>ERZ1027042.42-NODE-42-length-82210-cov-8.722293_pt1 | contig 82210 bp, 63 predicted proteins | sample MGYA00519435_ERZ1027042 | MGnify/ENA primary metagenome ERZ1027042 (study PRJEB26926, sample SAMN06164586) | human gut metagenome | biome: ENVO:00009003; feature: ENVO:2100002; material: ENVO:00002003 | host: Homo sapiens | place: USA | collected 2012 ...
CTCGTGGGCTCGGAGATGTGTATAAGAGACAGGGTAAAGGCTTGTGAGGTATGTGGTTTCAAATCCAGTCTGATTCGCTATGAAGCGGATGTGACGGAAGAAGAATTATTGGCAAAGGTCAGAGAACTGAATGAGGATGCTGACGTGGATGGTTTCATTGTACAGCTCCCTTTGCCGAAACATATTTCCGAGCAGAAAGTGATTGAAACCATTGACTATCGGAAAGATGTGGATGGTTTTCACCCTATCAATGTAGGCCGTATGTCCATTGGTCTTCCTTGCTATGTATCTGCTACTCCTAACGGTATTCTTGAATTGCTGAAGCGTTACAACATTGAAACCCAAGGAAAAAAATGTGTGGTATTGGGCCGCAGTAACATTGTAGGTAAGCCTATGGCAAGTCTGATGATGCAGAAGGCTTATCCGGGTGATGCCACTGTAACTGTTTGTCACAGCCGCAGCAAGGATTTGGTAAAAGAATGTCAGGAAGCTGACATTATCATTGCTGCACTGGGTCAGCCTAATTTTGTAAAGGCTGAGATGGTGAAAGAAGGTGCGGTCATTATTGATGTAGGTACTACCCGTGTGCTGGATGCTACAAAGAAATCCGGATTCAAACTGACCGGGGATGTGAAATTTGATGAAGTGGCTCCCAAATGTTCTTATATCACTCCGGTGCCGGGCGGTGTGGGACCTATGACGATTGTATCTTTAATGAAGAATACGTTGCTGGCTGGAAAAAAGGCCATTTACAAATAAGTGCCACATGCTTTGCGAAGCTTGCTGGATAAAAAAGAATGTGTCAAAAGTTTGGTAATGCTTACAGGATAAGCTGACCTGCTTTTGACACACTTGTTTTCATGAACAAAAGTTATGCCTGTTTTTCGGACTTACCTGTAAAATTATAAGGAAGGATTTTCGCTCTTAAAAGATTATTTTGTTCTTCGGAATGACTATATTTTCGGGAGTGTCCTTGATGTATAGGTCTTTCTCGCTGGGAAGTTCGGGACATTTATGCCCTCATGCTCTCACTGCATGTATAATAGGTTTATTATAAAAGATTTAGATGGTGAGGGTAAAAAATATTGCTCTCACTTATGCTCTTATGCCCTCATTATATTTTGAAGCTGAATTTTGCATAAGAGGCTTGAAAACAGTTATATATATTCTTTTTATAGGCTATTCCGTTTTGATGTAAAGTAGGCTATTTTTAGGCTTTTTTTCTTGTAAGAAGTGCGCATAGAGGATTTGTACCTTTATGGAATATGGCGGATTCCGGCTGTGGTAAAAAAGATCAGGTCATTTTTAAAAAAGGTGACGAGCTTTTTTTAAAAGGCCGCCGTCTTTTTTAAAAACGTCTTGGTCTTTTTTTTAAATGTCCTTGTCTTTTGGACTGGCGGTTGGCATGCTTGCTGACGTGGTTTCTGTTGGGGTCATTGTCATCAATAAGGCATGTGTGTGATATATAAAGATTTGTTGCAAATGCTTGTAGACCCTCTTTCTAATTTTTATTTGTATTATTCGCTTGAAAAAAACGATGGTACTGCTGTTTCAGAACGGGTACAGGTTAGTGAAGCCTGTTGGCACAGTTCGGGGTTGCTCCTACGGAATTCAAGCGTATGAAAACTGTAAATTAGTGTAGAACTTTGTTCTTTACGAATTTTTTCCTATCTTGTACCCTTTAATATTAGAATAGATGAAACAGATCTTCATTCTTTTTTTGCTATGGTTTGGTTTGTCGCTATCGGCGCAAGATCAGATCTCTTTGTTGTTTGTCGGTGATTTGATGCAACATCAGGCTCAAATTGATGCAGCCAGGCAAGGAGACGGGTATAATTATAATGATTGTTTCCGTCATGTGAAGAAAGAAATAAGTGAGGCGGATATGGCTATAGGGAACTTGGAGGTGACATTGGGAGGAAAGCCTTATAGAGGGTATCCGGTGTTCAGTGCTCCGGACGAATATCTTTATGCCATAAAGGAAGCCGGATTTGATGTATTGCTGACCGCTAACAATCATTGTCTGGATAAGGGGAAACTGGGGCTGGAACGTACTATCCTGATGCTGGATTCTTTGAAAATACATCATGCTGGGACCTATAGGAACCCGGAAGAACGCCATAGGAACTACCCGTTATTGATTGAGAAAAATGGTTTTAGAATTGTATTGTTGAACTATACTTATGGAACGAATGGCTTGAAGACTGATGCTCCGAATATGGTTAATTATATTAATCGGGAACAGATAAAAAAAGATATTCTTGATGCGCGCAGGAAACTTCCTGATGTTATTATAGCCTGTATGCATTGGGGAGTGGAATATTGTTCGTTCCCTGAACGATCGGAGCGTGAACTGGCTGGCTGGTTGATTGGACAAGGAGTTGATCATGTAATAGGTTCGCATCCGCATGTACTCCAGCCTATGGAAATTGTAAAAGACTCCCGGACTCCTGCCCGGCATGTCATTGTTTATTCATTAGGTAATTTTATCTCAAATATGTCGAAAGAAAAAACGGATGGAGGAGCTATGGTGAGATTGAAGTTGCAACGGATTTTTCGAATAACTCGTTTAGTGAATTGTGAATATGCGTTGGTTTGGACTTCGAGACCAGTTTTAAGTAAAAAAAAGAACTTTGAATTATATCCTGTTACTTTTATAAATAAATCCATTCATAATGAGGAACTTAATGTGATGAAACGTTTCTTGAAAGGAACTGAGAATTTATTAGGGAAATCGAATGGAGGCATAAAAGAGTATTTTTTTGAATAATTTTTCCTCAAAAAGTTTGCGGATATAAAAAAAAACAGTACCTTTGCATCGCTTTCGAAAGGAAAGCCTAACATGGTGACTATAGTTCAGTCGGTTAGAGCGTCAGATTGTGGTTCTGAATGTCGTGGGTTCGAATCCCACTAGTCACCCTCTTTCCAACTTTTTATTGAATTCTATTTGTTAAAATCCCGCAATAGTTTGCAGGATTTTTTTGTTTTATTTAAAAAGTTTTTGCTATCTTTGTATCAAACAGAGTTCAATATGAAGTTACGCACAGTTACAAAATTGGGGGTTATCCTTTCAGTCATTCTTTTCGGCATAGGAATTGGTCTTTACAGCTTTGCTAAATTAAGCATCAACGACCAAAAGAATGATGTTGACTTCTTGTCATTTATCCCCGGAAACTGTATAGGCGTATTCGAGACAGACAATGCTGATTATTTTCTAAACGAATTTACTCAAATGGCCTATGCTTCACAATTAGGCACCCTCCACCAAACTGGAATTACAGGAACTATCCTTGACAAGCTCAATCAATACGCACCCACAAACATCCATGGGCTAAACGGACAGACCAATCACATGCTGGTCAGTTTCCATTCGCCGGGCAAACCCGATGATGCCGTAGTTTACTTCTCGATGGGCAAAGAAGGGAAAGATCTACTGATTGAAACGCTAAGAAATTCCTCCGGAAGTCAATTTATTCCCAAAAAAGAAAAATACCGCGATAAAACCATTGAAATTTATCCCGTCAATCCCACTAAATTCATCGTATTATACTACAACAACGAGGGATTATTAGCCATCAGCTATCAGAAACGCCTTATTGAAGAGGTTATTGACGCACAAAAGGACAAGACTTCACTGCGCCAAGATCCCATATTTACAGCTATACACCGTACGAAGTCAACCAATTTTATGACTTTATACGGACGCACCGCCCCTCTTCCTTTACTCACAAAAGAAAGCAACATTCCCCATTGGAGCGAATTTGATATCCACCTGAACAGTGAAGTGTTTTACTTAAGCGGAGAAATGCATGAACCTGATTCATGTATTGCTTCTACCTTTACCGCTTTAAACAATCTTTCATCACATATGGAAGACAGTTTACTCCTTGTTTCTGGAACTAACAAGGTAGACTCTTGCATTTCAAGCACAATTACCTCACCTTCACATACCTTATTTGAAGAATGTATTTCAAACTTATCACGAAATGCATCATGTATCATGGTAGCCGACATGGACAAGGTTGCAAAATCGCCTCAAGAATATGAGCCCTACTTACCTCAATTTATCTTGCGACATCCTGATTTTTTCCGTTCATTTATCATATCCTTACAAATAACCAAGATAGATAATCGCCTGTCTCATATCTTTGTTTTCACCTATAAAAACTAAGCTACACTTATCGCAGCCTATTTTTCAAAAAATGAGGCGCAGCCTTTAAACGAAAATAAAGTAAAGAAACCACAGTCAAAGCCGCGCCAAAAAAGTAAGCCATACGAAACGTTGCTATTTCAGCAATATAGCCTCCGGTCAACATTCCAATTCCAATCCCTACATCCCACGATGTAAGATATGTGCTTGTAGCCGTACCACGCTGACTATTTGGTGCCAAATTAACAAAAAGTGTATTATAAGCAGGAAACATAGTGCCAAATCCTATTCCAAGCAACAAGGCTATCATAAAGAAAAGTACGGTGGTTACCTGATAGTTCCAGTCTACCAACCATCCACAAGCCGTCAGACCAAAATAACAAAAGCAAACCAAATAAATTCCCGCCGAAATCACTTGAGTAACCATCCCCTTATCAACCAGACGCCCACTGAAAAGCCGGCTGACAGCCATTCCTAAAGCCATAAAAGTAAAGAAAAAGCCGGTTTCGGCAGTAATACCAATCTGACGGGCATACATAGCCACATAATTCGTTGTCATTCCATAAGGTATAGAGAGAAGCAACAAACTAAATCCAGCCGGAAGGCCTTTCAGTAAAATAAAGCGATCAAACGAAATCGGTTCACGCTTGACAGGTGGTTTATAAGGGGTTTTAACCAACCAGGCACACAAAAAGCCCAACGCACACGAGACAAGAGCATACGAAAATATTGTAATATAAGATGCGCCTCCGCTATGAAGGAAAAGCCCAAACATCGGACCTATAGACATCGCTATATTATTAGTCAACCCATAATAGCCCAGCCCCTCCCCACGGCGGGAAGACGGCATAATATCAATCACCACCGTATTTCCTCCTACGGTAACCATGCCAAACGAAAAACCATGCACCACCCGGAGGATAATAAACACCGTCAATAAGCTTGCAAGCATGTAGCCGGCAAAGACCAGCATAAAAATAAAATAAGCAAAAAGATAAAGAGGCTTCCGCGCAAACGCATCAAGCAGGTAGCCTGAAAACGGACGAATACACAATGAAGATACCGTATAACAAGAAAGAACGATACCTATAGTAGAATTAGAAACGTGGAAAATCTCAGAAAGATAAAAAGGAAAAACTGGTATTAAAAGCCAAAAACCAAAATAAAGAAGGAAATTCGCAGCCAGTATAAAACAATAGCTCGATGTCATCAATCGGTCTTTTCCCATAACCCAAGATATTATAAAAACAAGAATTTCCTTTCACTGCAAAGAGATTTTCACACCCCATCCAATGAAAGGAAATTCAACATACGGCAAAATTAGTTCGCAGACTCAAATTCTTCCAAGAAACGAGTGTCATTCTCGGAGAACATACGCAAATCTTTCACCTTATATTTCAAATTAGTAATACGTTCTACTCCCATACCAAAAGCATAGCCGGTATAAACCTTGCTGTCAATACCATTGGCTTCAAGCACAGCCGGGTCAACCATACCGCAACCCAAGATTTCAACCCATCCGGTATATTTACAGAACGGACAGCCTTCTCCTCCACAAATATCACAACTGATATCCATTTCAGCACTCGGTTCAGTAAACGGGAAATACGAAGGACGCAAACGAATCTTAGTCTGCGGACCAAACATTTCCTGTGCAAACTGCAGCAACACCTGTTTCAAGTCAGTAAATGATACGTTCTTGTCAATATACAGACCTTCCACCTGATGGAAGAAACAGTGAGCACGATAGCTGATAGCCTCATTACGATACACACGTCCCGGACAAATCACGCGGATAGGAGGCTGAGACACTTCCATTACACGGCTTTGCACAGACGAGGTATGTGTACGAAGAATAATATCCGGATGGCTTTCAATAAAGAAAGTATCTTGCATATCACGTGCCGGATGGTCTTCTGCGAAATTCATTGAAGAAAACACATGCCAGTCGTCTTCCACTTCGGGACCATCGGCAATGGTAAAGCCAAGACGATTGAAGATGTTGATGATTTCATTGCGCACAATGGTCAGCGGATGACGGGTTCCCAAGTCTATCGGATAAGCCGTACGGGTCAAATCTAACTCAGCCGCACCATTATCCTGACACTCGAAAGCCTCTTTCAAGGCCGAAATACGTTCCTGTGCACGATTTTTCAATTCATTCAACTTCATGCCCACTTCTTTCTTCTGTTCAGCCGGCACGTTACGGAAATCTGCCATCAAAGCATTAATGGCTCCTTTCTTACTCAGATATTTAATACGTAAGGCCTCCAATTCTTCTGCATTCTGGGCAGTAACGCCTTCTATCTCCTGAAGTAGCTGTTCTATTTTCGCTAACATATTTCTTTTTTATTTTTATCGTAGGTGCAAAGGTAAGGATTTAAACCGAAATATTCCGTTTTTTGATATAATAAAAAAGAAAACTCATTTTTATTGAATGTCTAAACGAAAAAAGAGGTATTTTTGTCCCGAATTATTTAAGGAAACAATGAAAAATTTAGTCATCGGATTTTGTTTGCTGGGTATATTGGCTTCCTGCGGAGACGGAAAGAAAAAAACCGACCCTTTTATCGCACTGACCGAGCAAATAGATTCCATAAATAATGTAGAAACCGATTCCGTCACAAGCGATAGTTACGCAGAAGAGGAAGAAATTCCCATAGCAGCGGACGAAAGTTTTGCTGACTTTTTCTACAACTTTGCTTCTGATGAAGCATTCCAACGCTCGCGGATTATTTTCCCGCTTCCGCTTTATGAAGAAAAACATGTGACACGTATCGAGAAAACCAAATGGAAATACGACCCTATCTTCAGTAAGGAAGCTGCCTATACCACTATTTTCGACAAGGAGGAAGATATGGAAGTGGAAAAAGATACAGCTCTGCGCAGTGTACAGATAGACTGGATTTATCTGGCTGAAAACAAAATTAAACGATATTATTTCGAGCGCAAAGACAACCAGTGGGTCTTGGAAGCAATCAACAAAATAAAAACTGCGTATAAAGTCAAGAACAAGGAAGCAGAAAACTTTTATGCCTTCTATGAACGCTTTTCTCAAGATTCTGTTTTCCAGCGACAACGTCTGCACCGGCCGCTCGCTTTCGTTACCTCCGACCCTGAAGATGAGTTCCAGATTTTGGAAACCACGCTCGATGAAGGACAATGGTTTACGTTCCGGCCTCCCATCATGAAAGCCCGGCTGACAAATGTGCATTACGGGCAACCGGAAGCAGCCGACTCCAGATATAAAATTGTAGAGTATAAAGGATTTGGCAACGGATTCAGCAACGTTTTGTATTTCGAACGCAAAGGAGGAGTCTGGAAACTGACAAAATTTGAAGATTTAAGTGACTAAATAAAATATGATAAAAAAATATACCAACCACCCTCTACTTCCGTATAACACCTTTGGTATGGATGTACAGGCTGCTCTCTTTGTTGAATACGATTCAGCTAAAGATTTAACTGACTTTTTAATAACACAATCCGGCAAACCGGATCCACTCTTACACATCGGAGGAGGAAGCAATCTCTTATTTACAGCCGATTACAAGGGAATTATCTTACACTCGGTCATCAAAGGTTATGAAGTGGTTTATGAAACAGATGAATGGATAGAGGTCAGAGTAGGAGCCGGAGAGATATGGGATGATTTTGTGGCATACACCATCGGCCAGGAATGGTATGGAGCCGAGAATTTATCCTTGATTCCGGGCGAAGTGGGAGCCTCAGCCGTACAAAACATCGGCGCCTATGGTGTAGAGGTAAAAGATTTGATTGTTCAGGTGGAAACCATCCGTGTAGCAACTGGAGAAAAACGGACGTTTTCAAATACTGAATGCCATTATGCATACCGCAACAGCATTTTCAAAAAAGAACTCAAAGGAGAATACATCGTTACCCATGTTGTATATCGCTTAAGCAAACAACCTTCTTTCCACCTTGACTATGGAAATATCCGGAATGAACTGGAAAAGGAAGGGTGTACGCTTACCCTCGCCCATCTGAGGAATATCATCATCCGTATTCGAGAAGCCAAACTTCCCGACCCTAAAACATTAGGAAACGCAGGCAGCTTTTTCATGAATCCTGTCATTCCCCGAAAACAGTTTGAAACACTGCAACAGCAATATCCCGATATGCCTCACTATGCTGCAGGAAAAGAACTCGTAAAAATACCTGCCGGATGGATGATTGACCAGTGTGGATGGAAAGGTAAAGCCATAGGACCTGTCGCCGTATACGACAAGCAAGCATTAGTTCTGATCAACATGGGCGGGGCTACCGGAAACGATGTCATTCATTTGGCTCATGAAATCATCGTTTCTGTAGAAAATAAATTCGGAGTAACCATACATCCTGAAGTAAACTTTATTTAGACAATGAAAATAACCATATTAGGCAGTGGAACCTCCATTGGAGTTCCTCAAATAGGCTGCACGTGTGAGGTGTGTACCAGCACCGACCCGCACGACAAGCGTTTGCGCTGCTCTGGAATGGTAGAAACCAACGGAGTACGGATTCTTATCGACTGCGGACCTGATTTTCGGGAACAGATGATTCGGTTAAATGACTTCCGGGCCATTGACGGCGTGCTAATTACCCATGAGCATTATGACCACGTAGGTGGATTAGATGACTTACGCCCTTTCTGTCCGTTTCGTGATATACCTGTCTGCTCGGAAGATTATGTGGCCGACCGTCTGCAAAGCCGTATGCCCTATTGCTTCGTCAAACATCCCTATCCGGGAGTTCCTCATATTCCCTTAAAGCGGGTGCAACCCGGCAAACCGTTCTTCCTTACCAGCTGCGACGGAAAACATACGGTGGAAGTTCTTCCTTTCCGGGTGATGCACGGGCAGCTTCCCATCTTGGGATACCGCATCGGAAACATGGCATGGATTACCGACATGCTTACTGTCCCTGAAGAATCTTACCCCTTGCTCGAAGGGCTTGACTGCCTAATCATGAATGCATTACGCATTGAGAAACATTGGACACACCAATCTCTTGACGAAGCGTTAAAACAAGCCGAACGCATCGGACCCAAGGAAACTTATTTTATTCACATGAGTCACCAGATTGGTCTGCATAAGCAGGTAAACCAAGATCTTCCGCCACACACCCACTTGGCTTTCGACGGAATGACTTGGGAAATTTAAAGAAGAAACTTTCAACTGATAAAAACAACTGCCCCCTGTCTGCACCTCTTATATATCAAGGTACAGACAGGGGGGCAACTGCCTGATGAAAAGGAATTCTAACTCCCTGCCAAAAGCAAAAATTCGCCTCGGCGTTTCCATCAACTCGCCTAATCATTTTCACTCAAACACCAAGACGTCTTCACTTAAAGACTTCAGCATTTAAAGCACCCATCTGTTGACACCAGAAAAGCGCAAGCCAATCTATTTTTCATCAATCCTCAAATCCCTGATTCTTCAGCACTTGCTTTAGCCGTTCAGACATCAGCTCATTATCCGATTTCTTATAACGGATATCCGTAAAAATCTGAGCCAAAGTCTCTGTATGATTAATCTCCACAAAATGCTGGTTTTCCGGAAGCGATTCTTTGTAGGAAAATATATCGTCAATCATTTCCGGAGTATAGTCATGATAAGTTTCCTCATGGATTACCCCACGCAACGGAAGGCGGTCGGGCTGCTGCGGACACTCATCCGGATAACCCACCGTGATGGTAGCCACAGGAATTACCTGCTTCGGAAGATGAAGAGCTTCAATAATCTGATCCGGATTATAAATGGTAGTCCCCAAATAACAGATACCCAATCCAGCTTCTTCAGCCAACGTACAGAAATTCTGAGTTACTAGAAGCGCATCGGTTGCCGCATTCAGGAAAGAAATAAAATTGGCATAACCCGGCTCTGCCTTACGCAAACGGCACCACTCCGAAAAGCGGTTGAAATCGGCACAGAAAGTCAGTACCACCGGAGCCGAAGTCACCATAGGCTGATTAAAATGAGCCGGTGCCAGCTTCTTCTTCATCTCAGCTTGCCGAGTTACCACCACACTATAAAGTTGCATATTCCCCATCGTAGAAGCACGGAAAGCCTCTTCCAATAATCCATTCAGCAAATCAGCAGGAATATCTTCCTGCTTATACTTGCGTATCGTTCTCCGGTTTTTTATTGATTCCATATAAATTATACCAATTAAAAATTACTCTCATAAATATAGCCTCCTATATTTATGAAACAAATATAACGAATTTAAACGAATATCAGCAAGACATCCTTCATTCATTTTCAATATAGAACTCCCCGTCACTCCACTCACCAGCCGACATAAACCGGACCCCCACATTCTTCTCTTCATTCTTCAGCAAAGCCTCCTCATTTCCGGCTTCCACATCTCTCCGTTTCCCTGAAAACAAAAGAGAACAAAACGGAACAAAGCCCCACATAACAAAAAGAACGAAACAAACAAGTTTTCCTTTTTGGAAAACTTGTCAACTTGTAAGATTTTTCAATTATTTAATTATCAATAGATTAACAATTAAAAACAGAAAACAATCAAACCTGTTGATAACTTCTTTCTTTTTTATTTTGCCAATTTAAAAACCCTGTTTACCTTTGCAGCGTTCGTTATTGACAAAGGCGAAACTTCTACAACCCAAGCCTGCAAAATAACAAACTTATTATATACCATCAACATCGTGGAAAAAAAAACGTATAGCTACGATGAAGCTTTTGAAGCTTCATTACAGTATTTCAAAGGAGACGAACTTGCAGCCCGCGTTTGGGTAAATAAGTATGCAGTGAAAGATTCTTTTGGAAATATTTATGAAAAATCCCCAGAAGACATGCATTGGCGACTTGCCAATGAGGTGGCACGCATCGAAGCCAAATATCCGAACGGATTAAGCTCACAGGAATTGTTCGATTTATTCGATCACTTCACTTACATTGTGCCCCAAGGAAGTCCAATGACCGGTATCGGCAATGACTTTCAGGTAGCCTCTCTGTCAAACTGCTTTGTCATTGGACTGGATGGAGATGCCGATTCATACGGAGCTATTATCCGTATTGATGAAGAACAGGTTCAATTAATGAAGCGACGTGGAGGTGTAGGGCATGATTTGTCACACATCCGTCCTAAAGGCTCTCCCGTAAAAAACTCCGCACTGACTTCTACCGGACTGGTTCCTTTCATGGAACGCTATTCAAACTCTACCCGCGAAGTGGCACAGGACGGACGCCGAGGAGCCCTCATGCTGAGCGTGTCAATCCAGCACCCCGATTCTGAGTCGTTTATCGATGCCAAAATGACGGAGGGAAAAGTTACCGGAGCTAATGTATCTGTAAAACTGGACGACGAGTTCATGCAAGCTGCTGTAGAAAACCGCATGTATACACAGCGCTTCCCCATCAACTCTGAACATCCCACTGTACAAAAGGAAATCAATGCTGCTGCATTATGGAAAAAGATTGTACACAATGCATGGAAATCGGCTGAACCGGGTGTTTTGTTTTGGGATACCATCATACGTGAATCAGTTCCCGACTGTTATGCAGACTTAGGCTTCCGCACCGTATCTACCAATCCGTGCGGGGAAATACCCTTGTGTCCATACGACTCTTGCCGACTGCTTGCCATCAATCTGTATTCTTACGTGATTAATCCGTTTACCCCGGAAGCATACTTTGATTTCGACTTGTTCAAAAAACATATTGCACTGGCTCAGCGCATTATGGATGACATCATCGACCTGGAGTTGGAAAAGATTGAACGAATCATGGACAAGATTGAATCGGACCCGGAAAGCGAAGAGGTGAAAGGAAGCGAACGTCATCTGTGGGAGAAAATATACCAGAAATCTGGTCTCGGACGCCGTACCGGTGTAGGTATTACTGCCGAAGGAGACATGCTGGCTGCCATGGGATTACACTATGGAACAGAAGAGGCAACCGACTTTTCTGAAAAAGTTCATAAAACAATAGCTCTGGAAGCTTACCGTTCTTCTGTCAATATGGCAAAAGAACGCGGAGCTTTTAAAATCTACGACGCCGAACGTGAAAAGAACAACCCGTTCATCAACCGCATCAAAGAGGCAGACCCTGCTCTATATGAAGAAATGAAGCAATACGGACGACGCAATATTGCCTGTCTGACCATTGCTCCTACCGGAACAACCAGCTTGATGACTCAAACTACATCAGGTATTGAACCGGTCTTCATGCCGGTTTACAAACGCCGCCGCAAAGTAAACCCCAACGATGCGAATGTACACGTTGACTTTATAGATGAAACAGGAGATGCTTTTGAAGAATACGTGGTATTCCACCATAAGTTCCTTACTTGGATGAAAATAAACGGATATGATCCGGACAAGCGATATAGCCAAGAAGAAATTGATGAACTGGTTGCGAAGTCACCTTATTATAAAGCAACATCAAACGATGTAGACTGGCTGATGAAAGTCAAAATGCAGGGACGCATCCAAAAATGGGTTGACCACTCTATCAGCGTAACCATCAACCTTCCCAACAATGTGGATGAAGGTCTCGTAAACCGCCTTTATGTAGAAGCATGGCGTTCTGGATGCAAAGGATGTACAGTCTATCGTGATGGCTCACGCGCCGGAGTTTTGATTTCTACAAAAAAAGAAAAGAAAAAAGAAGAAGAATGCCACTGTAAGCCGCCTCAAGTAGTAGAAGTGCGCCCGAAAGTATTGGAAGCTGATGTTGTTCGCTTCCAAAACAACAAAGAGAAATGGGTTGCATTTGTGGGCATACTCGACGGACATCCCTACGAAATCTTCACAGGTCTGCAAGATGATGAAGAGGGCATCCTGCTGCCTAAGTCAGTAACCTGCGGACGCATTATCAAAAACTACGATGAAGATGGTGTGAAGCGTTATGACTTCCAGTTTGAAAACAAACGGGGTTATAAAATGACGATCGAAGGACTTTCTGAAAAATTCAATAAAGAATACTGGAACTATGCAAAACTTATTTCTGGCGTATTGCGCTGGCGTATGCCTATTGAACAGGTAATCAAGTTGGTTGACTCACTTCAGCTTGACAGTGAGAATATCAACACTTGGAAAAATGGTGTAGTTCGTGCTTTAAAGAAATACGTACAAGACGGTACAGAAGCCAAAGGAGTTAAATGTCCGAACTGTGGTCATGAAACTTTAGTTTATCAAGAAGGTTGTCTTATCTGTAAAACCTGCGGTTCTTCCCGCTGCGGATAAACAAACCGAGTTTTTATAAAAGAAAGGTATGTCTATGAAGCTATTCAGACATACCTTTCTCTCACTTTAAACCATTACTGCCATGACTTCCAACTCCATGTATATTCATCTGAAAGGGCTGAAACTATATGCTTTCCACGGAGTATTGCCTCAAGAAAATAAAGTAGGGGCAGAATATACCATTGATTTACGCTTGAAAACCGACTTCACACAAGCTGCCGAAAACGACCGGTTAGAAGGAACCATCAATTACGCTCATGTTTTTGAAGTGGTAAAAGCTGAAATGAAAATTCCCTCACTCCTTTTAGAGCATGTTGCCTATCGGATAGCTCGCCAGCTGTTTAAAAGCTTCCCCAACCTGACAGAAATAACCATCTGCCTGTATAAACAAAATCCTCCTATGGGAGCTCAGTGCGAGCAGGTTGGAATAGAGGCTACTTATTACCCCTAATCTTTCAGATTCTCTTATGAAAAAAATCATTATATTCGATTTAGACGGAACCTTACTGGATACCATTGCCGACCTTGCCACTGCAACCAATCAAGCCTTATCTTTATTTGGCTATCCTACCCACGAGACAGACGCTTATCGTTTTTTTGTAGGAAACGGTATAAACAAGTTATTCGAACGAGCCTTACCCGAAGGCGCACGCTCGGAAGAAAACATTCTGAAAATACGGTCGGAGTTCATCCCTTTTTATAACCTGCATAATGCAGATTTAAGCCGTCCCTACCCCGGCATTCCGACCTTGCTGAAAACACTTCAAGAAAAAGGAATGAAAATAGCAGTTGCGTCGAATAAATACCAAGAAGCTACACGCAAGCTAGTTCATCAGTTTTTCCCGGAGATAGACTTTACAGAAATACTCGGACAAAGAGAGGGGGTGCCTTCCAAGCCTCATCCGCATATTGTGTTTGAAATTATGGAAAAGGCCCGTGTAACCCCCTTGGAAACGGTTTATGTAGGTGATTCATGTGTAGATATGCAAACGGGAAAAAATGCAGGTGTAACCACTATCGGAGTCAGCTGGGGGTTCCGTCCACGTGCCGAGCTGGAGTCTTATCAGCCAGACTTTATTGCCGACCGGTCAGCAGATATTCTACAGTATCTCTCTGAATAAATACGTTTTAACAGTCCCTTAAAAAGAGGTGAATATCAAAAAAATCTTTTTCAAGATTAGAAGGAACAAAAATATTCTTCTATATTTACCGCTTTGAATAAATTATGTATACCAATAAACTTTGATTATGATGAAAATACCGCGTACCCTTTTCATAGCATGGGGAATTTCCTTGCTCCTCTCAGTAGCTTCTTCTGTCTGTGCACAAAGCAACTCTACTCCTTCTTTCCGCTTTGCTACCCGGGCTGAAGCTCAAATGCTCATTACGGATATTGATGATTACACCCGAAACTGGAATCAGTTTGATATAAATTCACGCTTGCAGACCACAGAAGGGAAAAAGTCACAGTTGCTTACTTTAGCCATGAATGAAACCCGTAACTGGAGCGACAAAGAAAAAGAAAGAATTAATCGGGCAATGAAAGCAATCAATACTCAAATAAAGAAGCAGAAACTTACCCTACCTTTCCCCAATGAAGTTGTTTTGGTGAAAACTACCATGAAGGAAGAAGGCGGAGCTGGCGGATATACACGTAAAAACTGGATTGCTTTAGGCGAAAATATTTTGAACGAAGCTTCCGATGAAACGTTAACCCGCATTCTATCTCATGAAATCTTCCACATTCTTACACGCAATAATAAAAAGTTTAAAGCTGCAGCTTACAGCACCATCGGTTTTCATGTACTTAACCGCGAAATTCTTTTTCCGGCTGACATTATTGAAAAACGTATATCCAATCCTGATATCAGCAGCCATGACAGTTATGGCGTATTCACCATTCAGGGAGAAAAGAAAAACTGCACCATGCTACTTTATACACCGAAAGCCTACAACGGAGCCGGCTCATTCTTTGAGTATGCCAAAGTGGGACTTATTCCTTTGAATGAACAGTTTATCCCTATCCAACATAACGGAGAAACCCTCATTTACAGCCTCAGCGATGCAGAAGATTTCCTGAGTCAGGTAGGCGAAAACACGAATTATATCATCAATCCGGAAGAAATTTTAGCTGATCATTTTTCTTTCATCCTGACCGGAAAAAAAGAAATAAAAAGCCCGGATGTAATAGAACGTCTGAAACAAGTTTTAAAAACAAGCTATTAACACATAGTTTATCTTGATAATCATACCGAAACACACATGAAAGAAGAAATGGAAAAACAGGTAGGACTGCCGGAAAACGCATTCCGACCACTAAAGAAAGGAGAAGAGTATAACCCTCTCATGTCACCTCAAAAAAACTATCCCGAAGTAAACCTCTGGTCGGTTTCATGGGGAATTATAATGGCTGTAATTTTCTCGGCTGCCGCAGCCTATCTCGGTCTCAAAGTCGGACAGGTATTCGAAGCCGCCATCCCTATTGCCATTATCGCTGTCGGCGTTTCAAGTGCCACCAAGCGCAAAAACTCTTTAGGGGAAAATGTCATGATTCAGTCCATAGGTGCCTGCTCGGGAGTAATCGTTGCCGGAGCCATTTTTACCCTGCCGGCTCTTTATATCCTTCAGGAAAAGTATCCTGAAATGACAGTCAACTTCATGCAAATGTTTATCAGTTCTTTGCTCGGAGGAGTTTTAGGCATTTTGTTCTTAATTCCATTCCGAAAATATTTCGTAAAAGATAAACATGGAGAATATCCTTTCCCTGAAGCCACAGCAAGCACACAGGTACTTGTTTCAGGTGAAAAAGGAGGTGACCAGGCTAAACCTTTATTGATAGCCGGTGCCATCGGTGGATTATATGACTTCATCGTAGGTTCTTTCGGATGGTGGAATGAAAACTTCACCAGCAGGGTATGCGGATGGGGAGAAATGATTGCCGATAAGTTTAAGCTCGTATTTAAAATCAATACGGGAGCTGCAGTTCTTGGCTTAGGATACATCATCGGATTAAAATATGCCGCCATCATCTGTGCGGGTTCTTTGGCTGTATGGTTAATTATTGTTCCCGGTTTTTCACTTATCTGGGGTGATCAAGTATTGAATGCCTGGAATCCGGAAATCGCTACAGCTGTAAAAGACATGTCACCCGAGATGATTTTCAAAGAATATGCCAAGAGCATTGGTATCGGAGGTATCGCAATGGCAGGTATCATCGGTATTGTCCGTTCATGGGGTATCATAAAAAGTGCAGTAAGTCTGGCTTCCAAGGAAATGGGAGGTAAAAAGGCGGAAGATAATGTAGAACGTACGCAGAAAGATATTCCAATGAAAATCATTGCGTTCGGTTCTATATTTACCTTGCTTCTCATCTTGCTGTTCTTCTACTTCGATGTAATGCAGGGGAATATTCTTCACACGGCAGTTGCCATTCTGTTAGTGGCAGGTATTTCGTTCCTTTTTACCACTGTAGCAGCCAATGCCATTGCTATTGTCGGAACGAATCCGGTATCAGGAATGACCCTGATGACCCTGATTCTGGCTTCTGTCATCATGGTAGCTGTAGGATTAAACGGAGCAACCGGCATGGTGGCAGCTCTGGTGATGGGAGGTGTAGTCTGCACAGCCTTATCAATGGCTGGAGGATTTATTACCGACCTGAAGATTGGTTACTGGTTAGGAAGTACACCCCGCAAACAGGAAACCTGGAAGTTTTTAGGAACACTGGTTTCTGCAGCAACGGTAGGTGGAGTCATCATGGTACTGAATGATTCATACGGATTTACAAGCGGTCAGCTTGCTGCTCCACAGGCAAATGCCATGGCTGCGGTTATCGACCCGTTAATGAATGGCGTAGGTGCTCCTTGGTTACTTTATGGTACAGGTGCTCTATTGGCTTTGGTCCTTACTTTCTTTAAAGTTCCCGCACTGGCTTTTGCCTTAGGAATGTTCATTCCTTTAGAGCTAAACCTGCCGCTACTTGTAGGAGGCGCAGTAAATTGGTATGTAACTACCCGTAGCAAAGATGAGGCAGTTAACAACGCACGCAATGAGCAAGGTACGTTGCTCGCTTCAGGATTCATCGCCGGTGGAGCATTGATGGGAGTTGTAAGTGCCATTATGCGCTATTGTAACATCAACTTCATCAATGAAGCTTGGCTAAGCAATCCTATGAGTGAAATCATATCTTTAATTGCATATATTTTACTTATTCTTTTCCTTGTGAAAGCAAGCTTAAAACTAAAGAAATAAATTTATACCATTTTTAAGTTTGTAAACTCCCTTTCTTCTGACTAGAAGAACAGGGAGCTTATAAACTTATATTTAAACACCTACGAAATAACCATTTAGCATATCCTATGAAAACATCCTTTTTATTCACCGCCTTTTTATTGACAGCCACTTTACTATCGGCACAAAAACCCATTGAAATAAAATTATGGGAAAACGGAGCTCCTAACCAAAACGGAACAAATGAAGCAGCCATTCTTTATGTATTCCCTGCCAAAGAAGCAAACGGACTTTCCATCGTTGCCTGCCCGGGTGGAGCTTACGCCATGCTTGCCATGAATCATGAAGGACTTGATATGGCAGACTGGTTTAATGCACAAGGCATTACCTATGCTGTATTAAAATACCGAATGCCTCACGGACATCATGATGTTCCTCTAAGCGACGTACAGGAAGCAATCCGCATTATGCACAAGAATGCAGCACAATGGAACATCAAAAAAGTAGGTATAATGGGATCGTCAGCCGGAGGTCATCTGGCAAGTACCGCAGCAACTCATTTTACCCATGACACACGCCCCGACTTTCAGATTTTATTCTATCCGGTTATCACCATGGATCCTACGTATACCCATATGGGGTCACACGACAATTTGCTGGGAAAACCGGCAAGCAAGGAACTGGAAACTCTTTACTCAAACGAAAAACAAGTTACCGCACAAACTCCTCCGGCATTTATCATGCACAGTTCAGACGATACGGTAGTTCCGGTTAGAAATAGTATAGACTATTACACGGCTCTAACCAATAAGCAAGTATCTGCCACCATGCATATTTATCCCACAGGCAACCATGGATGGGGATACCAAGACCACTTCATCTACAAGCGTCAATGGACCGGCGAATTAGAGAAATGGCTGCGCGAACTAAATAAATAAGCCACAAGGCTTTGTCATTCAAAATAAAAATTATACCTTTGCAGCCGCTAATACGGGTTATTAGCATAATTCAAATCATTAATTATAAAAAAACAACTAAGAAATGGCAACTAAAATCAGATTGCAAAGACACGGACGCAAAGGATATGCGTTCTACGCTATCGTTATTGCAGACGCAAGAGCACCACGTGATGGTAGATTTACTGAAAAAATTGGTACTTACAACCCTAACACCAATCCTGCCACAGTAGATTTGAATTTTGAACGTGCTTACCATTGGGTAATGGTAGGAGCACAGCCTACTGACACTGTACGTAACATTTTGTCTCGTGAAGGTGTTTACATGAAAAAACACTTGATGGGCGGTGTTGCTAAAGGTGCATTCGACGAGGCTACTGCAGAAGCTCGCTTCAACGCTTGGAAAGAAAACAAACAAGCAGGTTTGGCTGCATTAAAAGCTAAAGAAGAAGAAGCTAAGAAAGCTGCTGAAAAAGCACGTTTGGAAGCTGAAAAGAAAGTAAACGAAGAAATCGCTAAGAAAGTAGCAGAAAAGAAAGCTGCTGAAGCTGCTGCTAAAGCAGAAGCAGAAGCTGCCGCTAACGCTGAAGAAGCTCCGGCTGAAGAAGCAACTGAAGCTCCGGCTGAAGCATAATTCTTGATTACTTCTTGAAGAATTTAAAAAGAGATGTCTTTTTAAGGCATCTCTTTTTTATGCCACTTTTCAAGACTATTTGATTGACAGACTATTGTTGATTCCGCTTATAAACTAAGGTATAAACCCATTTCTTTCCTCATTCTCCTTCCTCATTCCAGCGTAAAGCTCCCTACAATACCCTACACCGTACAGCACTGCGCCTTACACGCTGCAAAATCTTGTTTTCAAATAGGTTAATCAAAAAAAACGTGTAGGATGCAAGCAAATTTCGTGAAAACTCTTTTAGGAGAGAAGAAAAACGAACATTCTCTCTTACTTCACCATAAGAGCAACAGCAAAACGCCGTTAGTAACAACAAGGTTTCCTTTCACCTGCCATCCAAGAATGTTTCTCATTCCATTCACCATTGCCACTCAAGGAGACACACCAGAGGAGGCATAAAAAAACGCTGTCTCTCCAACGGAGAAACAGCGTTGTGTTAGTTGTCATACAGACGACTGTACTCTTATTATCCCAAGCTGATAGCTTCAGAAGGACAAACGTCAGCGCAAGTACCACATTCTGTACAAGCATCCGGATTGATAGAATATTTGTCACCTTCAGAGATTGCGCCAACCGGGCATTCATCGATACAAGTACCGCAAGCGATACAATCGTCACTAATTACGTAAGCCATTGTTGTAAAAAAGTTAAGTTATTATTAGTACTAATTGATGATACAAAGGTAATGTTTTTACTATTCATTGTAACATCTACATTGCAAAATCTACATAATTTGTACTTTGTCTAAATAATATTATTTCATTAAAGACTGATACATTACTTGCTGCATACGCGTACGGATATCCAGCCGCATCAGGTTCTTACGGTCAAACGGACGGGGATAGATGCGGTTACACAAGAAGACAAAAATCAACTCATTATCCGGGTCAGCCCAGGCACATGTACCGGTAAACCCGGTATGACCGAATGTAGAAGCCGGAACTTCAGCAGCACAGGGACCTTTATCAGGATTATCCATATCAGGTTTATCAAACCCCAAACCACGACGACTGTTATTCGACTTCACTTTCAAGAACAGTTCACAAGTAGCCCTACTCAAGTAACGGCGGTCACCGCAGACTCCTTTATCGAGCAACATCTGATAAATACGCGCCACATCTTGAGCCGTAGAAAACAAGCCTGCGTTTCCAGAAACTCCGCCTAAAAAAGCAGCCACCTCATCATGCACATACCCTTGCAGCGGTCCTCCGCGCAAAAAGTCATTTTTCACCGTCGGCACAATCTCTTCTTTCGGGAAGCGTGCCAGCGGATTATAAAGCGTACGTGTAAGTCCCATCGGCTTATAAAACACACGCTCCAAGTACGTATCCATCGATTCTCCAGAAACCACCTCAACCAATTCTTTCAGTAACATAAAGTTCAAGCAGCTATACCGGTAAGACCGCCCTTTTAAAGGTTGTTCTGCTATTTTATGTAAAACAGAATCACGAAACTCTTTTCTTACAAACAAATTAGCAGCCACTTGAAGCGGATAATCGGGCGAAGGTTTCATAGATACCCATTCACTCTTGTAAGAAAAGTCGGAACAAGCATATAAATTGGGTTCAATCTGAATCCGATGGTGCGCATCCGGTTTCTTGCGGAACAAACCTCCCTTACAGGTCTTAAGGTCTATCAGCTCCCTATAAAAGGGATAATAAGCAGGCAAGCCAGATTCATGGTACAACAAGTCCTGAATCGTGATGTTTTGCTTGTCAGTGCCTTTCAAGAAAGGCAAGTATTTAGAAGCCTTGTCAGTCAGTCCGAACTTTCCTTCATCATACAGTTTCATTACAGCCAGAAGCGTACCGGTAGTCTTGCTCAATGAAGCCAAATCATACAAGTCGTTTTCACGAACCGGCTCTTTCCCCTCATACGTATGTGTACCAAAACATTTATTATAAACCGGCATACCGTAACGATAAATCAGTACATGACATCCGGGATAAGCCCCTTTATCTATCCCTTCGCGTGCAATTGAATCAATACGCGAAAGCAATGCTGCATTCATATTCAGCTCTTCAGGAGTATATTCCTGAGGACGATCCGGATCAAGTGTAACTCCTGTACCTGCCGGATAAATGCCCAAAGGGACAGACAGCCGACCATTAACTTCCTGTTTTCCAATCAGTACATCCGCCACATAGCGCTGAATCTCAGGTTCTCCTGAGTGAGCGAGTACCACCGACGATGATTTCTTAACAGCCTGATTCAATCCGCCCAATACCTTCAACGAATTAAAACAAACCAGCACCACAGGCTTATCGGCAGCCAGCTGCTCTATCAATCCTTTATAAGAAGCCACTTTCGAATCGTGTACTGCCACAATAACCCGCTGAGCCGGACGGATACGTTTGCGAATCGATGCAAGCGAGTCTAAGTTAGCCCGAATCCATGTAACAGGTAAGGTTTCACGCAAACTACGGTAAAACGGATAGTCTTCAGTCAGAGTAGAAGAAATACTTAACAGCACCGTACCAGAAAGCGACAAGTCGAGTGGCAACACATCTTCCTCATTTTTCACCAGCGTAACCGCTGCTTGCTTCAGTTTATTCATCAGCACCTCCGTTTCCGGTGTATTCAAGCGGCTCATCACCCCGTTTCCTGAGACTTTTTTCTGCTGATTTACGCCCAGGATATATTTAAAGGTAAGCACCTTCCTGCATTTTTCATTAATCGATTCCTCGCTCAACTTACCAGAGCGGATGGCACTCATTACCCCAGCCAGTTCACGCTTCAAGTTACGAGGAGCAAGCAACATATCGTTTCCTGCCATCAAAGCCTGCGCACATACAGCTTCATTACCGGAAATACCTTTCATCTCCAAGGCATCGGTAAATGTCAGTCCATGAAAGCCCAGCTCATTCTGAAGTACCCCAGCTACGATGTCGGATGAGATAGATGCCGGCTTTTTCCCCAAGGAAGGAACATGTAAATGACCAACCATCATACCGCCCACCCCGGCACGGATTGCTTCCCGGAAAGGAAGCAGCTCCACGCTATCCAGACGAGCCCGGTCAAAATTCAAAACCGGAAGCGATTTATGAGAGTCTGTTTCCGTATCTCCATGTCCGGGAAAATGTTTACACACAGCCAGCACGCCCCCATCTTCCAGTCCATGCGAATAGGCTACCGCCTTCCGGGCTACCTGCAAAGGAATACTACCAAACGAGCGTGTATTGATAACCGGATTCTTGGGATTATTATCCACATCAGCCACCGGTGCAAAGTTTACGTGCACTCCTATTTCACGGCATTGACGAGCCACTTCACGCCCATATTCATAAAGCAAAGAATCATTCTGAATACAGCCCAACACTCTGTTACGCGGAAACGACGGAGTTCCTTTCAAACGCATGGCCAGTCCCCATTCACCATCAAAGGTAATCATCAAAGGAACCGAAGCCAATCCCTGCGCATAGTTTGTCAGTTCAATCTGCTTCTGAATATCTCCACCCGAAAACAAAAGTCCACCCATACCATACTCCGTTACAGCCTGCTCGATGTTCTTCCGGTTGGCTTGCGTAGTAAGCGGGGCTACCGTGTGAATAAACAACTGTCCTACCTTCTGCTTCAGTGTCATTGCGTTCATCTGTTCATCAACCCACTGCCTGCAAGCCTCAACATCATCTGCCTGCAAACGAGGAGAAGAAACCTGCGCCATCAGTGCCTGCCCCATCATCAGCAAGCATATACCTAACCAGTTCATACGAATATTCATTTGCTATCAATCCTTTTGCATTTTTACAACCATCTTACCCACAAAAGCAGCATGTTTACCCATCTGCTGAAGCGTAATATCCATTCCATCTAAGTTCTTATAATATTTAGGAGCATCGAAGAAAGAATGTGAATGTCCTCCCAATACGATATCTATATGACGAGTATGCTTGATCAGTTCCACATCCGAGTAAGGCTTCCCTTCCCATCCTAAATGAGACAGGCAAATAACCAAGTCGCATGCTTCCTGTTCCTTCAACCAATCAGCCACACGCTGTGCCTCCGCTATCGGGTCTTCAAACTTCACATCTCCCGAACAAGAATGAGCCACCAGCCCACTCAGCTTAGGACCTAACCCGAAGACACCGATACGGACTCCTTCTCGCTCCAGCACAACATACTCTTTGACCAATCCTTCGAGCACCGTACCTTGTACATCGTAGTTGGCACAGACAATCGGAAACTTCGCCATTTTAAACAAACGCGCCATATTTTCCAAGCCGAAGTCAAACTCATGGTTTCCGATGGTTCCGGCATCGTATCCCATCGCATTCATCAATTTGATTTCTACTTCCCCCTTAAACAGGTTATAATAAGGGCTTCCCTGTGAGAAGTCGCCGCAATCAAACAACAGCAAATTCTTATGCTCTTTCCGCTGCTGTTTAATCAGCGCAGCCCGCCGGAGAAATCCGGCTTTTCCTGCCACCAGTGTATCAGGGAAAGAAGAAGCATACGGCTCAATTCTACTGTGAGTATCATTGGTATGGAGAATGTACAACTCCTTACTGCCTTGAGCAGAAAGCATACTTGAAAGCAAGCATGCAAATAAAAATACATATATTTTTTTCATGGCATCAATCTTCTCTTATTGTTATAATTTCAACCATTTGGATTCGCCCTTCTACTTTGGCATCAATCGCTTTCCCTTTCTTTTGCATCTCTTTCACGTAATCGAGCAACAAGTTACGCAGCAGTTTGTCTTTATATACCGTCTTCGACTTCGCTTCACGGAAAGCCGACAACCGATCGTTTCCTTCTGCCAAATAGTCAATCGTAGCTACGATGTATTCCTTCTTCGGGTCAATAAACTTGCCGTTCACTTGCGGTGACTCAAATATTTTCCCGTTGTTAATAGTCAGGTTTGCCCCGCTCAAGCCCTCACCGCCCACGGCTGCTATTTGCTCAAAAAGCTTTTCCAGCGTAGCTCCATCCATAGTCAGCAGGCACAATGCATTCTCAAAAGGCGCAATCTCATAAATGGTGCCAAAGGTAATGTCTCCCTTCGGCAATGCATTCCGGATGCCACCCATATTCATCACTGCCACATCGGCCTCTCTTCCCACCACCGGTCTGGCTGCACCACGCAGCACATCGGCAATCAGGTTCGATAAGGGAGACTCCGGACGTTTGGCTGTCAAATTTGCAGCCGAATGTCCGATTACGGGCAACATCATACTATCCACCTTCAACTTATATGGACGGAGTATCTCCTCCGCTTCCATATCAGGATATGCTTCATACTCAGCGGTAACAGGAATAGGGCTTCCCTCTACCTCCACTAACGAATAACCGGATTTACATCCTGCCAAAGTAGCGAATCCGGCAAACGCCAACACTAAAATATTATTCTTCAAAACACACTTCTTCATAAACCAATTTGTTTATTGGGGTAAAAATAACCAAAAAAGAAAAGTCTCACAAGAAAAGCACAAAACGAAGCGAAAGAACCTCGCATTTTTTTTAAAAACCTCATGAAATATTTGGCTATGTTCCCAAAAATCACTTACTTTGCACCGCTTTCGCGCAATCGCTGCCAAAGAAGAGTTACTTGGTATGTTGCGTTGTAACGATAAACAATTTAATTTAAAAAGAAAAATGGATTTAATTAAAATTGCAGAAGAAGCATTTGCTACTGGCAAACAGCATCCTTCATTCAAAGCTGGTGATACTATTACAGTAGCATACCGTATCGTTGAAGGTAGCAAAGAACGTGTACAGTTGTACCGTGGTGTTGTTATCAAAATCGCAGGTCATGGTGACAAAAAACGCTTCACCGTACGTAAGATGTCAGGAACTGTAGGTGTAGAACGTATTTTCCCGTTGGAATCTCCGGCTATCGACAGCATTACTGTAAACAAGGTGGGTAAAGTACGCCGTGCTAAATTGTACTACTTGCGTGCACTTACCGGTAAGAAAGCCAGAATTCAGGAAAAACGCGTTAACGCATAATTCTGAAAACAATTACTTCCTTACATATAAAAGAGGGTATTTCTCACGAAATATCCTCTTTTATTTTTATGTTCCTCCCTTCTGCTCCCCAAACTCCGCCTTCCTTTCCATGTCAATACAAGCCCCAAAAACATGCCGCAAACTCGTCGAAGCGGAAGAGTTGAAATGCCAAGGCGAACAGATTAAAACACCAAGGCAAATCACTTGAAACGACAAGGCGTCTGAAGCTCCTCAAAGAAGGTGTTCTGCCTCCGAAAAAACAAACCTGTATATACAAAGAAAAGACCACCCCAAAGGGTAGCCTTTTCTTAAATATAACATGTGAAGGAATAATCAGTCTTCTTTTACTTCCCAACCCAATGCACTTGCACCCAATACAGCTGCATCTGCATCTTTCAACTGAGAAAGAAGTAATTTTGTCTTTCCTGCATAAATTTTCAAGATATTATCATCGATTGCTTTCTGAATCGGTTTCATGATATAATCACCCGATTTTGCCAAGCCACCGAATAAGATAATAGCTTCCGGACTTGAGAAGGCAATAAAGTTAGCCAGAGCTTTTCCCAATACACTACCGGTAAATTCAAAAATATCCAAAGCCAGCTTATCACCTTTTACCGCAGCATCATATACGTCTTTTGATACAATATCATCTGCAGGGATATTTCTCAACAAGCTCGGTTCGGTACGCTGAACCAAGAATTCACGTGCAGTACGAGCCACTCCAGTTGCAGAACAGTAAGTTTCCAAACAACCTCTACGTCCGCAACCACATGGTCTTCCAACCGGGTCAACAATCACGTGTCCCAATTCGCCGGCAAAACCATCGTGACCATATACCAACTGACCATTGATAACAATACCACTACCTACACCTGTACCCAAAGTAATCATGATAAAATCTTTCATTCCACGGGCAGCACCATAAGTCATTTCACCGATAGCAGCTGCATTTGCGTCATTCGTCAATGCAGTAGGAATACCTAACTTTTCTTCGAACATAGCAGCCAATGGAATAATACCTTTCCATGGCAAGTTGGGAGCAAATTCAATCGTTCCGTTATAATAATTTCCGTTTGGAGCACCTACACCCATACCTTTAATTTTATCAGCACCACCTACGGCCTGAATCAAAGGCAAAAGTTTTTTACAAACGGCATCTACATACTCATCAATCACATCATACTGCTGTGTTTTCACAGAATCTGAAGACAAAACATTGCCACGAGAATCAACGATACCGAAAACGGTATTGGTACCGCCAATATCCATACCAACTACGTAAGGTTTTTCCATATTGCTTATAGTCATACTGTTTATATGTTTTTAGGTTAATTATCAAGGCAAAAATAAGGATTCGCCCCCTATGTAACAAATTTTTTCTTGTTTATTTATAGAGAAAACTAACTTTTCTTATATTTGCGCCACATCACAGAAAGAAACTTAAGAAATGATACGACTAACAAATATCAACAAGACCTATAATAACGGGACTCCTCTTCACGTATTAAAAGGTATAAATCTTACGATTAAAAAAGGAGAGTTTGTTTCTATCATGGGAGCTTCCGGCTCCGGGAAGTCCACCCTGCTGAATATTCTTGGCATTTTAGATAATTATGATGAAGGAGAGTATTACCTAAATGACATCCTTATCCGAAACTTGAATGAAACGAAAGCTGCCGAATACCGGAACCGGATGATTGGCTTTATCTTCCAGTCGTTCAATCTGATTTCTTTTAAAAATGCCATGGAGAATGTAGCTCTTCCTTTATTCTATCAAGGTGTCAGCCGGAAAAAGCGCAACCAGCTTGCGTTAGAATATCTTGAAAAGTTAGGTCTGAAAGAATGGGCACACCACATGCCGAATGAATTATCGGGCGGACAGAAACAGCGTGTAGCCATTGCCAGGGCCTTGATTACCAAACCACAAATCATCCTTGCCGATGAACCTACCGGCGCATTAGACAGCAAAACCTCAGTAGAAGTGATGAATCTGCTGAAGGAACTGCACGAAAAAGAGGGACTGACCATTGTGGTCGTTACCCACGAAAGCGGGGTTGCCAATCAAACCAACAAAATCATCCATATTAAAGACGGAGTCATCGAACGCATCGAAGACAATATAGACCATAATGCATCCCCGTTTGGAAAAAACGGCTATATGAAATAACTGACATGGATTTACTCATTGAAATATACGGCACCATCATGCGCAACAAACTGCGCACTTTATTAACCGGCTTTTCCGTAGCATGGGGAATATTTATGCTGATTGTCTTGCTCGGTTCCGGGAACGGACTGATTCATGCCTTTGAAGGACAGTCGGAAGGCATGATGATGAACTCCATGAAAATTTATCCCGGAGTTACCTCAAAGCCCTTCCAAGGAATGAAAGAAGGAAGACTCATCTCACTGAATGAAAACGACCGTAAGTTAACCGCCCAAGCTTTTCCCACTCACATCATTGCCACCGGAGCTACGGTAAGCAAAAGCGATGCTCATCTTACCTACGAAAAAGAAGCCATAAGCATCGGGTTGGACGGGGTCTTTCCAAACTACCCCGAACTGGAAGCGGTTCAATTAAAAAAAGGAAGATTCATTAATGAGCGCGATATGCAGGAAAGAAGGAAAGTGGTGGTTATCCACGAAAAGACAGAAAAAACACTCTTTCCAAAAGCCAACTCTTTAGGAAAATACATCAATTCCGACGGAGTCATGTATCAGGTAGTAGGCATTTATACCGACCAAAACAGTTTTTCTCCTACCGCCCTTGTACCCTTTACTACCCTCCAGCTTATTTATAATAAAGGAGACAGTATTGATAACCTTATTTTTTCAACCAAGGGATTAGCCAGTGAAGAACTGAACACCCGCTTTGAAAACGATTACCGGAAAGCTCTCGGCTCTTATAAGCAGTTTGCAGCCGACGACGACGGTGCCATCTGGATATGGAACCGCTTCACACAATATTTACAACAGCAAACGGCAGGCAACATTCTTCATCTGGCTATCTGGATTATCGGAATCTTTACCCTGCTGAGCGGCATTGTGGGAGTCAGCAATATCATGCTCATCACCGTACGCGAGCGGACGCATGAATTTGGCATCCGCAAAGCCCTTGGAGCCAAACCCATGTCTATACTCTGGCTCATCATTTCCGAAAGTGTTACCATTACCACCTTCTTTGGCTACATAGGCATGGTGGCAGGTATTGCGGTTACCGAATACATGAATCACGTAGCCGGCAGACAAACCATCGATGCACGCATGTTTTCTGTCACTGTATTCGAGAATCCTACGGTTGACATCAGCATAGCCATCGAAGCTACCCTGACCTTGATTGTTGCCGGAACACTGGCAGGTCTGTTTCCCGCAAGGAAAGCAGCCCGCATCCGTCCGATTGAAGCACTTAGAGCCGATTAAAGAAGTATGAAAAAATTAGATTTAGACACATGGGAAGAAATTCTCATCACCCTCACCCGAAACAAAACACGCAGCATACTGACTGCCTTCGGCGTATTTTGGGGAATATTCATGTTAGTTGCCTTAATGGGAGGAGCGCAAGGCATGCAGGACAAGCTTTCACAGAATTTTGCCGGATTTGCCACCAACTCTGGCTTCATGGGAGCCAACCAGACGGGAAAAGCTTACAAAGGATTTCAGCAGGGGCGATCATGGGATTTGGAAAACAAAGACGTAGACCGCGTAAAGCGCCAAGTACCTGAAGTGGATGTCATTACTCCGAGTTTGGCAAAGTGGGGAGTCAATGTCATTTACGGAGAGCATAAAATATCGGGAACCTTAAAAGGGCTTTATCCGGAATACGGAAAAATAGAAGAACCGGCCATCAGCTTCGGACGCTATCTCAATGAGATTGATATCCAAGAGCGACGGAAGGTGTGCATCATAGGAAAACGTATCTATGAGACCTTGTTCCCGGAAAAAACCAATCCGTGTGGCAAGTTTATAGAGATTAACGGAATCTACTATCAAGTTATCGGGGTCAGCACAGGGATCGGAAACATTTCCGTACAAGGAAGGTCGGAAACTTCTATTCTCATTCCCTTTACCACTATGCAGCAAAACTACAACTTCGGACAAAAAGTACAGTTGCTTTGCTATACCGCACACAAAGGCTATTCCATCAGTGAGGTGGAAAAGAAGGTTGAAAGGGTTGTGAAGCAGGCCCACCTGATTCACCCCGACGACCAGCAAGCCCTGATAATATTAAATGCCGAAGTCATGTTCAGCATGATGGATAATCTGTTTTCAGGCATCCGCATCCTCAGCTGGATTGTAGGATTAGGTACCCTGCTCGCCGGTGCTATAGGAGTAAGTAACATCATGATGGTAACGGTTAAAGAGCGCACTACTGAAATTGGTATCCGCCGCGCCATCGGAGCACGCCCATCCGACATTCTTCAACAGATTCTTTCTGAAAGCATGGTATTAACCTCACTGGCAGGCATGTCAGGTATCTCCTTCGCGGTCTTCCTCCTCAATATCGTTGAGTCGGCAGCTTCTACCCCTTCCGCTCCGGTTCATTTTCAGATTGGATTCTGGGAGGCTGTAGGAGCCTGCATCTTACTGATGATTTTAGGACTGCTTGCCGGGCTGGCTCCAGCTTACAGGGCTATGGCTATCAAGCCGATAGAAGCTATCAGAGATGAATAACCTGAATTCCTCAAAATAAGCAACCATAAAATAAAGAAGAAACTAATCAACTACAAGTATGAAAAAATACATCAAAGTCATCGTATTCGTGTGTATCGCACTGATTTTCATTGGAACATTCGTGTTCTTATATCAAAAGTCGCAGCCGAAGAAAACACTTTATCATATTTTAAAGGCTGAAACAGGCGATTTAATACAAACAACAGTAGCCACCGGAAAAATAGAACCGCGTGATGAAGTAGAAATTAAGCCACAGATTTCGGGAATCATAGCCGAAGTGTACAAAGAAGCCGGACAAACCGTAAAAAAAGGAGAAGTCATAGCCAAAGTGAAAGTAATTCCGGAGTTAGGGTCACTGAATGCAGCCGAAAGTCGGGTACGTCTGGCTAAGATGAATGGGGAGCAAGCTGAAACCAACCTAAAGCGTATGGACCAACTGTATCAGAAAAAACTGGTCAGCAACGAAGAGTATGAACAAACCTTATTGGCTGCCAAACAAGCGAGAGAAGAATTGCAGGCTGCCAAAGATAATCTGGAAATTGTAAAGGAAGGTATTACCCAAAGCAGCGCATCGTTTAGCAGCACCCTGATCCGATCTACCATTACCGGACTGATTCTGGATGTTCCCATCAAAGAAGGGAATTCGGTTATCATGAGTAATACATTTAATGACGGAACCACCATTGCTACCGTGGCCGACATGAGCGACTTGATTTTCCGGGGAAATGTAGACGAGACTGAAGTAGGACGCATTCATGAAGGCATTCCGGTAAAAATCACCTTGGGAGCTCTGCAAAACATGAAGTTTAATGCCAGTCTTGAATACATTTCACCGAAAAGCATAGAAAACAATGGAGCAAACCAGTTTGAAATCAAGGCAGCTATCCAGATACCCGACAGTGTAACCATCCGGTCGGGCTATAGCGCCAATGCTGAAATCGTATTACAGCGTGCCGACCACGTTTTGACAGTACCTGAAAGTGTCATTGAGTTTAACGGTGACTCTGCATTTGTTTATCTGCTCACCGATAGTGTACCGGCACAACAGTTCAAGCGCATTCCCGTTACAACTGGTATCAGCGACGGCATAAAAATAGAAATCAAACAAGGTCTCCAGCCCGGCAACCTTGTCCGCGGAATGAAAAAAGAAGAATAAGTCATGAATAACCTGAAGAAAATAATTACCCTATGCCTCCCTCTCGTCATGGGAAATCTCACGGCTCACGCTCAGCAGGCATGGAGCTTAAAGCAGTGCATTGACTATGCGATAGAACATAATTTGACAATCAAGCAACAGGAGTCTGTATGTGAGCAAAATGAAATAGAACTCAATACCGCCAAATGGAGCCGCTTGCCCAACCTGAACGGAAGTGCTTCTCACACATTTAATTTCGGACGAAGCCTTCAGTCGGATAATACGTACCGCAGTCTGAATACACAAAATACGGGATTAAATCTTACCACAAATATTCCCTTATTTACCGGGATGCAGATTCCTAACAACATTGCACTTTCCAAACTCAATCTGAAAGCTGCGATTGAAGACTTAAACAAGGCAAAAGAAGATATCAGCATCCAAGTTACGTCTTCTTTTTTACAGGTATTATTTAATGAAGAACTTAAAAAAGTAGCCCAGGAACAAGTCTTGCTGAGCAAGGAAATGCTCCGGCAAAAAGAAGCTTATTTTGAAAACGGGAAAGCGTCAAAATCCGAATGGCTCGAAGCGCAGGCACGTGTGGCTCAAGACCAACTTTCGGCTGTTCAAGTTCAAAACAATTATCACCTGGCATTACTTGAGCTGAGCCAGCTTTTAGAATTGCCTTCGCCGGAAGATTTTCAAATTGTCTCTCCCGAAGCAGATGAAGCGTCTTTCATCAAAGAACTGACAGCTCCGGAAGACATCTACTGCGAAGCAATCCGGAACAAACCATCTATCAAAGCTGCCCGCTACCGGCTGGAAGGAGCTGCTCACAACATCCGTATTGCTCAAAGTGCCTATTACCCGCAACTCAGTTTCGGGGCAGGACTCAGCACCAATTACTTCAATGTATCTGGACAAGAGAATCACAGTTTCAGTTCACAGCTGCGCGATAATTTCAGCCAATACATCGGCTTCTCGCTAAGCGTTCCGCTGTTTAACCGGCTCGCTACCCGAAACCGTGTCCGTAATGCCCGGGTGCAGCAAAACATACTCAACTGGCAACTGGAAGACAGCAAAAAAGCACTATATAAAGAAATCCAGCAAGCCTATTACAATGCCGTAAGTGCCGAAAGCCAATATCAAAGCAGCCGGACAGCCGATCAGGCTGCCGAAGCCTCTTTCGTTCTGATGAAAGAAAAATACAGCAACGGAAAAGCCAATGCCACAGAATATAACGAAGCACGTACTGCATGGATGAAAGCCGTGTCTGATCGTATTCAAGCCAAATACGACTATCTGTTCCGAACCAAGATTTTAGATTTCTATAAAGGAGAGCCTCTATACTAAACCCCTCTTGACACAGCTGCCTTGATGCTCACGACAGCAAGCCAAGGCAGCTGTTCTTTGAATGAGGGCTTACCATTTGTCGTTTTTTCACATACCAAAAGATACAACCTAAGAAGAAATTTGTATATTTGCCATTGTAGGCTTCCGAACCGAAGCAACTGAATCTAAATATCAACAAAAACACTTATCAACTATGGCAGATAGTAAAGAGACCCTCTTCTCCGATTTCCCCGCCGTATCCACCCAAGAATGGATGGACAAAATTACAGTGGATCTGAAAGGAGCGGATTATGAAAAAAGGCTGGTATGGAAAACCTATGAAGGGTTTAAAGTGAAACCTTTCTACCGCCAGGAAGACTTGGAAGGATTAAAAACCACTGAAGGGCTTCCGGGACAATTCCCCTACCTACGTGGTAATAAAAAGAATGACAATACTTGGTTTATCCGCCAAGACATCCAGGTAGATAATCCGGAAGAAGCCAATGCCAAAGCATTAGATTTACTGAACAAAGGCATTGATTCTTTGGGATTCAAAATAAAAGGAAAAGACGTAAGTGAAGAATTTATTCATACTTTGCTGAAAGATATTTGCTGCGAATGCATTGAACTTAACTTCAAAACCTGCCAGCGGCAAACCGTTAAATTAGCCCGGTTTGTAACTCAATATTTCAAAGAAAAGGGATATGCTCCCGAAAAATTGCAAGGTTCATTCAACTTCGACCCCATCGGAAAAATGCTGAAGAAAGGAAAAGACCGTAGCGAACTCATCCCTACAGCTAAAGAGTTAATTGAAATTCTGACTCCTTACCCTTCTTTCCGGTGTATCGCTGTCAACTCTCTCCAACTGAATAATGCAGGAGCTTATATCTATCAGGAATTAGGATATGCATTAGCTTGGGGAAATCAATATCTGGCTTGCATGACAGAAGCTGGAGTTCCGGTGGATACTGCAGCACAGAAAATAAAATTCAACTTCGGCATCAGTTCAAATTATTTCATGGAGATTGCCAAATTCAGAGCAGCACGCTTATTATGGGCTCAAATAGTCAACGAATATAAACCTTCATGCCTGTGTGCCTGCCAGATGATTGCGCATGCCGAAACTTCTCATTTCAATCTCACCCTGTTTGATGCCCATGTCAACTTGTTACGCACACAGACTGAAGCCATGAGTGCTGCCCTTGCAGGAGTTGACTCCATGACCGTCACTCCGTTTGACCAAGTTTATGAAAGTCCAAACGAATTTTCTGAACGCATCGCACGCAACCAGCAGCTGTTATTAAAAGAAGAAGCTCATTTAAACCGTATCGTTGACCCGGCTGCAGGTTCATATTACATTGAAAACCTGACCGTATCTATTGCTAAACAGGCATGGGAGCTCTTCCTGCAAGTGGAAGAAGAAGGAGGTATGACAGCAGCTGTTAAAGCAGGCCGCATACAAGAAGCTGTAAACGGAAGCAACAAAGCACGTCATGAAGCCGTTTCCAAACGTAAAGAAATCTTATTGGGAACTAACCAATATCCGAATTTCACCGAATTAGCCGGTGAAAAATCTCCTTTGACTTCTGCATGTTGCTGCGGTAACGAGAACGAGGAAAGTGATACAGAATTTGCAGCCCTAAATACAGACCGTGCTGCAAGCGAGTTTGAAGCACTCCGCCTGCAAACCGAACACTCCGGCAAACGCCCGAAGGCATTCATGCTTACCATCGGAAATCTTGCCATGCGTCAGGCACGTGCTCAGTTCTCATGCAACTTCCTTGCTTGCGCAGGCTATGAAGTAATTGACAACCTCGGCTTTCCTTCCGTTGAAGAAGGAGTCAAGGCAGCCATCAATGCCCAAGCTGATATCATTGTTCTCTGTTCCAGCGATGACGAATATGCGGAATATGCCATTCCGGCATTCCAGGAGGTAAACGGAAGAGCCCTGTTTATTGTGGCTGGTGCACCTGCCTGCATGGACGATTTAAAAGCTGCAGGCATCGAAAACTTTATCCACGTGCGTTGCAACGTATTGGAAACATTACGAGAATACAACAAAAAGCTATTAAGTCTATAAGTTTTTGAGTAGACTAATCCCTTTCAACAAACTTAAAAACTGAAGCTCAAAAACGGAAAGCTATGAAACCTAATTTTAAAAACATCGATATATTTGCCGGATTCCATCCACAAAACGGAATGGAGTGGCAAAAAGAAAACGGCATTACAGCCAACTGGAAAACACCTGAGCAAATTCAGGTAAAACCGGTTTATACCAAAGAAGACCTGGAAGGCATGGAGCATCTGGATTATGCAGCAGGTATTCCTCCCTATCTGCGGGGTCCCTATTCCATGATGTACACCTTCCGCCCGTGGACCATCCGTCAATATGCAGGATTCTCTACCGCTGAAGAATCTAACGCATTCTATCGCCGTAACCTGGCTTCCGGACAAAAAGGATTGTCGGTTGCATTCGACCTTCCTACTCACCGCGGATACGACCCGAATCATCCCAGAGTAGTTGGCGACGTGGGTAAAGCGGGTGTATCTATCTGCTCACTGGAAAATATGAAAGTGTTATTCGACGGAATCCCGCTCAATAAAATGTCTGTTTCAATGACCATGAACGGAGCCGTACTTCCCATCATGGCATTCTATATCAATGCCGGACTGGAACAGGGAGCCAAGCTGGAAGAAATGGCAGGAACCATCCAAAATGATATTCTGAAAGAATTCATGGTACGTAACACGTATATCTATCCGCCTGCATTCTCCATGAAAATCATTTCTGACATCTTTGAATATACTTCGCAAAAGATGCCTAAATTCAATTCTATCTCCATTTCGGGATACCACATGCAGGAAGCAGGAGCTACAGCCGACATCGAACTGGCTTATACCCTTGCCGACGGACTGGAATATCTGCGCGCCGGAGTGGCAGCCGGTATCGATATTGATGCCTTTGCTCCCCGACTCTCTTTCTTCTGGGCCATCGGTATGAATCACTTCATGGAAATCGCCAAGATGCGTGCTGCACGTATGCTGTGGGCCAAGATTGTGAAACAGTTTAATCCGAAAAACCCCAAATCGCTTGCACTCCGTACGCACTCACAGACTTCCGGATGGTCGCTTACTGAGCAAGACCCGTTCAATAATGTAGGACGTACCTGTATTGAAGCTATGGCAGCAGCATTGGGTCATACCCAGTCACTTCATACCAACGCCTTGGATGAAGCCATCGCATTGCCCACCGACTTCTCTGCACGTATTGCCCGTAATACCCAAATCTATATCCAGGAAGAAACTCAGGTATGCAAGAATGTAGATCCATGGGGAGGTTCTTACTATGTAGAATCACTGACCAACGAACTGGCTCATCGCGCCTGGGAGCATATCCAGGAAATCGAACGTCTGGGCGGTATGGCTAAGGCGATTGAAACCGGTATTCCTAAAATGCGTATCGAAGAGGCAGCCGCACGCACCCAGGCACGGATTGACTCAGGTGAACAAACCATTGTGGGTACCAACAAGTATCGCTTGGAAAAAGAAGACCCAATTGATATTCTGGAAGTAGACAACACCGCAGTGCGTCAGGAACAGGTGGAAAACCTGCGCCGGTTAAAAGAAGGACGTAATCAGGAAGAAGTAGACAAGGCACTGGCTGCCATTACTGAATGTGTAAAGACAGGAAAGGGAAACCTGCTGGAGTTGGCAGTGGAAGCCGCTCACGTACGTGCCACCTTAGGAGAAATATCCGATGCCTGCGAAGCAGTAGTCGGACGATATAAAGCAGTAATCAGAACGATATCAGGCGTGTATTCATCAGAAAGTAAAAAAGATGCAGATTTCGCAAAAGCTTGCGAACTGACCGAACAATTTGCGAAAAAAGAAGGACGGCGTCCGCGTGTCATGATTGCCAAAATGGGACAAGACGGACACGATCGAGGTGCCAAAGTTGTAGCAACCGGATTTGCCGACTGCGGATTCGACGTAGATATGGGACCTTTGTTCCAGACTCCTGAAGAAGCAGCGCGTGAAGCAGTTGAAAATGACGTGCATGCAGTAGGTGTTTCTTCACTTGCAGCCGGACATAAGACACTGGTTCCGCAGATTATAGAAGAATTGAAGCGATTGGGACGTGAAGACATCTTAGTCTTTGCCGGAGGAGTCATCCCTGCCCAAGATTATGATTTCTTGTATCAAGCTGGCGTAATGGCTATCTTTGGCCCCGGTACTTCTGTTGCCAAATCGGCTTGCCAGGTCATGGAGCTCCTGCTCGATACAGAAGAATAAAGAAGCCGGCTAAAGCATAGCCGATAAAAGAAACAAGCTTTAACTCATCTGAGCATACTCCGCTCTATTGAAAGCCGGAGAAGCCAAGCGAGTTAAAGCTTGTTTTGTTAGAGAATCTACCGGAGTTACCCAGTCCTTTCAACAGTGCAGCACTCCAGAGTTATCATTACATAAAGAATTTCAAGACAAACACCGCAGCCAGCAAACACATGCCGGGAGTCAGTTTTTCCCGTTTTCCGCAAAGCAGGTTAATCAATACATAACTGATCAGTCCCAATACAATGCCATCCGAAATGCTATAAGCCAGAGGCATAAAAATAATGCAGAGAAAAGCAGGAATCGACTCTGAGTAATCTGTAAAATCAACCTTCTTTACCGATGACATCATCATCAGTCCTACCAGAATCAAGACAGGAGCCGTAGCCGCCCCCGGCACAGCCAGAAAGAACGGAGCCAGAAACAAAGCCAGCAGAAAGCAAAGAGCCGTAACAAATGCTGTCAATCCGCTGCGTCCTCCTTCTCCTACTCCCGATGCACTTTCCACAAACGTAGTAATGGTACTGGTACCCAGCGCTGCTCCTACTGTTGTTCCGAAGGCATCTACCAGAAAAGCCTGCTTCAGGTGAGGTATTTTGCCGTCTTTTGTCATCATACCTGCCTTGGTAGTCACTCCCACCAGTGTGCCGATGGTATCAAACATATCCACAAACAAGAAGGTAAACACCACAATCAGCATTTCCTTAGTAAAGATATGCTCCCACTCAAACTTAAAGAAAATCGGTTCAATGGAAGGCGGCATACTCACCACCGCATCCATGTGCGTCACCCCCATCGGGATACCCACCAGCGTAGTCAGCAGGATACCAAACAGCAAAGCCCCACGCATGCGTCGCACCAGCAGCACCGAAGTAATCAGCAAACCAATCAGTGCCAGTAAAGCCGAACCAGAAGTAATCTGTCCCAAGCCGACCAGCGTTGCATCATTGTTTACAATAACTCCGGCATTCTGCAGCCCCAAGAAAGCAATAAACAAACCGATACCGGCTCCTATCGCATTTTTCAAGGTCACAGGCAAGGCATCCACAATCTTCTCACGCAAGTTAGTAACCGTCAAGACGATAAATATCAATCCCTCCAGCAACACAGCTGTCAAGGCAAACTGCCAAGAATAGCCCAGTGTAAGGCAGACCGTATAAGCAAAAAACGCATTCAGTCCCATACCCGGAGCCAGTCCAAAAGGCAATTTGGCATAAAAAGCCATCAGCAGCGTAGCAAAAGCCGATGCAACAGCCGTCGTGGTAAACAACGCACCCTTATCCATACCCGCCGCACTCAAGATGTTCGGATTGACAGCCAAGATATAAGCCATGGTCAGGAACGTAGTAATTCCCGCCATTACTTCCGTACGCACCCGCGTCACATTCCGGTCAAAGCCGAATAATTTTTCAAGCATTCCCTTTTTCATCAGAACGTCCATTTCATTGCCAAGGTAGGAATACAATAGAATCCATTACGCATAGCAAAGTTTGTACTCAACTCACACTCTGTACCCACACTCAGGTTAAACTCATCGTTCACATGCTTGAACTTATTCAAGTTTACCCAAAACTGAGGTTCACTCATGAAAATAAAATCATGTCCGTTATGTTTCTCACGCCAGAAATCCATGAATCCGCTGAATGTATATTTCCCTTCATCGAAATGAAGCGTCCAGGTACCGGTCAACTGGAAGTTATGAGGTTTCTCATTCTTCTGAATATATTTATACAAGACCTGCAAGCCGAACACACGCGAAAAGTCTGCGTTATTCCAGCTATAGGATACACCACCCAAGAATGCATTGTTGATATAATTCAACCCTCCGTTATACTCCACATGAGCCGCAAAAGGTGCTTTCCAGAATTTCAAGTCACGGCTGATTTCCCAATACGCACAATCTACTCCTTTATCGGTATAATCCATATCCACAAAGAAATAGGTACTTCCCCATTTGTCAGCCTTAAACATTTCTACTGTGGTAGTCACCCAAGGACGACCATCCAACGAGTTATAAAGCGCACGTCCCAAATCATAGTGCAACTGAAGATTCAACTGCGCCATAGCACTCATGGCAAACGTACAGCAAAAGAACACGAATAAAATTAGTTTTTTCATCGTTCGTTAACGTATTTTTAACAAATTATCAAATCGGCTGCAAAATTACATAAAAAACTGCTATTCTACCAAATCCCCCGAAAGAAGGCAATCACTTTTCATACGGCAATCCCGTATCATAGATGAAGAATGATAAATGAAGAATGATAAATGAAGAATGATAAATGAAGAATGATAGATGAAAAACCAAGAACGAAAAAACTCACGAACTATAACCTTATAAACTCATAAACTTAAAAACTAAAATTCGTATATTTGCTCACAAATAACAACTAAAATGAAAAGATTCGCCTCACTCCTCCTGACCAGCCTGATGCTGCTCACCCTGCAAGCACAAATTAGCCCGGAAGCCCTCCGCACGTGGCACAGTAATAAATTCTCCCTGTTCATCCACTTCGGACTTTATTCCCAAGCCGGCGGCGTATGGAACGGACAGCCGGTAACCCGAGGATACAGCGAACAGATACAGGCATTTGCTCCTATTCCCAAAGAAGCATACCATGCTCTTGCCCAGACCTTCAACCCTGACCGGTTTAATGCCGACTCAATCGTGGCACTTGCCCAAGCTGCCGGCATGCGCTCCATCATCTTCACCACAAAACATCATGACGGATTCTGTATGTTTCATACCGAAACCACTCCTTACAACAGTTATCATGCCACTCCCGGAAAACGCGATTTCGTGAAAGAGCTCTCCGAAGCCTGCCAGAAAAAAGGTATAAACTTCGGACTCTATTATTCACTCATCGATTGGAGTTTTCCCGAAGCATCCCCCATGTCGGGACATAATGCCGACTTTATTCCGGATGCGCATCATGCGTTCACCAAAAAGCAACTGACCGAATTACTCACCCGCTACGGAAAGATTTCAGAACTGTGGTTCGACATGGGAGCCAATACCCCCGAACAAAGCCGGGAACTTTATCAGTTGGTACACCAGCTCCAACCCGACTGCATGGTCAGCGGACGACTGGGAAACGACCAGTACGATTTTTGTGTCATGGGCGACAATGCTTACCCCGAATCCAGTCTGCAAACCCCTTGGCAAAGTGCAGCCTCTATGTTTAATGAAACTTGGGGCTATCGTTCGTGGCAAGAGCGGGGCGATGTACGCGAAAAAGCAAAAGAAAAGCTGAAAGATTTAATCAGTGTGGCAGCTCATGGAGGAAACTACCTGCTCAATATCGGTCCGAAGGGCGACGGCTCTGTGGTTCCGTTTGAAAAAGAGGTACTCATGCTGATCGGGCAATGGCTGAACCGATATGGCTATGCCATCTACGATACCGAAGCCTCACCGTTCCGGCAAGACTTCAGCTGGGGACAGGTTACTCGGAAAGGAAAACAGCTTTTTCTGTTCCTCTCCGGAGTCTATCCACAAGACGGAAAAGTTATACTGAACTTACCGGGATACAAGCTAATAAAAGGAGACGGAAAAATGGCAACATACCTGCAATACGGCAACCAGATTGAACTGACCATACCTGCTTCGGCTTATAACGACGGAACCATCCACGTTCTGACACTGGATTTTGATACACCCATTCAGCCTCAACTCGCAGAAACGGTACAGGGCATGACACTGACTGCCCGAAATGCAACTCCACATTATAGCTATTCCTGCTTCGACTATTACAGCAACTACCGCAGCACCACTGCCTATAGCTGGGAGGTAGAACAGCTTCTGCTGAAACAACTGGAACTGATTTATACCGAACAAGAAGCCGGAAAGACCCTCGATCTGACCATTGACAACAAGCAATATACCCTTACACTTGATAAAGGAAAGCCCGAACGCCCTGCCACAAATGCCAAGCTGGCTTTTGCATCCACTCTCACATGGGGACAGCGGTATGTATGCGGACCGGGAAGCGGCATGTTCGAATCGCCTGCCTTCCTGCAAACCGACTTACAGCATGCGCCTGCCAGCGGAAAGGCATGGGTGCCTACGGATAAAGAGCAAGACGAATTTCCCTGTAGCCCGTTCTCTACCTACTTCGTTATGCAAAATGTATATGCTACCCGTTCCCAGCATATTCTGATGGAGGTAGGAGCCGGCAACGGAATCGAAGTCTATGTAAACGGCAAGTCCATCATGAAACATCTGAATCCATACCGATGCACATTCCGTACGGAAAAGCTCATTGTTCCCTTACAGAAAGGCGACAACCAAATCGTACTCCGTGCCTATAACCGGTTTGAAGGACGCACCGGTTATCTGCTCCGTCCGGCAAAGGAACAGGTGGTCTATCGGCAAGACTTTACACTCTCCGATGCAACCGACGGCAAGCGCCATACCATTACGGTACGGCCTCATCATCCGTCTTCAGCACACACCGACGCCGAACTGTCAAACTTGCGTATCCGCCTGCGCCGGGTAGCCCTGTAAGCAGCAGTGATTTGTTCACTCACATAGGAATAAGTTTGCCTTATAATACTTTTTTTTGATTTACATCAATAAAACAGGGTAAAAAGAAAGATTTATGCTGCAAAACATGTTTTGTATTCATAAAAGCCGTATCTTTGCAATGTAATAAAAAGGAAACAAGTCCTGGACTTAACTAAAAAGATGTTTTTAAGATAACAAATTGAAAGAACAGAGCCGGTCGGGAGACCCGCTTGATTTAGGTAAAAGTTTTTAGGTATTATTAATTAAAAAGAAAGGATAACAGTATGAAAAAGGTAAAAAACATTTTTCACAAGATGACAAATGCAGACCCTATGATTTGGGGTTATGTAATGCTTAACGAAAACGTTAGCAAGTAAGCAAGCTGATTGCTTCAAAAAGCATCAGCTTTAGTTAAGAATCTGATAAATGCCGAAAGGCACTAAACATTCATATTTTAACGAAAAAGGATGTGCTCACAAGAGTACATCCTTTTTTTATGCACTTTCTCCCGGAAAAGAAAATCCCCCGTCTACTGCTGGAGTAAACCGAGGGCTAAGAGTTATGTTCAAGATATTTCTTTCTCACTTAAGGAGCCGGAGCCGGAGTTGGAGCCGGTTGTTCCGTATAGGCAGCCTTAAAGCTGATGCCATCTCCTGATACATCGGGAATGGTAACGGGAAGTTTGAAGGCGTTCCAAGTTGAGTTCTTATAAGAAAGTTTCAACACATTCTCAATAGCGGTTTGAAAAAACGTTTTCGTAACTAATACTTGTTCATAATTAAATCCCTCACGATCTAAAACTTCGCTTAGATTTCCCACTAAAGTGCTTAAATCTAACTCAACACTCTTCTCCTTAGTAACAGAGCTACTAATCCAGTCAATCGGATTGCATTCATATATCTTCTTCATATTCTTTCCCCAACGTATTGGCAAAGCTGCACCCAGCCCGAGTGTATCTCCTGCCGCATTTTCCATGTTTATGGAAGACAATGCATTGATAGTTGGATCTGTCTCTTGCACATTCGAGAAGGAACAGAAAGACAACATTCCTCCCTCTACTTTCAAAGCCGGTAAAGACGCACCATCACCTGCTGCTTCCAGTGTTAAAATCAGGAACTGGCTGCGTAAATGAGAAAACTCAAGAGTAGCATCTGTAAACTTCACCCATTCAGCAGTTCTACTTTGATAAGCAGAATTCTCCTTACAAGCAGTAAGCATATCTCCTTTCATCAACTTACTTACTTTATTTTTTACAGCCTGCCTCATGTAAGTATTTACAAGCTTTTCACAGTTGTTTGTAAAAGTAATATTAAGAATTTTTTTTCCTTCAGTTTTTTAAGAAACTCATCCAGCGCATTATCCACAGCCGTAGTCACCGTCTCATTCACCTTTCCCTTTTCCAAGCCGGCAAGAATATCAGCATCTTCCAATGCAGCTTTGCGACGGATATCCGTGCGCGAAACAATGCGTTGCAAGGTGACCGGCTTATTCAATGGATGATGGCGGTCCAATTTGGCTGTAGTAGCAGCATCGATGGTTTCCTTAGCCAGATAAAACATGCTGTTATCTTGGAACGGAACAGAAGGCAACTGCAAAGCCACCGTACTCAATTTGTCCTCTCCTGTCAAGTAAGTAGTATCTGCTTCTGCATGATTCTTTTCAAATAGCGTCTTATCCTCGTTAGCTACAAAAACAGCCGTGTACGTCACTCCGGCAGTCAGGGTATCTTTCAGCGCTTCACGCTGCTCCCACGTCATGTCTTTGCGCTTCAGCGGCCATTCTGTTTTAGTATTAATTGCCGGAATCTCTCTCTTCTTCACCAATGCATCACCATCATACAGCAAATACGTCAGCGAACTGATACGCTTATTGGCAGGTAAGTTCGCTTCAAAAGCCCGACTTGCGGTTTCACCCACCGAATAATCCACTACGAATTGCTCGCCCGGCAGCTCCGGAATAAAATCTGTATATCCCTCTCCCGGACAATCGCTGCTACAAGCAGCCAGCCACAGCAAACCGCAGCACAAACTTCCATATTTCAGATATTTCTTCATTGCCTTCTACGTTCTTTGTTAAACATCTTATTTCCAGCCATTCCATTCGTCATCAGCCACACCGATACCACCGGTAGTGGAGAAGCCAGCATAACGCACTTCATATTCTCCATTCGGAATACCGTTAAACAACACGGTGGTACGGGTATCCGATTTGACAACGACCTTCTGTCCCTCACCCTGATTGATGCGGAACACCTCCACATCCTGCTTACCAGCATCCGTGCCGTCTGTTTTACCATAATTCACCAACACGAATCCGTTGATGGTATGAGGAGGAAGTGCCAAAGTCAGTAAATAATCGTTTCCCTTATTCCAAGGAATATCCGTGAACTTAAACGTATACTCCCAAGCCGACTCCGTATAAACCTTTCCTTCCGAATCATCCCCGATAAAGATTTTTTGCGGCACATCGTATAAATAGACTTCCATCGAAGTAACCTGCTTGCGGAATTGGTCTTCGGGGATTCCCATGTTCAACACCAGTTCACCCGTTACCCGATGGAGCATTACGTTTTCAGTCAACGTAGTGTCAGGCTTCAGCCAACGGTCTTTTACCGCACGCCACACGTGCAAGTCCTCCTTAGTTGCCGCCCCGGGATTTGTCTTCTGATGCTCCAAGATAGGCGCATAATCCACCACCAGCTGGTTGAAGTCGCAAGTTTCCGGCGAAGCATCCTTTGCCACCGTAAACATCTTCGTTCCGTCGGTTTCATCGTTGGCAAAGTCGGGCACCGATATAAAGGCAAACTTATACCATTGCGCCACTATCTTCTCTATTGAATACGTATTTTCCTTCAAGTCGATGCGGTCGTTCAGTCCGCAGTGCAACGCCTCATTCAGCTGATGCTCCTCGCGGCGGTCGGCAATAAACAAGCGCAGTGCCTCTTCCTGTAAAGCCGCACCTGCACGGCTCTCGATGTGGAACACCGCACAGGGTGCCTCCGTATTTTCCCGCGGCAATTCTTCGCTTTCGCAAGCCGAAAGCCCCACCAGTGCCGCCCAGATTCCTATATATTTCCAATTGATTTGCATCACAATCTCCTTTCCTGCTTATTTCGGCATAATATTTTCTTCCTCATTCCATGACGGGTCTTTATCTACGGTACCATTTCCCCCAGCCGATTCCGGACCCTTCCAAGCATTCTTGCGTCGCAGGGCAATCACGTTATACTCGCTATCGCGCCGTGAGATTCCCCGCTTCCCGTTCTGCATCTTCACATAATACGCAAAACCAGTAGTCAATCCGTTCGGGTCGGCCGAAGAAGGCGTCGACGTAAAGAAATAGTCATTTTTCCCGTCAAAGTCCACCTGTCCGTTCACCAAAGCCTTTTGCAGCGCCTGCAATTCCTTGATGGCAGGCATATACCATACAATTTCATTGTAGTCAATCTTTTGATTTCCATTCCGGTCACGGTTCTTGTCAATAACATAGCGCAGTCCCACGTTCGAAGGGATAACCCCATTCGGATAAGCCGGGTCGACTCCCCACTTGTCCCCTTTCAGCGCTACATCATACAGGCGTCGGGTATTTGCCAGCCCATCCCATGTACCAGCCGCAATCAAGTCGTCGGTCACAAAGCTCCAGTAATTCAAAAAGCCCCATTGCAAGTTCTTTTTCTCCAGAATGCGTTCCACATAAAACGTGTCACACACCTCCTTCATGGTATGCACATCATATTTAATGTGCAGCACAGCCATCTGTGCCGGATACTGCTTCACCGTAAAATACTTCGTCGGTTTGAAGCGTCCGCTTTCATCCTTGCAGCGATACCCCACTCTCGCCTCACGCGGTTCAGAGAGATTGGCATTCAAATTGCTTACCGGCGGCACGTACTCATCGGTATGTACATAAATATATTGCATACCTGCATAGCCTTTCAAGTGAGAGGAAGCATAGCCTTTCTTATAAAATGCAAGTTCCTTATCTGCCTCCGAAGGCTTTTCATCGCCCAATGCCTGCGGCATATAAGCAGAAGCAGTCGACAATTCCAGCCAAGGATGCTCGTCGGCTTCTTCCACCCACATCTCCCAGTCGCCGGGAGCATACAGCAAGGTCTGCACAGCATTGAAGTGCGCATCCACCACCTGCGATTCGTTGTAATACACCTTCATATCGTTCAGCGTAATCTTGTCGATGCGGCTGTCGGCATCGTCCTTGCTTCGGATGGTAACCGTCATATTATAACGAGTATTCCGTTTCACATTAAATTCGCTGTATGGATTTTCTCCTAAATAGACATAATAGGTAGTTTCAAACTTACTTACACCAGTTTGATACACTCCTTTCAGTTTCAAGTAAGTGGCATGATTAAATCCGGCCTTTTCTGCCAGACTTCTCTTCTCAAACTGCGCATACTTCAGAAACTCCTCGGGACTGCGATCCCCCAGTTCCGGCCAATTGACCGGTTTCGCTACTGCTGCTGTATCCAGTGTTCCCCGTCTGTTTTCAAACAGACTGAAAGTAGTTTTAGCCAATCCGCCTTGCAACGTACTTTTTTCCCACTGAAGTACCGTTTCATCGAAATAATTACGCTTCATTGTTGCCCCTTGCTCGCTGTAGACATAATCCGCCTTATCTCCTCCGTCTACCGTATAAACAGGATTTGTTATCGCAGGCACCTTGTCTGAAGTACGTGGCAAAAGCCAGCTACCCTTCGGTATGGAGTGCAGCGAAATTTCACTCAACATAAATTTATCGGTCGTTACCGCAGGAGAAAACACCACATCCACATTAAACTGGGCAGCCAAACGCTCCATATTGAAAGTGTAAGAATCTCGTTTGTTTCCAGAGGTTTGATTCACATCATCTCCTGTCATTACGTACTTTCCTTTATAGGCACCGTCGGGCACGATTATGGTCACCGCCTCAAGCTCTAAGTCGTTCAGAGAATTGACACGGTCCATCACCTCTTCCGGATGAAGCAAATTGGCAACTGCCTTTAAGGTTTGAAACCTCGTAGGCAGATACATCGCCATTTTGTTCGCTCCGTTGAGATACGTCCACTGCTTAGCCACACACGCTCCATCTGCATTAAAGGCAAACACCAGTACGTTTTCCAGTCGGGTATCTCCCGCTGGGTCACCCGTTGCACGAGTCTCTAATACATCCGTATCCGGAGTCACAAACTCCATCATGACCTCACCCGCCTTTCCGGTACCATCGCCCGGCAGCGAGAAGCTATCTTCTTTACATCCTGTCCACATCCATGTAAGCAGGATGAACACCCATAGATTAATCTGCTTCATCATTGTAGTTATTTAAATTTACGCACCTGACGGAGGCGTGCAATTTCTGTACGATACTTAGTATCGGGTTCTTTTTGATTCCATGCAATCACATAAGCCTTATGTTGAGAAGCTGCCCAAAAAGATGAAAGCCAATAGTGCGGGAAATCATCTTGGTAAGAGATGTTCACGCCCTTCAACCACTTATGTCCGTTTGCCACATAAACCAAATCGGGATTTGTCTTAGCTTCTTGTGCCATATTATAAATCAGATTTTGGAATCCATCTGCCTGGTAATAGGCCGGAAGGAACCATACTCTACCATCCAAATCCTTATCAAGAGCCGGGTTACGAGCAAGTTTCAATGCCGATTCACCATATCCAGAAGGTTTTCTTTTATCAACTATATTAGAATTCTCTTCACCATTTTTATCATCATCGTATACACCATCACCATAAATATGAATCAAGCCTTCTCCGTTAAACCCCCATGCCTTACCAGTATTGTCAAGACCTGCCACATATCCGCTGTCCAGCAATTCATCACCCACATCCACGCGGCTATACGCTACACCATCATCATGAGAAGTGATGGCATTAAATTGCTTGATAGGCAACGAAGCGGCAGGAACCGTCTCACCTTCATAATAAAGCTGCAGTGCACCGGAACGGTAATCTTCCAGCAACGCTTTTACTTGTTCTTTAAACGTTGGATACTTCACTGCATTTCCAAGAATCCAGTTTTCTTTCACATAATCATAAATACGAACTTCGATTGTCAAGCGTGAAGTTTCCTGAATCTCATTCTTAGTTATCGTATAATTAGTAGACCAATCTGTAAGCGAATCTCCGGTTGCTTCATCCTTAAACCGGAACTCAATCCAATCGGCTGCAAGTCCGGTTGTATTATCATGCGTTCCAATGCGCACATTTTTCTTTCCTTCTACCGCTTCCTGCGACAAATAAGCATCTACCATACGAGTCGTATTGATACAGTCGAAGCGGTAGTTTTCGCCCCAATCTGCACTAAACGAAGAAGTCAGCGCATAGTCAGGGAATTCTACACCATTATCTCCTTCTCCCCAGTCATTTACCTCGAAGATCAGTTCACCACCCAACAGGCTGGCAGGGCGGTCGAGCTCGGTATCGGCTGCCACCGGTTTGCTTCCGATGCTGTAGATATAGTTGGCGTCCAAAGAATAGGCATATTTTTTATCCGCTGCTGCCTGACCATTCTTAATAACATAATCCTGCGTCTTCTGTCCATTCTGGCTCTTTACCACCAACTTCAGTGTAGCATCGGTGTTAGCATCCGATGTAGCTTTCGCTTCAATCGGTATCAGATAGGCACCAAACAGCAAGGTGTTTGGTTTGGTAACCACCACACCGTTTTCCTGCTCCGGAATATAAAGCAAAGTAGGGTTCTCTTTCTGCGTAGCGAGTTCTTCATTCGTCACCCCTTTTCCATAAATATATTCAGAGAGATTCACCGAAGCAATAACCTTGCCATCTTGAAGCGGATTACTTCCATAGCCCATACGTTTTGCATCAGCGGGTACATCCTTTACCCCTTGCGGCTCGCCGTAAAAGTCTTTCAGCTTCGTATTAAGTTGACATCCCCCTCCCAACTGCAATTCCACCGACTCGATAACATCCGTTTCTTCTTGTCCACCTACATAATAAGGAAGGTCGGTCAAGTAACAAAGTACGCCTGCCACACAACGCTTCAAGGTGACCGGAATAGTCTGATCAGCTGCCTTGAAGGCCTGGTATCCAGAAAATACTTCCGTATTTGCCATGCGGTATGCCGCATCTTCTCCAGTCGGATTGCCGGCAGCCTGCTGCGCCAATGCCAGTTTCACATCCGCCAAGGCTTTACCAAGCATATTCTGACTGTCATAGGCTGCATCCGCTACAGGGAACGTATAAGTATCTTTCCGGTTATCGATGCCCACCACCAACACCTGCATATCGGCATTATTATACTGAGCCAGATTAGCCTCTTTCAACCGATAGGTGAGTGAAGCCCCCGGCTGCTCGGAAGCCTGCCACGGCAATTTCTTCACGAAGACACATTTTGCCTGATCATCTTTTCCCAAGAACAGATATGCATACATCTCTTCAATATGCTGCACCGCCTCCGAGCTCACCAGCTTATAACCCGATGAAGCCGAACCGACTTGTGCGGCACGCCCTTGGATGGTAAACCCACCATCGACCGAGATTTCCAATGCGGGACCCTCGGCTGCAGCCGGCGAATCGTTGGAAAGCGGTTCGTCGGACTTACAAGCTGCCAACAGGCAGACCATCAATAACCATAGGTATTTCATTCTTGTTTTCTTTTATTTCGTTGAACTATCTGTTTCGTTTACTCTCCCACAAAGTGGACGGTCAGTTTATAGCGGTACATATCGCGATAAGCCGGAGCCACCTGAACTAAGAAGGCTTGCGCGGGCTTGATCCATTGGTCGGCAGTTACCGATTCGCGAGTCCAAGTGGTATATCCGTAACCTGCACCATTTTTGGTGAGGAAGCGAATTTTGCCCACAGCCGGATTAGCTTCAAAGAAAGCCTTGGCACTGAGGCTCCACATAAACGGATTTCCTGCCAGATACATATCGCCCGGACGCTCGTTTTCGAGTTTCACATGATACGGGAATTTCACATTTCCGCTGGCATCTTCGTAGATAAAGCGACCCACATCGACGGAGTTACGCAAGATGGCCTCTTCGCGGTTGAGTTCCTTCTCTGTCAGCAAGTCATAATACTTATAGTACTTATGCTGTTTCGGGAAGCGGAAGGTAGAGCGAGCGTTACCCTCTCCTTCAGTTCCGGGACGAACCAGCACACCCTGACCCGCATCGTAGCTCTGTGCCACCAAGTTGAACGGAGCCGTCCAATGGTTCTCATCCGGATTAACAGCCACAAAGCCACCGTCGTCGGCAGCCGCATTTTGCACACTGCGGTTCCATACACGCTGATAGACTTTCGGAGCAAAGCGGTCCACCTTGTCGGTCTTGAAATCAAACATCGACCAACAGTTCGCATAATCAGTATATGTAACTGCATCCGAAGCGAACATATCGCCCGTGTACATTTCCTTCAGCGGAGCTGCAAACATGTTATATTCGCCTGCAGTCAAGGTAATATCCACCCAAGCCTGTTCATAACTCAAGTAATGCGTATTTTTCACCTCAGCTCCCGGAGCAAACTGAATGAAGTTGCATCGGCTGCAGTCGGCTGTCCAGAAGTCTTTTTCTGCAGCAGCTTCTGCCTTCAGTACCGGATAGTTTTTCATATCACCCGGAATCAGCACATCGGTACAGCTCCAAGGAATACCTTCGCTCCAGTTGTCCCAACGCAGCCAGTCGGTTGCATCGTCGGCATTCTTAGCCGTCCATGTGGTTTGGCGCGGATGCACCATCACACGGCGTAAGAGGCTTCCTTCTATTCCCTGTATATTCTGTGAGGTTCCTTGTTCATCCAAGTAAGTACCTTTAACCAAGAACCAGTCACCACAAGGAAGTTGAACCACAGCCTCAACTCCCTGCAAGGTAGCTTCTACTTGTTTTTCTTTCGTGCGGTCCGCATAATCTTGGAAAGTCAAAGTCACCTTTTCATTTCCTTTTCCTCCGGTAATAACCGCTTTCACGGCAGCCATCCCCCCGTTGCGATTCACGCAGACATGGGTATCCATCGATTTGAAATTCAAGCCCAAGTTCTGAACGTCTTCTTCCTCCGAGCAATCGGGAGTTCCGTTTCCGTTATCATCGCGACGGGTAAAGAGACCGAAGAGTTTGAACGACTTAGAGCCCGATAGCAAACCCATAGGAAATTCAACTCGAAGTTCATCGAAGGCAACTTCTGGAGTAATTTCAATAAACGTATCACCTCCATACCCCATTAACTGCAAGCCTAACACTCCTCCAATTTTACCATCAGCAACCTGTCTGTGAATCATCTTCCCTTTATGCCATGCAGAAACTGCAATTCCTGAAGTCAACAAATTCGCATCAAGCAAATGATTATCACCACCCACCAAGATTCCGACGGTTTGAAAAGGGGGCATTTCCTTAAATTTAACCGCAACTTTTGGATTTTGGAGAAGACCTACTATATTGTTCATGGATGTATTGCTTTCCTTATTAGAATCAATGAATTGATCCAAATCTTTCACTCCACCAGCCAATCCCACGAGGCTTTCACCCATTGCATCATATTTAATCTTCGTACCATACGAAGCCGGAGTCATCATTTCCATACAGGCATCTCCCACGCCCAATCGAGAAGAAGCCGAGCCGCAATTTCCTGATACCGGTTCATGGAACATATAATAAATATTCAGCGAACTTAAATCGGCACTCAATACGCTACTTCCACGTAGTTCCACAGAATGAATAGCGCTATCGGCAGGCACCTCGATAGAAAAACGTACCTTTCCTCCGGAACCACCTAGCAATCCCACTGAGATTCCATTATTTCCCTCAGCTACGCCTCCACCATGCGCCACTTTTTTTCCTTCCTTATTCCTACAAGTAATGGAGAATAGTTTCACTACATCCAAGTTCAAAAATTCGTGCCTGGTCTGCATGGCAAAGCCGATGCGTGTAGGAACTGATGTGTGGAAATCTTTCTTTGCAAACACCACATGGGCCAAAGCGTGACTTCCTATCAACTGCACCGGATTGATGACCGATGTATAAGTAGACTTATTAGCATCAAGCAAAGCTCCTTGATTCTTTACATGATTTCCACCGATACAAATCACACAACCTCCGGCACCACCTGCACCCAACTGGCTTCCGTATTCATCTCCCATATAAAAGAGCTGATCACAAGCTGCATCTACAGACGGGATAGTTCCTCGTTTTATCGTTATTTCCTGCTGATAGGTTCTACCATCGTTATGTTTAAAGGTCATTAATACCTTATATTCGCCAGCCACCTTCATTCCATGCAGGCGGTTGGGTGTAATCTTCGACCAAGTTGGGATTGCTCCGTCAGGAACATGAATCAAAGTATACTTCACCGTTCCCACTGCCGGATCGGGTGTGGCAAACTGATAAAAATTATTATTGATGGAATCATTTCCTACCGAGAAATAGCTGGTCAAGTCGATTTCCACCGGCTTGCGTATATAAGCATGATACAATTTCACCACATCGAACAGAGCCAATCCACCGGGGAAACGCATGTAGATATACTGCCCGTTTTCTTTTGCATCTTCGGGAATCACCAATGAACAGGTAGAGCGTTCATCGCCCAACAGAGCTAGTCCCAGCAATCCTCCTTCACGCAGGGTAGCCACCTTGTGCTTGTCATTCTGAGCATAGACACTCAACTCGGTATTTCCCAATGAAACTTTCAACGGGTCGAAACCGCCCATCTGGTAACCCACTTCCATACCCGGTTCCAGCAATGCGCCTCCGGTATTAACTGTAATGGCACCGCCTATATCCACTAAAACCGAAGTAGCCTTCATAGCTGTATTAGTCAAGTCACCATCTACCAAACGCTCCTCATGAACCATGTTATATGTCCATGTTCCAGCAAAACCTGGGTCGTAGATAGATGGATTAAAAGGAGCCGGAGCATGCCCTTTTTCAAGCGGAATCATCGGGTTATCACCCACATAGGCATACATCACCTGCACGGCTTCCAATACATTCGCCTGCACTCCATAGACACCGAGGCGGATTTCATCGAACGGTTCTTCCGCATTCACCGCAATCGCCATCTGTCCGTCTCTGTTCGAAGGAGCCAGTAAGTGCAATCCCAATAAAGATCCACCATCACCACTGTTAGCCCCTTTCAGTTGTACTTGCTCTCCATCACGGTAGAGGGCAATCCAGAAGCCATTCAGTGCCTTTACATCGAGCAGTCCGGGATTAGACGAACGAATCACAAAGCCTGCAGATTGACCAGCTGCATAGGTGTGGAATACATCTTTCACCGAAACCAAGGTATTCATGATTAAGTTGGCTCCCACCGCAGAGGCATTGATGGAAGCAGCATTGCTCAGGTCAGTATCTAAAATATTATCAATGAGACTTCCCCCCGTATCACCTCCCACCGATACGAAAGCTTCGGTAATGGCATTCACCATGCGTCCGTCGCCCACCAAAGGAACTCGTTGCGAAGTAACCCATTCTCCTTTCGTATTTTGCTCCATACAGTTTGTTTTAGCCAAACGGCTTTGCGTCTGGACTTCGGGAACTTCAGACATATATGTATCCACATATTCATCGGTACATGCCATCAGCAGTGCGATGCATCCTAACAGCGATACCATCCAAGCTCTTTTCTTCATGATTCATTTATTTTTGTATTTATCATACTATCAGCTATTTGCGCTTTCAGTCATTCACTTAAAGTTACAGAAAAACGCTTATTCATTTTACCCGAAACGCCTAGGTCTTTCAGATGAAACGCTAAGCGTTTCAATCTACTTGACAAAGTCTTTTTTCAGGAGGGTGAAGGAGAGTTGTTTCTCCTTCTCTCGTGCCCCGGAGAGGAACATTCAACCTCGCCGAGGCTATAGTTACTTTTGTCTTCCGATGCCGACACAGAGACGATGCGATTTCTCATCGCCTCTGCTGCACCTTTCGGAAGATTAGTCGATTTCCATATTGTGTACGGCTTCCCAGTTAGAGTTGACATGGATAGTCAAGTCTTGACCCTTGCTCAAATCGCCCGGCTGGTTGTTTCCTTCCGGATCTGGATCCGGTTTATCAGGATCAATTGGGGTTACAGGTTTGTCTGGGTCTACTGGTTTGTCAGGATCAATCGGTTCTGTCGGTTTATCTCCATTATCGAATTTCTTAGTACCGATGCTGTACATGTGGTTACGATAGATGTTATAAACTTCCTTGCTTTCATCTTTAACATCTGTTGCAATTGCTCCAGTAGGAACTTCTACAGCAGCAGAAGCAGCGGTATAAATATTATCCACCTTGATATTCCAGTGTTTCAGTAAGTTTACAACTTCTTTACCATCTTTTTGTACTTTCTGAACCAACTGCAACTGCAAAGTAGGAACGCCTGAAGTCTGTGTAAATGGAATGACAAACTTACCACCCCATACAGAACCTTTCACCAAGCCTTGTACATGATAGTTTACTTTTGCATTCGGATTAGTCCATACAGCTTTACCTTCAGTACCACCAGTTACCACGTCTTTATAACCTACGAAACCATCATTATCTTTATCAGCTTTGGCAAAGTTATTGTCAAACCATTTGTTCAATTCGATTTCATAAACCACATAACCTTCTGTATTAGTTATGAAATAGTTAGCATCCGTCGTAGCAGCAGAAGTTGTACCATTCACTACATGATTCACTGTTTTCTTAGCTGTATCATCTCCAACATTCTTGTCCAATGAAGTCAATACAGCAACTGTATTTTTACCGCTTGCTACCAAACGCAAGTGAGTCGGAGTTTCTCCAAGTACCTTAACAGGAATATTGGTAAAGTAACCGCTGATACCTGCTACCTGACGATACAGAGTAACCATTGCTTCTCCCTTACCACCTACAGCTTTTAAGCTCACTTCATCGGTAGTTTTTGTAGCAACCACCTCAGTCTGTCCTGCAAAAATTTCAGAAGGGTTAACGTTTTCAAGAACTGTAGCAGAGAAGTGAGACCAAGTGTCGCCTTCTTTTACAGATTCCACATTCGGAGCAAATTCTTGATATCCGTGCTTACTAGAATAAGCTACAGCATATACCAGATAATTGCCTTCCAACATATCTTTCTTTTTCAAAGAGAGAAGCAACTTACGACCATTTTCATAAGTCAAAGACTGTTTCCAGTGCGCTTCATCTATCGTCATGATACGATCAATTTTACCTTTTTTACCTTGATCAGAACTATTATTCACAAAGTAAATCTTGATATTCTGAACGTACTGAGCAGCCATAGAGCTAAACAAAGGACGACCAAAATCATTAATAGCCCCAGCATCACCAATTGTACCCGGTTCAACTGCAGCGCGAGCAAACGCATTACTTGAGCGACCCATGTTCAAGCTACCATCAGCTAAGGCAATAACCAATTCTTGACCACCTTCAGTTTCTACCTGACCTGCTTCATTATCACCTTGCGGCATGGTGATTTCTTCATTGTTACATGCCGTAAACAGAGTAGCAGCCAATAAACCACTTACTAAAAATAATTTTTTTCTCATTTTTAAATCTGTTTAAATTAATAACTAAAATATTTTGTTTTCTCTTAATCAATTTCCATTGTATGAGCAACTTCCCAGCGTCCGTTTACAAACACCCAAATCTTCATTGAAGACTCCAGCTGATCATAGGCATATTTTAATAAAGTAATGGTATTCCTTGAAAAGCCTACTTCTACGGCTTTTGCCGGAATCCGGGTATCAGTTGCTTCTTCTATTGCATCCATGTCCAGTGGTGCATCTATCTCACCCGGATGTACATCCTGATCATAAAATACAGCCTTCAACTTGGAGATCTGTCCGTCGGATGTAGGTGCATAGACCGTGTGCAGAAGATGGTTTTCAAAGGAAGTCCAAGCTGCTGAAGAGGTTTTATCTTCTACTCCCGTATAACTGAAATCACGGCTCACGCGCTGCGACAAACCAACCGCCTTTTGCTTCACGTAGTCAATATGCGAAGGAAAGCCTTCTCCTTTGATAACCAGTTTACCTTTGGTACGTTTCAATCCCAGTTTATGACGCTCATTGCCATACTGATAGTCCAGCGAAGCGGTAGCCAAATAGACATCGGCTGCAGCTGCAGCAGTTCCTTCCAGCGTAAGCGAACGATAGTCATCGGGAGAGACGGGCGTAGTGCTCAAATTTCCCCATACGGTAACTGCATATTTACCATACGGCAGGTCGGATGGCAGTGTAATAAGCTGCTCTTTATCTTCATTTTCAATACGAAAATTGGCCTGCTCTTTCACTACCTTCCCTTCCATATCGGTAACCACATAATACAGCGAATTTACATAGCTCCGAAATGGCAAATCTTCCGCTTTCCGTACATCCATCCCCAAAGCCTCAGCATCCGCTATATTCTCATAATTCTTGTCTATAACCTCTACCATGATTTGCAAAGGGGGACAATCCGCCAAATCATCGCGCACGCATCCGCTACACCAAACAGTCAGGAAGATTAAAAAAACTGTTACTTTTTTCATTCGGTTTATTCTTTATGTTTCACAGGTTCAGTTACCTTTACCTGCTTTACTCATTCCACACTAAATTCCGGAAATCGACTTCTGTGCGTGCCCGCTCTTTCAATGAGGCATCGGCACATGCACGCTGCAAATGTTTCACGGCATCGTCTGTCCGGTTCAAGCGTGCGGCTATCAGGGCACGCACATATTCAGCCAGCGGACTGGCGTCTTCGCAGCGGTTCATCATGTCATCGGCTTCCTCATTGCGGTTCACACTCAATGCAATAATGGCACTATTGGTATCGGAATAATCGTGCATCAGATTATATGCCTCGCCCAAATTACGCAGTTGGGCATGAATCAATCCGAGATTATAGCGTGCCTCAGGCATATCCATGTGTGAACGAAGCAACTCAATGGCATGCTCATAGTCGTAACGATAGACATAGAGAGCCGCACGGGTATTCAAAACCTCCGGTGTATAATCGTCTAAGCTTTCCAATACCGCTTCAGCCTCATCCAACCGTCCTTCATTCAGCAGCAAGACCGCCAGATTATTGGCTGCCACCTGCGACTGAGGAAAGTAGTGCATCAAAGTGCGGTACACTTCCTGCTTTTCAGTGGGCATCTGCTTCAAGGTAGATACGCGCAACAACTCATCTTCATTGAAAGCGTCGGGACGTTTGCCATACATATCGAGCAGTTCGGCATCGGTGGTAAAGCTCTTCAGCGAATAGGTATATACATATTCAACCTTACGGTTACTCTGTAAATAATTCTTTTTGATGTCATCCCAGCAAGACAAGCGGCGGATGTAACGTTCTGCCACATCATCGCTCTGACCTTTATATTTCTCTACGATTTCACGTACACGCGCACTGTCAGCACGTCCGTCGGCTGTCATCGCCTGAATCACCGGCTCCCATCCTTCCGGACGCGAACCTACGGTAAACTGATTTCTACGCACTTTACTCAAGTCAACCTTTCCAAGCATCCAGTTCTTTGCCGACTCAGCACACTGTTTAGCCAGACGTTCATTAAAGGCATGCGATCCGTCTACCGAAGCTAATCCCTGAATGTTCACCGAGTTAACCATCGCCAGCGAGTCGCCTAAAATAGCCTGCAACTTATCCAGCATCTGCTGCATCTCGCTGCGGTTATTCGCCATATCCAAATTGATTTTATGGTTACTGATGGCAAACTGCAAGCTGGCTTCTCCACGTGCCTGCAAGATTTTAGGACGCACCACAAACTGTGGCTCAATCCAGTTCAGTTTTAATTCTTCATGCGTATCAACCAAAGTAATCGGGTTACTTATCTGCGCCATATCCAGCGTATCAATCGCCGTACAGGCACCACATCCGTCGGTAGTCACTACACCCACAATACGGGCAGAAGCAAGCGAATCGGGAATAGCTACTCGCTCAGAATAAGCAATCGTAACCGATTCTTTCTTTTGCACCGGACGGGCATAACTTGCCAAGGAATCAACATAATCTTCCAAAAGAACCCGTCTGTGCATCTTTTTTCCGTAAATCGGCGCATCTAGCACCATCGGTGTACATTCAGCCACTAAACTGTCGCCTACCAACAACTGAGGAACAATAATCAGACGGCTCCGTTTTCCCAAAGTCTTCTGGGGTACCTCCACAGTCATATCAAGCTGGACAGCATGCGTACTGTCGGGCATCAACACCTGGTCTGAAGGAGTTACTCTAACCTTATCTCCCATCTTTTGAGAAGCACACCCCATTACTCCCCAAGGCAGCAAGCCTGCCAATAGTATATAAAATGTATCCTTGATTTTCATTTCAGAACGAAGTCTTTAATTAAAATATATAAGTCAATGAAATGGCAGCCTTGGTAGGACCGAAATAGTTTTTATGCTTGTCTTCGTGACATTTCTTACAGGGAATACGAGGACTTTCCTTGTACCACAAATGCGCATATCCTATACCGATTTCAGCTTCCAAGTTCCAATGGGAAGATAAAATCCAGTCGTAGCCGTATGAGATACCTCCTCCTGCCAGATACCCGTCGTAGAGTTTTTTATCGAAACCGCCATAATACTGGGCTCCGTGTGCATGAATCCCGACAAAATGTCCTTCAAACTTTTCACACAACCAGTACTTCAACTCGGGTTGTACCAGCCAGAAGCGCATCTTTTTATCATCTTTAAAAGTCCAGGGATTATATGCCGCCGACACATCCAAAGTCATTTTACGGCTCAAAGCAACTTCCACGCCTGCATTCGGTGTAGTGGTCAGCCAATACAGCCCGTTGGTTTTCAAAGCAACACTTTGCCCACATACATATTGTGTAATAATTACCAGCAGTAATAATAAAAGATTCCGTTTCATAAAGTTTGTTTCTATGTACTTTTACACGTTCTAATTTCAGTTTCATTCTTCCTCTGAACAATGTATCTTTGTCTTTCTGTATAAAAGAGAAAAAGAATGTATTTTCCTATGCCTAATAAAAAGACAGAAAAGAGTCCTCATCTGCTGTAATAATCAACATAAAAAACGGTGATTTTTATCTATATAACCAACCTTATGAGTTATTTTATCACAACAAACCAATAAGGGTTTCTCTTTTCGCTTGCAAAATTACTTATTTAGATAAATTAACAACTTACGAAAAAGGACCATAAAACTACAAAATAGGACTAAAATTACATTAAAAAACAAATTTGAATAAACAAAACGGATTTGCATGTAACCCAAATGAAATAGCGGCAATCAAATGATTGCCGCTATTTCATTTAAAGGTGTAATCTATAATGCGTATAGTCACTCCAATCTGCCCGAATCTGTGTAGGAGTCTTTCCAAAGTGTTCCTTACAAAATGTAGTCATATAATTTTCGGAAAATTTATATTTATCAGCCAATTCTGCAATTGGTGCATGACTCATTATCAGGTCTTGGAATACTCTTTCTTTCTTCTTTTCAATCAGCCATTGCTTGGCCGTAGTTCCAAATGCCTGATGAAATTTCCGTTTGAAGGTAGTGGGCGACATGTTCAGAGCCGTCACAAGTTCTTTGACGCTTTCCACATCAGAATAAGACCTAATCACCTTTTCCTTAAACTCGCTTTCCACACCCAGAATAGGTGAAAACAAATCAGCCAACTGTCCTTTGGAATAGAATCCACGTAAACAAATGAGTAGCGCATTACGCTTGATTTGATGGTAATGCACACACATCAGCCCCAACCTTATGGCTTCTACAACAGCCTCCAGTTCGGTATGCAAAAGGCTATGAATAGGAAGTACTGGTATCCGGTTCTTTTCTGCTTTCGCATTCCGGTTTGGCTTCAACTGAGTGAGATGCTCTATAGCAAACCGGTTACATAGGGCGACCTGCAAGTCTAACCGGCAACGAACTAATGTCGTATCCTGCTTAATTTTGGCACAGAAACGTTCACTTGCAGCTATAAAAAACATGGAGGGTCCCTCTATTTTTTGATCGAGAACACTACCGGTTGAAAGCTCAATCTCCCCGGAAAGAAGGAATACCAAAGCTGAACAATCTGTCGCTTCTTTCACTATATTTTCGCCAGCCTTAAAGTTTCTGACCTGCAAAATTGACTGTTCAGCTGTTGCATAGTTTCTGCATGCTAAATGTTCTTTCACATATTTCAATGCAGAAGTTGTAAATGGTTTGTTTTCCATAATCTTGGTTTTTTTGTATAACATGTTGTGTTTATATATAGAATAAGACCTCCTGGTCCTATCTCATTATCTCTCTATTTTTCTTCAAGCTGATAGAACAAAACCATCCTCCTGCAAGAAGGCTTCGATTTTGGTTAACCGATACAACAAAGATAACTATTTTTCAAAAAAGCCAACTGAAAACAGTTAAATTAAAGTATAAATCTGCAGAACAGACACGAAACTTGCTTTTCTGACAGCTTTCTTCGGATAAATACCTGCTGACTTCCAAGCAAAAAGAATCCCCCGTCTACTGCTGGAGTAAACCGAGGGAAGAGAGACAGGTTGCTGAAACCCGCTTAAGAACAAATGAGCCATGCTGTATAAGCCACATAACACGCCACTAAGAAAGCTCCTTCAAGCCGCGTAATGGTACGCTTCTTGAAAAACCACCCCACCAGCCAGAACAGAAGAGAGGCACCTATCAGTACGGCAATATCGAAATTGGTGATATTTCCCATGGGCAAGGGGAATATCGTGGCACTTACCCCCAGCACAAAGAATACATTAAATAAATTACTGCCTATCACATTACCGATGGCTATTCCCGGATTCTTCTTCACAGCCGCTACCACCGAAGTGGCAAGTTCCGGAAGGGAAGTTCCTCCTGCTACCAAGGTCAGACCAATCACCGATTCACTCACACCCATACTGCGGGCTACTCCGCTGGCTCCTTCCACAAACCACTGTCCGCCGAAGATTAAAGCAAGCAGTCCACCTATAATATAGAGAGTTGCTTTCCATGGCGAAAGTTCCTTCACTTTCTGATCTTCCGGCTGAAGCTCTCCGGCACGAGCTATGGCAAATGTATACCGCAAGAATATCAAGAAAAGAGCAAGCAAGACCAAGCCATCGATACGGCTGATTACATTCCGCACTCCCCCGTCAAGAAACACATCATTAGCCAAGAAAGCGAAGACGAACGAAGAAAGTATAACCAGCGGAATTTCCTTGCTGAGCGTTCCTTGTCCTACCTGAATGGGAAGAACCAAGGCGGTACATCCTATAATCATCAACATATTGAAGATATTACTTCCCACCACGTTACCGATGGCAAGGTCGGCACTTCCCTGCATGGCTGAAAGCACACTGATTACCAGCTCAGGAGCAGAAGTACCAAACGCAACAATCGTCAGCCCGATTACCAGATCAGAGATATGGAAACGTTTTGCTACCGCGGCAGCCCCATCAGTCATTCCGTTGGCTCCCACCAAAATAAGAGCCAGTCCGCTCACTAAAAAAAAGAAATCATGTAGCATGTGTATTTACTTTTTAGGTGAAACAAATAAAAAAGCGGTATGAGCCTGTCACACCGCTTTTCATTCAGGTTATTTATACCATTCAATTTTCATTTATTTACAGTTTCCTGCACAACGGGGCTTAATCTGCTTGAAGAAATCATTTCCCTTGTTATCAACCAAGATAAATGCAGGGAAATCTTCCACTTCAATCTTCCAGATAGCTTCCATACCCAGCTCCGGATATTCCACACACTCGATGCTCTTGATATTATTCTGAGCCAAGATAGCAGCCGGGCCACCGATTGAGCCTAAGTAGAAACCACCATGCTTCTTACAAGCATCGGTTACAGCCTGGCTACGGTTACCTTTAGCCAGCATAATCATTGATCCGCCGTGGCTTTGGAACAGGTCAACATACGGGTCCATACGTCCGGCAGTAGTCGGTCCCATCGAACCACAAGCCATACCGCTCGGAGTCTTGGCAGGACCTGCGTAATAGATAGGATGATCTTTGATGTACTGCGGCAATTCTTCACCACGGTCCAGACGTTCTTTCAGCTTAGCATGAGCAATGTCACGACCTACGATGATAGTACCGTTCAGTGACAGACGGGTAGCTACCGGATATTTATCGAGTTCAGCCAAGATTTCCGGCATCGGACGGTTCAGGTCAATCTTCACGGCATTGCCTTCACCAGCCTGACGCAATTCTTCCGGAATCAGTTCACCCGGATTAGAGTCGAGTTTTTCAATCCAGATACCGTCTTTATTGATTTTACAACGTACGTTACGATCGGCTGAACAAGAAACGCCCAAACCTACCGGACAAGAAGCTCCGTGACGAGGCAAGCGAATGATGCGTACATCGTGCGCATAATATTTACCGCCGAACTGTGCACCCAAACCAATGCGGTGTGCTTCTTCCAGCACTTGTTTTTCCAGTTCCACATCGCGGAATGCACGTCCGTATTCATTACCTGTGGTAGGCAAGTTATCATAGAAACGGGTAGAAGCCAATTTCACGGTCAGCAGGTTCTTTTCTGCTGAAGTTCCACCGATAACGAAAGCAATGTGATACGGAGGACAAGCAGCTGTACCCAAAGTCTTCATTTTTTCTACAAGGAACGGCACCAGAGTAGCCGGATTCAAGATAGCTTTGGTTTCCTGATACAGATAAGTCTTGTTAGCCGAACCACCTCCTTTCGTTACGCAAAGGAATTCATACTCCATACCCTGCGTAGCTTCAATATCAATCTGAGCCGGCAAGTTACAGCGTGTATTCACTTCATCGTACATGGTAAGCGGTGCATTCTGCGAGTAACGGAGGTTTTCTTCGGTATAGGTTTTATACACACCTAATGAAAGTGCCTCTTCATCGCAGTAGCCAGTCCATACCTGCTGTCCCTTTTCACCATGAATAATGGCTGTACCGGTATCCTGACAGAAAGGTAATACTCCTTTAGCTGCCACTTCTGCATTACGCAAGAAAGTCAGTGCCACATACTTATCATTATCGCTTGCTTCCGGGTCGGTCAGGATTTTAGCCACCTGTTCGTTATGCGAACGGCGAAGCATGAAAGAAACGTCACGGAAAGCAGCGTTAGCCATTGCAGTCAAACCTTCTTTTTCGATTTTCAGAATCGGTTTGCCTTCAAACTCGCTTACAGACACATAGTCCTTGGTAAGCAGATAGTATTCAGTTGTATCTTTACCGTGTTCGAACATCGGCTGATACTTGAATTCGGGTGTTGCCATAATGATGAATAAATTAAATGTTAGTTATCGTGGAAGCAAAGTTACAAAGTATTATTGAAATTTTTCCTTAATCAAGGTGAAAAAATCGTCCCTTCACCGGCTTGCTTCTCATTTAGCAGCCTTATTGAGAATGACTAACGCTCCGATGACTCCCGGAACCCAACCAGCCAAAGTTAAGATTAACACGATAAGTACAGAACCACACCCCTGATCGATAACGGCAAGAGGGGGAAATAAAATTGCTAAAATAACTCGTAAGATAGACATTGTATATATATTTTTTTAATGTTTTACCGCACGTAACAGTTCGTCTTGCAGAACATCTACTCCCGGGAAGCCTACATGGGTATAAGCTACGCTTCCATCGGGATTAACCACCAGATAAGCCGGAATGCCTTTTATGTGATACGTTTCACAAAGATATTCCCACTGCTCCTCAGTCAGCCGGTAATGGATGCCGGGAATTTCTTCCAGCATCGTTCTCCAGACAAGCTCAGGAGAAGAGGGTCCCGTAAGATAAAGATATACGACAGGCTCCGATGCCAGCTTTTTTCGGAGCGGACGCATGACCTTGAAGCTTTTCCGGCAGGGAGCACACCAAGTGGCCCAAAAATCAACCAGCACAGCCTTTCCACGGTAAGGAGCCAGCAGAGCCGGAAGAACGTCCTCACCCGAGAGATTCTTATCGAGTTCACCTACCCAAGCTTCTTTCTCAGAACCCATGCGCATGATTTCATCCTTCAAAGCTTGGTTCCGCAAACGCACATAAGCACTTATCTCCGGAAACGTTACCGCATCGAGCAGTTTGTTGTCGGATGACTGTAATTCTTTTTTCGCCAGTATTTTTTCGCACAACGGCTTCACCCGCTCCGCATCTTCACGGAGCTGAGCCTTCAGACTCTCATTGCCCATGAGGTTACTCTCAACGGCATGGAATACATCTAATGCCGGCGAACGCTTTCCCGATGCCAGCTCTGTATTAATCAGCTCGGCTGCCCCGTCGAACCATGCCTTCTGCTTTTTTTCATAATTTTTATGGTGGAGCCTTGAAGCCGACATGCTCAACTTAGAAAGGTCAATATAAACCGTAGTTTCCTCACCGGGAACCAGAAACAGACGAAGCACAGCCTGATTTACCTTCAGCTTCACCGTATCGGGTTGCAGCATCTCCGTTTCGAGATGAAAAGAACCATCCTGACGTATGCGCACCCGGCTGCTCCATTCCTTATCAAACAGCCGGTCGTAATAGAGGAGATTCATGGAGAAAGGCATACGCACGTCATAACCCAACAGATAGCCGTTGACTACTGCCTTTCCGGGCGACAGTCCAGGTTCCGGCAGTTCGCGGGTTTCACCCTGCTGTTTTTCCTTCAGAAACTCGGGAATATACACATAAGGCTCCTTCCGGCTCAGCTGTATACCGTAAATGGCTCTTCCAGTACCCTCTTCTATCAAGTCGACTTCATGAATACTCCGGGGAACCGGTGCAAAAGAAAGAACAATATGCATCCGTCCGCTCTCAGGAATTCTTTCCGGCTCAATGAGACCGCCTATTGAAATGCCACCGGCTTCGCGCAACAGGAAACGTTGTTGCCCGGCAACCAGCCAAGTATCCGGAGAAATGACAGCCACGCTGCCCGGCTTTCCGTAAAGCACAGCATCTACCTGCGTATGCTCATCGGTAAGAATGAGTTTTTTCAACTCCAGTTCTGAGGTAGCAGCCGCTATAAAGGACGGACACTCTACCACACGCTTGGAGAAACCCTGTGCCCGCACGAAACCGTAAAACAAGCACATCAGAAAGATTGCCATCAAACGATACATCATACCAATTGCGTAATTTATAACAGACCACTGATGCGGTCAATCAGTTCATTTCCCAGTTCAGTCTTCACCTTTATATGTTCAAGCACGGCTGTAACAAACGGATTGCTTTCAAATACGCCCCGCACTTCCTCGAAGTCGCGCACCTGCTCCTCTCTGTTTCCATCGGCACCGAAACCGGTCATCGAGGTCAGTGAGAACTCTTTCTTTGCATCTTCATATACCATCCGGTCAAGCCATACCACGGCTTCCTGCCAGCGGCGCACGATAGCTACAATATCTTTTGCTGTAATTTCATCGGCTTTCAGTCCGTAAAACTCCAGCATCTGTTCATAAGCCCACGTCCATTCATAGGTATAATAAGCCGCATGCATACCGGCAAAGCGGTCATGAATTTCGTCCACCGAGTTCAGGCGGCCTCCTTCTATATCTTCCATCAAGCGTTCAATCTCGCTTTTCGGAGCAATCAGCCCCGACACATCCACCCATTCGCCTGTTCCGACGGGCGTATCAGGTTTCAAGCGGGCACGGATTTCTTCATCACTCCGGAAATGTATCTCCTCCAGACGCTTGATGACGGAGTTTCCCAAAAATTTATGGATGGCGATTTCATAAAAATGAATTCCTTTATTCAAAGCCGAATTCTTGATTTTCGCACTTTGATACGAATAGATTTCAGAAGTCTCGCCCGACACGCGTGCCAACTCCTTCAGGATAGTCCGCCCGGTCATCATTTTCTGAATGGTATACGGGCTCAGCAAGTTATAATTAATCTGGTCGAGCCGGTTCGGGTCTTTACGTAAGTCGCGCTTGGGCCACTTTTGCGCATCGCGGATGGTTCCCACACTCCGCAGGTTGACTCCCGGCACCAGATAGGTGGTATTCTTTTCTTCTATCAGATAAGAGAAAGGCAGATTCGAAGTATCAGGATGGTTGACATGCCGCCCCATGACCAGAGAGAAGGCTCCGATACGGGCAGGCCACAGCAGATACGAATCGGAAGTGGTCTTGGCACCCCGTTCCAATGCTCCCTGATGAATCGGTCCGAGTTTATACATGTGGTTGCTCTGGTTCGACCCGGAGCCGGCATTCATAAACGAGAACATACCGGCAATAAGCAGCGTAGATTTATGATGTGTCACGGTAAACGGACCGGCAAAGATGGCACAGGCCTCTCCGTTTTCTTCCTGACAGTTGCTGAAAAACAAGGAATCGGAAGCCGAATAGCTATGCCCCAAGTGACAGGTTTGTCCCACAAAGCAGCGGGTCAGCACCGTGCCGTCTTCCACATGCGAACCGCTTGAAATGATAAAATCATCACAGATTACTCCATAACCGATATGCACCGGGGCATGGACATTGCTGTTGATGCTTCCGTTTTTCAGTCGCCCTGTACCTTCTATTTCACAATAGTCGCCGATACGGACATTCTTAATATATCCGGCATCGACAATGGTGACATGGCTGCCTATCGTACCCGTTTCGGAAGCATGAGCCTCAGCATATTCGCCGATAATTTGCTTCATGCGGTCAATCAGTCCCGGACGGTGGCGGTAGAGTGCCATGATATACGCCTGATGAGCCGACAAGCGGTCATGAATCACCACTTCACGCCCGCCGGTTTCATTCAGAACCGAGACTTCCAGTCCGTTACCGAACTTGCTGCGCTTATCTACCAGAATGATGTCTACATTCTCAATAAACGTATGGTCGCCTATCTCATAATTGGCAATGTAATTTTTTACATTCTCAATGCAGCAGTTGTTTCCTACCGACACATTATGCAAGGTGACATACGCCAGTCCGGCATGCTTCGTGATTCCTCCAGGCAAATGAAACTCGCCCTCGAATACTCCCAGGCGCACCTTCCCCGAGAAACGGGTATGACGCACAAAGTCGGGTACAAACTCCTTGGCCACTTCCACCAAGCTCCAGTCGGCGGCACTACAATACTGCGCCTCCAACTTTTCTATTTCCTGTGCAGAAAGCAAACGATATTCCATGTTCAGTCTTTGTATTTTGTGTGAGTAAAGCCGGTCAGTACCGACCGGACCACTATTCTTCGTAAGTTTGATAAAGGAAATCGTTATACGGATATTTCTGCACATGCAGTTCTCTGATTTTTCCGTATAACAACGCCCTCAGTTCTTCTATATTGGTCTTATTGCGGGCAGAAATAAAGATACAGTTGTCATGCATCTTAGCCATCCACGTACGCATCAACTCATCGAGCGTGATATTCTCTTTGGTCTTCGGAGTCAGGTCATCTTCAGCCTTTTCCACATACGTATAAGCATCAATCTTATTGAAGACAATCACCGTAGGCTTACCTCCTGCACCCAAGTCGGCAATGGTTTTGTCGACCACCTGAATCTGTTCTTCAAAGTCGGGATGCGAAATATCTACTACATGAACCAGCAGGTCGGCTTCGCGCACCTCATCGAGTGTTGACTTAAACGAGTCAACCAAGTCGGTAGGCAGCTTGCGGATAAATCCTACTGTATCAGAAAGCAGGAAAGGCAAGTTTTCAATAATCACCTTGCGCACCGTGGTATCAAGGGTAGCAAAGAGTTTGTTTTCTGCAAACACCTCACTTTTTGCCATCAGGTTCATCAGCGTAGATTTACCCACATTGGTATATCCCACCAAAGCGACACGAATCAAGCGGCCGCGGTTCTTGCGCTGGGTAGATTTCTGCGTATCAATCTCCGCCAGACGCTGTTTCAGCAGGGCCATACGGTTCAAAATGATACGGCGGTCCATTTCCAGCTGGGTTTCACCCGGTCCGCGAAGACCCACCGAACCCTTTCCACCTCCGGCTCCGGAACCACCTCCCTGACGTTCCAGGTGAGTCCACAGGCGCTGCAGGCGGGGCAGCATATATTTATATTGTGCCAGCTCCACCTGCGTCTTGGCATTGGCAGTCTGGGCACGCATGGCAAAAATATCAAGAATAAGCGAAGTACGGTCAAGTATCTTCACCTTCAGTTCGTTTTCTATATTGCGAAGCTGTTTGGCTGAAAGTTCATCATCAAAAATCACCATACCGATTTCGGTTTCCTCTTCTTCATTCTGTACAGCCAGGTATTCTTTTATCTCCTGCAGCTTTCCTTTTCCTACATAAGACACGGTATTGGGATAATCTAATTTCTGGGTGAAACGTTTTACCACTTCCGCCCCTGCCGTCTCGGCAAGAAAAGCAAGCTCATCCAAATATTCATTGGTTTTACGTTCGTTCTGGTTCTGGGTAATCAAACCCACCAAGACAGCTCTTTCCGTCTGTGCTTCTGATATTACAAATTCTTTCATTCAAGCATATTGTTTATAAACGTCGCAAATATAAGAAAAAAGGAACGATGCCGTGCTTTTTTAAACAGGTTTCCTTTCTTTAGCCCTTAAAAATAGCTATTTATAAACAAACTAAACTGTTTCACTTAACCCATACAAAATATATGAAGAAAATAAGCTACCGTTTGGTTTACAACCGAAAAAAACATTTAAACCGACAAGGGAAGGCGCTCATTCAGATAGAAGCTTATCTGGACAAGCAGAAAATTTATTTTTCTACCCATATCTATGTATATCCGGAGCAATGGGATGACAGACGCAAACAGATTATTGCGCATCCGCAAGATGAGGAACTGAACCGGATGATTGACGAGTCAGTCTTACAGCTACAATGGAAAGAACTGGAATATTGGAAGCAGGGAAAGGTTATCTCGCTGAATCTGCTGAAACCTCAAAAGACTGAATCTGAGTCGTTCTCTCCCGAGCTGATTGCTTTTGGCAAAAAAGTGATTGCACAGTCATGGCGGAAAGAAAGTACCAAAAGGAATCTGAATACCACACTTGATATCTTGCAGGTTTTCCGCCCTTCATTGCGCTGTAACGAACTGACTTATTCTTTCCTGCTGGATTTTGAAAATCATTTGAGGCAGTGTAAATACAGCGTCAACACCATTGCCAAACACATGAAACATCTGCGTACGCTCACAAATGAGGCTATCCGGCAGGGCTATCTGAGCCATAACGACTATCCGTTCCGTAATTACCGCATCAAGACGGAGACCAAAACCCACAAGTTTCTTCTTCCCTCTGAGCTTCAGCTGCTGGAGAATTTAACGGTAGCCGATAAGTATCCTGAACTGAAACATATACTTGATGCCTTTCTCTTCTGCTGCTATACCGGATTGAGGTATTCTGATTTCACGTCGCTATCGACTGAAAACTTCATTACACTCAACGAAAAGCTGTGGCTGGTGTTTCATTCGCAAAAAACAGGAGTCAGAATCACCATCCCGCTTTATTTGCTCTTCCACGGAAAGGCAATCCGCATCTTAAACAAGTACAAGCCTCAGGAAAATAACCTGTTCCGGCTGAACGGAAACTCGACAGTAAACAAGAATCTGGAACGCTTACGCCTACTTGCCAACTTGCATAAGCATATTTCGTTTCATACCGCCCGGCATACACATGCTTCTTTACTGTTATATCAAGGGGTGCGTATTACGACCATACAGAAACTGCTCGGTCACCGGAGTGTGAAAACCACTGAAATATACAGCGAGGTGTTTCCGGAAACCATTATCAAAGAACTCGAAAAACTGAATCATTGACAGGCTCCGGAAGCAGCGGTGGCAAGCCTTCGATTTGCCACTGTTGCTTTGCTCCATCTCTGAATTTTTGTTTTCACAAAATTTGCCTGCACCCTACACGTTTTTAGGGTTAACCAACTATGTAAGAAGAAGTTACCGCGTGAAGGGTGTAGTGTAGGACGGTGTAGGACGCAGATTTGCCTACACGCATTTGTGCTGTCTATTGATTTACATCCGATGGGCTGACAGATTGCATTTTAAGTGCCTGAAAATGTCCTTTTCTTTGATATAAACTACCGTTTTTCCTTATGCAAACTCAAAACAAAAGCTTTGGCTGTAAAAACAAAGCCTCTGTTTATAGAGCCAAAAGCTTTGTTTTTACAAACAGTGGTTCTGTTTATAGATAACTTAAAGGCAGTTCAATCTTCTTATACATGTATCCGAAACTATCACCCGCAGAAAACAAAAAAAGCCAAAGGCTCAGAACACAGGGTTCTGCTGCCTTTGGCTTTAATTTATGTATTAAGAACTAATTCTTACGATTCCGATTAGAATCCAGGATTCTGTTTCAATGCTCCGTGAGAAACATTGATATTAGCTTGCGGAATAGGGAATACAGCATTTTCAGCTCCGGCTACCACTTCACCTGCTGCCGGATTGTTTACTGACTTACCATTACGCCACATATCCCATGCCATGTGACCTTCACCGTTCAATTCCAAACGACGTTCAGTCAAGATGTCATCCAGTGTTACGTTAGTAGTTGTACCATCTACATAACCTGAAATACGTTCCTTGCGAAGGTCGTCGATGTATTTCGCTGCATCCGGATTGTTTGTCTTCAGTGCGGCTTCGGCTGCAATCAGATAAACTTCAGACAAACGGAATACCTTTGCATTGTTCACATAAATCTGACCGTCGCGTCCCGGATATTTCTGTGTATAATATGCTTTGTTCTTTCCTGTACCGTCGTCTTCTTCAGCAATCATAGCTTCGCTTACACGGATATCCTTGGCATAAGCCGGGTTCTTAACAAAGTCGGCTACAAACGAGTCACTCATACCTGCTTCAGCATAACCGGTAGGGTCGGTGTAATATCCCAAAGAGTTACGCTGCGGGTTATACAAAGAAGTGGTCTGGAACTCGAAGATGCTTTCATTGGTAAATTCTTTTGACCATGCAGCAGCATAGTCATCGTATTTATACAATGAATACGGACCTTCTTCGATGATTTTCTTTGCATCATTCAATGCCAACGCATTGTGGTCAGCTGTTCCACCGATATTCAAATCATCCAAGTACAGGTTCACACGTGCACGCAAGGCCAAAGCAGCCCAATAGTTCATGTGACCAGTAGTGGTATTCTTGTTATGTGTAGCTTTGATAGACTCCATCAACTTGATAGCTTCTTCCAAGTCGCTCAAGATGGTTTCGTAAGTTACTTTCAACGTTGCACGTTCAGGCACGAAAGTGTGGTCAAGCGTTTTGGTTACTACCACGATACCCATATCATCCAAGCTGTTTGCTACAGTAGGAAGCTGTGCATATACACGAGCCAGATCAAAGTGGAACAAGGCACGCAATGCATACAGTTCACCCATATAGGCATCTACCTGTTCACCTGTCAATCCTGCAGCTTTTGTCTGCTCCATCACCTTGTTTACACGTGAAATAGAGACATAGAACAACTTATAGATTGCTTCCGGCAGGTTGCTGGTAGCAGTAGCTTCATATCTTGAAATTTCAGTAGCCTGGTTGTTACCTCCCACACACTTATAGTCGCTACCCTTCATATCGGCAAACAAGCCAAAGTCGCCTGTATAGTTACCAAACTGAGCAACGTTACCAGTCTGGGTTTCATATACACCGTTCACGGCGTATTTCAAATCATTAACCGTTTGGATGGCAGAAGCAGAATCCCAAGCATTAGAAGGGTCCTTATCCAAGGTATCGCATGAAGCCAATGCCACTGCAAACGCAAATGCTGCTAAATATTTTAATTTCATAATTTCTGATCGAGTTTAAAATTAGAATTCCAAGTTTACACCGAATACACAGCTTCTCAACTGCGGAGTATCTACCTGACGGTAACCGTTGATTGCCACATCCGGATCTACGTTGTCGGTCTTAGCCCAAATCAACCAAGGGTTGTTTGCACGGAAGTATACACGCAAGCGGTTGATATACTTCTTCACCGGAATGTTATAACCTACAGTAAGTTCACGCAAACGGATGTTATCAGTTGACTTAACCTGACGGCTTGAGAAGCGGTCCGGACGCTGCGGGTTACGGAACACGGGTTTCGGATGTGCAGTCACATCACCCGGTTTCTTCCAGTAGTCTGCAGCATCGGCTTCAGGCACTGTATTACCCAGACGGAAACCGTCACTGTGAGTAAAGTAACCCGGATAGTCGAACATATCGCCACCGAACTGGTATGAAATCAAGAACGACAAGTCGAAATCTTTATAAATGAAGCTGTTGGTCAAACCACCCATTACATCGGGCAATGCCTTACCTACTACACCCCATCCGGCTTTACTGTAGTTGTTAGTCAAACCTTTTGAATGGTCAGCCGGATCAATATACCATTGTCCTTCACCGTTTTCAGGATTTACACCCGCCCATTCAGGCAAGAAGAACGAGTACATAGACTCACCTTCACGGTGGATATACATCTGTCCGTCACCGTACTGGATGTCTTTACCTTCCGGAAGTTCTTTCACAACAGCCTGCTGGTAAGTCAAGTTAAAGTTGGTATTCCAAGTGAAATCTTTTGTAACGATGTTCTGTGAATTGATTTCAATTTCCACACCGTCGTTTTTCAGTTTACCCAAGTTATCCCAACGGCTTGAGAAACCAGTTTCGAAAGCAGTAGGAACCTGGAACAACAAGTCGGTAGTATTTTTCAAATAATATTCAGCAGACAAAGTTACACGGCCGAACATATTCCATTCAAAACCTACGTTGAAGTTCTTTGATTTTTCCCAAGTCAACGCATTGTTAGCCAACTGTGACCAGTAGATAGCCGGATTATTTCCGTATCCAGAACCTGCATAAAGGTCCATATAACCATAATAGTCAAGAGGCAAGTTACCGTTTGTACCGTAAGAAACTTTCACTTTGAAGTCGTTAAACAACGGCATATCAGACATAAATCCTTCTTTGCTCAAACGCCATGCTCCTGATACAGACCAGAAGTTAGCCCAACGGTTGTCTTTACTCAAACGAGAAGAACCGTCACGACGGAATGAAGCCGACAGATAATACTTGTCATCAAAGTTATAGTTCACGTTACCGAAGTATGACATCATAGCTGAACCGTAGCTGTCGCTTGAAGCAGCATCAGGCTGTCCGTTTGACAACTCAGGCAAAGAGCTTGAATAGTTCTTCACATTTGCAATGATACGCAGCAAGTTCTGGTCTTCCAATTCAAAACCAGCCATTACAGACAAGTTATGCTTATCGTTGAACGTATCGGTATAAGTCAACGTATTTGAAGTAGTCAATGTAGTGTTTTGCAAAGTATGACGAGAACCCATACCACCTACAGCTTCACCGTTCACACCGTTACGGTCCCAATATTCGAAGTGCTTGTTATCAATATAGTCATATCCGAAGATCGACTTGAAGAAAATCTTATCCAGGAAATGCAAGCTCAATTCAGCATTGGTCAAGCTACGGAACATTTTACTCTGAATCCATTCCATAGAAGTACCGCTATCTCTTCCACCCAACATCAAGTGCGGGTTGCTTACCTGACCGTAACCGGCATGAGCATTGATAGAACCGTCTTCATTATATACCGGAGCGGTAGGGTCCATTGCAAACAAGATACCCAACGGAGAACTTGTACCCAATCCCTGAGCCTGATCGTTCTGGTCACGGAAACCATTCTGAGTGGTATGAGCAACCATCTGTTTTACAGAGAAATCGGCCCAGTCAGTAATCTTCTGGTCTACATTCACACGAGCAGAAATACGCTTGAAGTCACTGCCCAACACGATACCTTCACTCTTATTATAACCTACACCGGCATAGAACTTGGTATTCTGGTTACCACCATTCAACGCTACCTGATGGTTCTGAGTTACAGCAGTACGGTAGATTTCATCTTTCCAGTTAGTTGCAGTCTTTCCAGTAGGATCATTCAAGAAGCCAGCTACATCATTATTGCTATCAACTACCTGATAAGCTTCATCTTTAGTCTGAACTCCTTCGTACACCATATAATAGTTAGCCAATGATTCGCGAACATAATTAGTATAGTCAGCAGCTCCCATCATCTTATACTGGTCAACTGCCATTTTGCTCCATCCCACTTCACCGTTGTAAGATACACGGGTCTTACCTTCCTTACCGCTCTTGGTAGTGATGATAACTACACCGTTTGCAGCACGTGAACCGTAAAGAGAAGCAGCAGCAGCATCTTTCAATACTGTCAAGCTTTCAATATCATCCGGGTTCAAAGTGCTCAATACGCTCTGAGACTTTCCGTAGTAGCTCATATCGCCGTCTGATTTCATTACGACACCGTCGATTACATACAGCGGAGACTTAGAACCATTGATAGAACCGACACCACGGATGTTCATTTCACCCATAGAGCCCGGGTCACCGGTAGCAGAAGCGATACGTACACCTGCCATCTTTCCGGCAAATGCCTTATCCAAAGATTCTTTTGAACCCGAAGTAATCTGCTCTGCCTTAATGGTAGATGCCGAACCGGTAAACGATGATTTCTTTGCCGTACCGTAAGCAACGACCATTACCTCATCCAACACCTCTGCATCTGATTTCAAAACTACATTGACAACCGGCTTAACAGCTACTTCCTGTGACTGAAGTCCGATAAACGAAATGAGCAAAGTCTTTGCGGAACTTGAAAAAAGTAGCTGTGCAAATGGCAACATATAACATCCATCACGAAAGCATATAGGGTATAAGCTAATTTAGTGAAAACGTGAAATATTGTTGGCGTTTGAAGTAAATCTAACTGAAAATAATTATTTTTGTACTAATGCTAAAAAGATGATTATGAATAAAAAACTTCAAAATCGTATTACCTATATGATTTATTGCATCAATGCTTTTGCTGAACGCTACCATCTGAATAGCAAACAGGCTTTTGCTTATTTGAATCGCTTTAAAGGTATCGCTTTCCTTGATGAATGCTACGAGGCTGAACATCAGCTTTCGCTAAATGATGCAGTTAATGATTTGACCGTGATTTGCAAACGAAATGGTGGAGGATTAGAATGATTACATTATATCATGGTTCGAATGTGGAGATCAATCAGATTTGTCTGGAAAAATGTAGCCCGTATAAAGATTTCGGACGTGGTTTTTATTTGACCGATATCGAAGAGCAAGCTTGGCAAATGGCTGTTCGTCGTACGCGCATTGCCGGAGAAGGAAGTCCGATTGTTTCCACTTATACTTTTGATGAGAAATATTTGGAAGATCCTTCTTTCAAAGTGAAAGTCTTTGACAGTCCGTCTGAAGAATGGGCTTTATTTATTATCGAAAACCGGAAAAGAAATAAACCTCATGGCTATGATGTAGTAATTGGTCCGATAGCGGATGATGGAGTGGCTTTTCAGTTAGAACGATATAGCCGCCAGATGATAACTTTAGAAACATTGGTGAAAGAACTGACCTATCGGAAACTTAACCGGCAATTCTTTTTCGGGACAGAATTATCTATATCTAAACTACAGAGAATATGACAGATATGAATTCTTTTTTGATTGACTCATTGGTAGAGCAGCTAACCATGATGCTTGTGGAAGAAAAGAAAATGACGATTGTTGAGGCGCTTGAAGTCGTTTATAACTCTCAGCTCTATGAGAAAATTTCGGATTTGGAAACCGGATTATATTATCAAAGCGCACATTATAACTATGAATTGCTCTGCCACGAAATGAAGTATGGAAAGTTGGTGTGATTTTCAAGGTCACATAAGCTTGGGCACTGGAGAAGATAAGGTTTAAATACAGCTTATGTAAAATGTGGCGGACTTTTTTCGTCAGAAACTTCCTGAAAAGGAATAGAAACAGAAAGAATATAAAAAGCATTTTGCGATTCCCTAAATATACCTATATTATATAAAGGTGTTCATGCTCAGGAAGGATCTTAAGTGCTGAAAAACGATGGCTTTCGGGCGTGAAAGAATCACGTTTTACAGATAATTTCATCCGAATTCAGTTGCATTTCGGATATACAAGCGGGGTTACATTCTGGAAAAGCAGTTGAAAGAATGGTATTTTTTTCTATTTCTGTTCTACCCATTTTCTACTTTCTCGATTATATGAATCAATTACAACCGTGCAGAACCGGATACAGGTTTAAAAGTTCTTTAATCAATGTTTAAATTTACTCATTTTTAACTTGGCTTATTTAACGAATCTTTATAAACAAAAGCATAAAATATAGAAAGCAGATTAGCTTGCATGCTGACAAAAAACAAGGATTTAATGGAAAAATATACGTATAAATTTCATTTAAGAGGGGTTGATATGTTAAAAAACAAACTTTTCTAAGCTATTTCTAACAAAAAGGATAAATATTTCATTTTTATTACTTATCTTCGCACATCGTTTGAGAGAATAAATTTTTATTAATTAACGTAAAGTTAAACTTTAAGAGAGGTTTTATGAAAAGAAAATTGATGCTGTTAATGACCTACCTTTTTATTGGTATAGGTCTGGTAAACGCTCAAATCTCCAAAGTGACAGGACATGTCACTTCTGAGGAAGACGGTTTACCTGTAGTAGGTGCATCTATCTTGGTAAAAGGTACTGCAGTAGGTACTGTTACTGATATAGATGGTAATTTCACATTGACAAATGTGCCAAGTTCCGCAAAGACTTTGCTCATTTCGTTTATCGGACTTCAGTCACAGGAAGTAGCCGTTAAGCCGGTTGTCAAAGTGGTTTTGAAGTCGGACGCTGAAGTACTTGATGAAGTAGTGGTAACAGCCTACGGTACTTCTACCAAAGGTTCGTTTACCGGTTCGGCTTCGGTTATGAAAGCAGATAAGATTGAGAAACGTCAGGTTTCAAACGTATCGAATGCGCTGGCCGGTGCAGTTGCCGGTGTGCAGATTTTAAGCAATAACGGTCAGCCGGGCGAATCTGCCAAGGTGCGTATCCGCGGTGTAGGCTCTATCAATGCAGGTACTGACCCCTTATATGTTGTCGATGGTGTGCCTTACGACGGCGACTTGTCTTCTATCAACTCGGCTGATATTGAATCAATGACCGTTTTGAAGGATGCTGCTTCTACTGCATTGTATGGTGCACGTGGTGCTAACGGTATCATCATGATTACCACCAAGAAGGGTACAAGCGGAAAGGCACGTGTTAACTTTGATGCCAAATGGGGTGTAAACTCTCGCGCAGTGAAGAACTACGACGTGATGACCAGCCCGAAAAACTATATGGAAAAAGCTTACGAAGCTATCTATAACGGTTACACACAAACAAACGGCTATCCTGCCGACATTGCTCATGTACAGGCTAACAAAACTTTGCTCAGCAACTCAGGCGGTGGTGTAGGTTATCCAGTATATACTGTTCCTGCCGGACAGTTACTTATCGGCAGCAACGGGATGCTGAATCCGAATGCCACATTAGGTTATATGACTGAATACGGCAACTGGTTGACTCCCGATAACTGGGAAGATGAAATGTTCCAGAACAAGCTTCGTCAGGAATACAACATCAATGTTGCAGGTGGTAACGACAAATCTACTTTCTATATGGCTTTCGGTTATTTGGATGACCAAGGTGTGATTGAAGGTTCAGGATTTACCCGTTTCAGCGGACGCTTGAAAGGGGATTATAAAGTGACCGACTGGTTGAAAGTTGGCGCGAATGTGAACTATATCAATAGTGAGAGCCGCTATCCGGGCGATCAGACAAACACAGCCTCTTCAGGTAATGCTTTCTACATTGCCAACAACATTGCTCCTATCTATCCGATGTATGTACGCGGAGAAGACAAACAGATTATGACCCTGACCGGCCGTCCGGTTTACGATTACGGTGACGGAAAAAGCGTCCGTGAATATTCACGTGCTTTCATGCAGATTGCCAATCCGGCAGGAGACTTGGTTTATAACAAAACCAACTACATGAGAGACGTATTTAATACCAACTGGTTTGCTGAACTGACTCCCATCAAGGGACTTACAGTAAGCGCACGCTTCGGTTTGAATGTAGATAATACGCGCCTTAACTTATTGAACAATCCGTATATGGGTCAGAGTGCCGAATATAACGGCGAAGTAGTACAGGCTGCCATGCGTACTTACGGTCTTGACCAGCAGTATGTAGCCAACTACAACTTTACCCTTCAGGACATTCATCATTTTGATATTACTGCCGGTTATGACGGTTATACCTACGAATATACCGAACTTTCAGGACAGGGACAGAACTTGTATGACCCGGAAAGTGAATTTGTAAGCAACACCATTGACAAGAAAAACGCTGCCGGATTCAAACAGACTTATGCTACCGAAGGTTTCTTCGGCCGTGTAAACTATTCATACGATGACAAGTACTTCGGTAACGTTTCTTACCGCCGTGATGCTTCTTCACGTTTCTCTCCCGACAACCGCTGGGGTGACTTCTGGGCTGCCAGTGTGGCATGGATGATTACCCGCGAAGAGTTTATGAAAAACGTAACTTGGGTAAACATGTTGAAACTGAAAGCTTCTTTCGGTCAGCAGGGTAACGACGACTTGCTTCTTCCAGCTGGAAAATCAGTTGGCGGCTCACAAAAGAACTTCTATCCTTGGATGGACCAGTACTCGGTAATGGGTGCAAACGGCATCTTCTCTGACGGTACGCTCTTTGCCAAAGGTAACAAAGACATCACTTGGGAAACTTCTACTTCATATAACGTAGGTTTGGAATTTGCCTTGTTCAACAACCGCCTGAACGGTTCTGCCGAATACTTTGCACGTAAATCAAGCGACATGCTTTACAACAAGCCGATTGCGGGAAGTATGGGTTACACTTATATCCCAATGAACGTGGGTTCAATGACCAACTCGGGCTTTGAACTTGATCTGAGTTACCAGATTTTCAACCGCAAGAACTTCAGCTGGGATGTGAACTTCAATGCTACTTTTGTGAAAAACAAGATTAACGAACTTCACCCCGACCTGAAAGGTCAGCTTATCGACGGAAGCTCTATCTATGAAGAAGGCGAATCAATGTATCGTATGTACTTGGTAAAATACGCAGGTGTTGACGAAGAAACCGGTGAAGCTCTTTACTGGGCAAAAGATAAAGACGGTAAAGAATATGCCACAGCTAACTACTCTTTGGCACAGACCAACAAAGCAGGTACTGACAACCTGATGCCGAAAGTATATGGTGGTTTCGGTACAAGTATCGAAGCTTACGGATTTGATGCTTCTATCCAGTTGTCTTACCAGCTTGGCGGACAAATCTATGATAGCGGTTACCGCTTCATGATGGCAGGAAAAGGCGAAGGTCAGAACTGGCACAAGGACATCTACAATGCTTGGACTCCGGCAAATACAAAGACCGATGTACCTCGTCTGAATGCACAGGATTCATTTACCAATGCCTTATCCGACCGTTGGTTAATCAGCTCAAACTATCTGAGCATCAACAACATTACCGTAGGTTATACCTTGCCGAGCAATTTGGTTAAGAAAATGTTTATTGAAAAGTTGCGTGTGTATTTCACAGCCGACAACGTAGGCTTGATTGCTAAACGTAAAGGTCTTGACCCACGTCAGAGCTATACCACCTCAACGAACTCGCTGTATTCTCCTATCCGTACCATCTCTGGAGGTATCAGCCTTACTTTCTAAACTAACGATTTTTAATTCAGAAAAAAGATATGAAAACAAAATATATTGTAGCTTCTCTACTCTGCGGCTCACTTGCCTTTACAGGCTGCCAGGACATGGACACGCTGCCTGAAGGAGGTTATGTGACCGACTCACAAAAGGAAGATGTGGTATCGAAACTCCCGCAAAGAGCAGAAGCCAAGGTGAATGCTATTTTTGCTACGTTGAACCAAGCGTTTCCTAATGCCGGCGCCTTAGGAGCTGAACGCCATAATGACATCGGTTACGGAACATTAATGCTGGCTCTCGGTGCCAACGGAGAAGATGAAGTCAGCGCAGACAACGGTTATAACTGGACCGGATTCGACTTGAAATTAGAAGACCGTTTCAACACCAACCTTGAATGTCAGATGGTTTGGAATAACCTCTACTCCATCGTATTCGCTGCCAATAAGATTACAGCTACCATTGATGAAAAGACAGAAGACCAGGGCGAACAGTATTATCTGGGACAGGCTCTCGGCTCACGCGGATTTGCTTACCTTATCATGGCTCAGCTGTATCAGTTCAACTACACACAGGCTGCCGACAAACTGTGTGTGCCTATCATCACTGAAAAGAATACAGCTACTGCCGAAGTGGAAGGCTGTGAGGCTTCTACCGTAGCGGAAGTTTACGAACAGGTAAACAGCGACTTGAGCAAAGCAATCGACCTGCTGGCTGCAAGTAAAGTAAAACCTGCCGACAAACGCTACATCAGCCTTGCTACCGCATATGGTCTCCGCGCACGTATGAACTTGGCTATGGGCAAAAAAGCCGAAGCCAATGCAGATGCGCTGGCAGCAATCAAACAGGCTGAAGCCAACGGCATTTCTCTGCTGAAGGCAGAAAGTGTGGGTACTCCGAGCTTCTGGAGTGTAAACGAACCAAACTGGATGTGGGGTATCATCATTGAATCGACTGATGATGTGGTTTCTACAGGTATCTGTAACTTCCCTTCTCATATGGGTTCTTTATCGTATGGCTATGCAAACTATTCAGGAGGTCGCCAGATCAGCAAAAAACTGTATGCTGAAATCAAAGAAGGTGACTACCGTATAGGATGGTGGCTGAAAGATGCGGGTGCTTCAACTGGTGAAGCAGCTACCTTGCCGAACGGGAAACTGGCTTTAACCGCTGAACAGACTGCTTATGTAAATGAAAACGGCTACGCCCCTTATACCCAAATGAAATTCGGTCCGGATAACGATGTGGTAGCTACCAGCGTAAATGCAAACGACCTTCCGCTGATGCGTTTGGAAGAGATGTATCTTATCGCTGCAGAAACAGGAAGTGCAGACAAATTTGAAGCTTTTGTAAAATCACGTGCTACCGGCGAAGCGGTTTCTTCATACAAGACTGCGTATAACAGTAATCCGGTTGAAGCGGTTTATACTCAGCGCAGACTTGAGTTCTGGGGCGAAGGTATCGTTTGGTTTGACTTGATGCGTCTGAACAAAGGTATCGACAGACGTGGCTGCGGTTATGGTGACCCTCAGGTTATCTACAACATCAATGCAGGCGATGACATCTTGTTATGGCGTGTGCCCGAAGCTGAACTTCAGGCTAACAAGCCGCTTGCTGCTCAGCAGGCTTCAGGTGCTATCTTAGGTTCGGGTACCAAACCGACTGCAATCACTGAATAATTTAGAAGAAACAAGAAAAAGCTGTTAAACAACTAAAAGAAAAAAAGTCATGAAATTAAATACTTTATTATTCGGATTGCTGATGACTCCGGCAGCTCTGCTCACCGGATGCAGCGATTACGAAGATACAGAACTGGAAAGCCCACAGGCTGATGCGAATGCCATCGGTGCTTATTTCCCGGAAAGCTCACAGACTGCGGTTCTAAGACCGGACTCTACTTTCTTCGTAGTCCAAATGAACCGTGCAACAGATGGTAAAGCAGTCACTGTGACTGCCGCAATGACTGAAAATACAAACAATGTATTTTCAGGAATGAACACTTCGTTTGCTTTTGCCGAAGGCAAACAGGCTTCTGCCATGAAGGTTGAATATAAGCCTACTGAATTCCAACGTGTAGATAAATTGGCTCTGCAAATCAACGAGGGAAAGAAAGACCATATCTATGGGGATGGATTTACCGACTTGAATGTTACTTTCTGTGTAGATTATACATGGGCAAACTACCTGTCAGCCAGCATTTCAGACAAGCTTGCCAAAGAGCTAACCGGCGAAAGTGAAAGTTTCCCTGCCAAACTTCAGTTGGCTACCGATTATAAAAAGTGTGCTCAAAGTGAAGGAAAGAGCGTGGTACGCATTGAAGATTTATTCGGAAAAGTACAGCTCACTCAAGGCGGAGCAGCCAGCGTACACTTTGTTCTTGACAAGAACAACCAGAACCCTCAGCTGCTGAGCGATGAGTTCTTCGACAACAACGGGGCGGCTCACATCACCATGCCGAAGGTGTTTGAAACCGGTATGACTCAAACCGTATATATCAAGAACAAGAAAGACGGAAAAGTGGAAGCTGCGGAACTTCCGGTAATGGCTGAATTTATCAACATTACACAGGTGAATAACGAATTTACCGTAACTTCTATCGTCTATGCCGTAGACAAGGCAAACAGCAAGTTCTACAAGGTGAAGAAAGTAGAAGAAAGCGAAAAAACAAACGGTTCTGATAGCTTCAGTTCAAAAGAAGACGCTAAGTTTGAAAACGAAACCAAATTCAGCGTAGATTTTCCGGCTGAGGAAGAATAAGTAACCAATTAATAAAAAAAGTCCTGACGTTTCAACAGATTCGTCGGGACTTTTTTTATATTCGTCAAGACGTTTCAAACTGAACGCCTTGACGTTTTTTTTTGCGTTCCGGCAAGTTTTCATCCGGCAGATGCTTCATGCACCTTTCATGAGACCTAAGCCTGCCTATGAAGCAACAAGATTAAAAAACAAGAAAGCGGAGTAGCCGCGCTTTAAACGCTCAGCCTCTCCGCTTTCTTCATACAAATGGATCTCCGTATCTAAAGTTTAACGAACCTGAATAACCAGATAACGTGATACACTCCAGAAAGTAGTAGGATCGGTCACCTTCAAAATTAACTGCCCCTTATCATCTTTCTCTAACACATACGAGCCTTGCGGATGAGTGGTCAGCAGGTCAGCACGCTTGGAGTATAATTTGATTTCCTTATCTTTACGGATATCAATCTGAGTGAAATAATCCTTATTGAATTCATTATCCTTCAGCACTTCACCGCGCTTCAGGATTTTCTGATCTTTCAGTTCCGATTTCGTACCAAACACATACCATGCCATGTTCAGCGCTTTGTCTTGTGCTTCTACGGTCTTGGTCTTTACTTCGTTTTCTGCACTCAACTCGTCTACGTTGCGATGCAAGTCAACCACAGCCTCATCCAGTTCTGCGATACGGATGTTTTTAGCAGCCAGTTCCGACTGCAGAGTTTCTATCTGCTGCTGCTTGGCATTGAGTTCAGCTGTCAAGTTCTTAATCGCCTTCTTCAACTGTGCCGACTGATATGAGCTGTTTTGCAACTGTTTTTCCAACTTGGCAATTTGCTCACGGTTATCTTTCAGTTTCTGGCTGATAAAGCGGATATCTCTGTCTCTTATACACATCTGACGCTGCCGACGATCTTACGCG
>ERZ1027042.50-NODE-50-length-77588-cov-8.888344_pt1 | contig 77588 bp, 65 predicted proteins | sample MGYA00519435_ERZ1027042 | MGnify/ENA primary metagenome ERZ1027042 (study PRJEB26926, sample SAMN06164586) | human gut metagenome | biome: ENVO:00009003; feature: ENVO:2100002; material: ENVO:00002003 | host: Homo sapiens | place: USA | collected 2012 ...
AGATCTAGTACGGTCTCGTGGGCTCGGAGATGTGTATAAGAGACAGGCATTGACTATCGGTGTTCCCAGTCCTTTCTTCTATGAATATCTGGAAGAGAAGTATGTGGGGTTGCTACGTGCGGCCATATACAAGGAAATTGGTGAGGGCACAGAGTTGATGTATTCCATTCTTACCGATAAGACAAACCATATAACTGTAAATGTAAAAGGGACTGAGCGCTCATCTGCTTTGCCCCAGTCTGCGCCTGTTCATAATGCGAATAAGGCTCCTAATCCTTTGCAGGCACCAGCTCCTCAGGACTTAGATCCGCATCTGAATCCTAACTATAATTTTGAAAACTTCATTAAAGGGAACAGCAATGAGTTTTCAAGAACGGTTGCTGAGACAGTGGCTCAGAATCCAGCACGTACATTCAACCCGTTGTTTATTTACGGTCCTTCCGGTGTAGGAAAGACACATCTTATTAATGCGATAGGTACACGCATTAAAGAACTTTATCCTGAGAAACGTGTGCTTTATGTTTCGGCACATTTATTTCAGGTACAATATACTGATTCGGTGCGTACGAATCACTTTAATGATTTTATCAGTTTTTATCAGACTATTGACGTTCTGATTATTGATGATATTCAAGAGTTTGCCGGTGTTACGAAAACGCAGAATACTTTCTTCCATATATTTAACCATCTGCATCAGAATGGTAAGCAGTTGATTTTAACTTCCGACCGTGCTCCGGTTATGTTGCAAGGGATGGAAGATCGTTTGCTTACCCGTTTTAAATGGGGGCTTGTTGCGGAACTTGAGAAGCCGGATGTGGAGTTGCGTAAGAATATTCTTCGCAATAAGATACGTCGTGATGGATTGACTATTCCGGAATCGGTAATCGGTTACATTGCTGAAAATGTGAATGAAAGCGTGCGCGAACTGGAGGGAATTGTCAATTCACTATTGGCTCAGTCTATTTTGCTCAAGCGTGATGTGAATCTGGAATTGGCACAGCGCATTGTTCAGAAGGCGGTACGTTGTGCTGAGGTGAAGCCAGTTACCGTGAACGATATCATAGAGAAAGTATGCGCGCATTATAAGATCGATGCAACCGTGATTCATACAAAGACCCGTAAACGTGAGGTGGTTCAGGTACGTCAGGTTGCTATGTATCTGGCAAAGAAGCATACAGATACTTCTTCTTCAAAAATTGGTAAACTTATTGGCAATAAAGATCATGCTACGGTTTTGCATGCTTGTAAGATTGTGAAAGATCAGGTGGATGTTGATAAGGCATTTAAAGCGGAAATAGAAGAAATTGAAACAGGTTTAAGGGCAAGATGATTTTTTGCTCTTATGTGAGAAAATAAAAACTAAAAATCCCGGCTGCATATCTGCGGTCGGGATTTTTAGTTTAATGATTCTTTTTTAGAAATGAATATTTTTTATGTTTATCCAGCTTGATTACTTATTCTATCACTTCTTTCTTTATTCCATCTGCTGGTAATTCTTGGCAAGACCTCCTTCACTGGTTTCTTTGTATAATGAAGGTAAATCATGGCCTGTTTGTTTCATGACTTCTACTACTTTGTCGAATGAAACCCGGTGATGTCCATCGGTAAATGCCGAGTACAAATTGGCATCAAGTGCACGGGCAGCAGCATAGGCATTACGTTCGATACAAGGTATTTGAACGAGTCCGCATACGGGGTCGCATGTCATACCCAAGTGATGTTCCAGTCCCATTTCAGCTGCATACTCGATTTGTGCAGGGCTTCCTCCAAACAATTGGCTGGCAGCTGCTGAAGCCATGGAGCAGGCAACTCCAACTTCTGCTTGGCATCCAGCTTCTGCTCCTGAGATAGAAGCATTGTATTTAACGATGTTTCCCACCAGTCCGGCGGTTGCCAAAGCGCGAAGAATGCGTGCGTCACTGAAATCGCGGCTTTGCTGCAGGTGATAGAGTACAGCCGGAACCACAGCACAGGCTCCACACGTAGGAGCGGTAACGATTTTTCCTCCGGCAGCATTTTCTTCACTCACTGCAAGTGCATAAGCATAAAGCAGTCCGCGTGACTGAAGCGAATTTTTATAACCCTTAGAACGGATATAATAAGATGAAGCTTTGCGTCGCAGATGAAGCGGACCGGGTAATACTCCTTCTGCATCCAATCCGCGATGGATAGCAGCCTTCATGGTTTCCCATACTTCGGCAAGAAAGTCCCAAATTTCTGCACCTTCGCACTGCTCTACATATTCCCAGTAACTTCTTCCGGTATGTTCACACCAGTATAAAATCTGGCTCATGGTGCTCATGGTATATACTTCAGGCGTTTCCGTCCGGTCGTGTCCTTCTTCAGCCAAAGCTCCTCCACCCACACTGAAAACAGTCCATTCATCGGTGATATGTTTATTTCCATCCAGCGATTTAAAAGTCATTCCGTTAGGGTGGAATGGGAAGAAAATATGTGGTTTCCAAAGGATTTCAACAGGGGCATGGGGTTGCATTACATCGAGAATAGCCACGTCGGTCATGTGACCCTTTCCGGTAGCAGCAAGGCTTCCATAAAGAATAACCTGAAAGGAGGCAGCTTCTGGATGACGAGCAAGGAACTGTTCGGCGGCTTTACGTGGTCCCATGGTGTGGCTGCTTGAGGGGCCGGTGCCGATGCGGTAAAGTTCTTTTATTGATTTCATGATGGTGTATATAATGAGGTTATTTTAAATCGACAACAGTAATTCCGGCTCCTCCGAACTGTACGTGCTCATCTTGAAAATGAGCAACGCCCGGTACGGTGGCAAGATATTGACGTATAAGTGTGCGCAAGATGCCGGTTCCTGTTCCGTGGAGGATGCGCACCCGACTTGATCCCACCAGGATGGCATCGTCAATAAAGTAAGTCACTGCTTGTATGGCTTCATCTCCTCGCATACCTCGCACGTCAATGTCTTGTTTAAAATTCAGGCGTTTTTCGTACATCTGTTCTTGCGTTTCACTACTTACAAATGTAGCTTTTGCTATCGTATTGTTGGGCTTGGGGGCTTCAGCACGTTCCAGACGCTCGCTTTTGACGTTGGTTTTCATTAAGCCAAACATAACTACGGCATTTTTGCCATTTAGTTCCATGATTTGCCCTACACTGCTTTGTCCTTTGATGCGGACGTATTCCCCCTGTTGTAGAGGCGCCGGTTTAGGTGGAGCAACCGGGGTAGCGCCTGTTTTTTGCTGCTGAGATTTTTTTTCTTTTTTCCTTTCTTGCTTTTCACGCAGCTTTTCCATTTTTCGTGCGATTTTTTCTTCCACGGCAGCTTTTTCAATCAGCTCAATCTGCTGGCGGAAATCACTCAATTCTTGTCGGGCAGAACGGGTGCGTTCTTTTTCGGCTTGAGCTTCTTTAATCGAACGGATGGTGTTTTCAATTTTGGCGTTCGATTCGCGCAGTAAACGTTCGGCTTCCTCTTTAGCGTTTTTTAGAATTTCCTTACGGCTGCGTTCCAGCTCTTCTATTTCACGCTCATAGCGTAGGATGGTATCCTCCATTTGCTTTTCGCGTTTGCGGATGTTCTGTCGCTTGGTTTCCCAATAGCGTTTGTCGCGTACAATATCCTGCAGATATTTGTCACTTTGGATATATTCGCTTCCCACAATTTCAGATGCATCGGCTATAACGTCTTCCGGAAGTCCGATTTTTCGGGCGATTTCTACGGCAAACGAACTGCCAGGATTTCCAATCTGTAACTGGAACAAAGCTCGCATTTCGTGGCGGTCATACAACATGGCTCCATTGATAACTCCCTCATGGTTCTCAGCAAAATGCTTGAGGTTTTGATAGTGCGTAGTAATTACTCCGAATGTCTTTTTTGCATTGAAGCGTTTCAGTACAGCTTCGGCAATGGCACCTCCGATTTGCGGTTCTGTGCCTCCTCCGAATTCATCAATAAGGATGAGGCTGGCAGGGTCGCAAAACTTCATCATCATTTTCATGTTAGTAAGGTGGGATGAGTAGGTACTCAAATCATCTTCAATGCTTTGTTCGTCGCCGATATCAATAAAAATATGGTTGAAAACTCCGGCATGACTCCGTTCATTCATGGGAACAAGCAACCCGCATTGCAACATGTACTGTAGCAATCCGACTGTTTTCAAGCAAACGGATTTACCTCCGGCATTCGGACCGGAAATAAGCAGGATGCGCTGTTGAGGGGTCAGTTCGATGTCAAGCGGAATGACTTTCTTGTCGTGTTTGGCAAGTGAAATCTGCAAAAGAGGGTGAATGGCTTCAAACCAGTCAATGATTTGCCGGTTTTCAAAAGCAGGTTTAGTTCCCTTGATATCCAGACAGAATAAAGCTTTAGCACGGATAAAATCAATTTCGGCAAGGAATTCATAAGACTGGAGAATTTCAGGGATTTGCGGGCGAACCGTGGCTGAAAATTCGGTTAAGATGCGAATGATTTCGCGACGTTCTTCGCCTTCCAGTTCCCGAATACGGTTATTGGCTTCTACCACTTCAGCAGGCTCGATAAATACCGTTTTTCCTGTAGCCGATTCGTCGTGGACGATTCCCCGGATTTTACGTTTCATACCCGGAGCAATAGGGATAACCAGACGTCCGTCGCGCATCGTAGGAGTAACATCTTTATCTACATAGCCTTCCGATTGCGCTGAGCGCAAGATAGAGTTTAAGCTGCGTGAAATGCTTCCGGTAGTAGCCGAGAGTTCACGACGGATACGGAGTAGTTCGGCTGAAGCATTATCTTTTATTTTTCCGAATTTATCAAGTATGTTATTGATACGAGTGATGAGTTGCGGGAATACACAGATATCAGTAGCCAGTTCACGCAGAGCAGGATAGGGCGTGTCGGTTTCTTCTTCTTCTTCTGTAATTTGTAGAAAGCGGACAATGTTATGGATGGTTTCCAAAGAACGGCGCAAGTCGAAAAGTTCTGATTCATCCATATACATCCCCTCAATCCGTATTCGCTTAAGCGAGGAGCGTACATCAAAGAAATACTGGTCGGGGAAAGCATCCTCTTCCTGAATAATGCGGATAAACTCGTTTACCTCCTCCAATCGGCGGTTGATGTAGGTGAAATCATCGGAAAATGACATGTCGCTGACACGTTCTTCTCCTAATGTACTCAGGCATTTTCCGGTGATTAACTGTCGAATTTGCGAAAAGCCTATTTTCTGCTCAAAGTTTTGAGGATATATCATAGTGTAAAATTACAAAATCCTTTTATTAATAATGTATTAATCTGTCTTTTCTGGCTGCAAAGGTACGAAGATGAAAAAAAATAATCAAAAAAAGTGGTCAAATATTTGTAGGTTTAAAAATAATGCGTACCTTTGCACCGCTTTCGAAAAGAAAGTGTTTCTCGAAAAGAAACCTGGAGAGGTGGCAGAGTGGTCGATTGCGGCGGTCTTGAAAACCGTTGTACTGCGAGGTACCGGGGGTTCGAATCCCTCCCTCTCCGCTGAATAGTCAATCTAAGACAAGTCCCGTAAAAGTTAATTTTGCGGGACTTTTTCTATTTATCCGGTAGGCAACTGAAAAATTCGCAAAAAATGGGTCAGCGGATTTTCCCGGTTGGTAAGCTTTCTTTTAAGCATATGGGATTCTGGTAGATGGTGTATCGATGTCGAAATAACAGCTTTGTTTTTATGCTTCTGTGACGGCAAAGCCGTTTTTCGAGAAACGAGGATACAAGGTTATCAGAAAGCAAGAAGTAGAAAGGCGAGACGTTTTTCTGTATACCTATTTCATGCAGAGGCTTTTGTAAATATGGAAGGTAGCAATTCAATATATTGTTTTGCTGTCAGTGTACAATATTGATTTTTCTTGTATCTTTGCGACCTGTTTCATGTAAAGTAAGCATTATGAATAATTTAAAAGGTTTCGCCTTTGGTATTTTGACTTCCGCAACGTTTGGGTTGATCCCCTTGTTTACGCTTCCTCTGATGGCAAAAGGGATGCAGTTTGATTCTATTTTGTTTTATCGTTTTCTGTTTGCTGCATTGGCTTTGACAGGGGTGATGATGGTCAAGAAAGAATCGTTTAAAGTAGAAAAGAGAGAGATACCCGTATTGATTCTGCTGGGCTTTTTTTATACAGCATCTGCCATGTTCCTTTTCTGGGGATATAACTTTATGTCGGCAGGAATCGCCACGACTTTACATTTTACCTATCCGGTATTCGTAACATTGATAATGTTGCTGGTATTCCGGGAAAGAACCTCTTGGATTACATTGACTGCTATAGCTATGGCCATATTGGGAGTGGCACGTCTTTCTATTGATGAGGGCGAAATACGATTAAGCGCATGGGGTGTTTTTATCGTATTGCTTTCTGCATTGGGTTATGCACTTTATATTTCTACCGTAAACAAGTCGAGGGTAAAGGGGATGACAGGCCGTAAACTGACATTTTATGTTTTTGTGGTCAGCACCATTTTGTTTGCCATTAAGGCTGGTACGAACGAAGGAATACAGGCAATTCCCGATTGGGCTTCTTTGGCTAATTTGATTTTGCTGGCGGTGGTGCCTACGGTTATATCCAATATCACTCTTGTACTTGCCGTTCACCATATTGGCGGAACACTTACTTCGGTACTGGGAGCAGTAGAGCCTATTACTGCTGTATGTGTGGGCGTATGGGTGTTTCATGAGCCCTTTACCCCCAATTTAGCTGCAGGAATATTGCTTATTATTATTGCCGTTACATTGATTATCCTTTCCAAATCAATCCAAGATGCTTTGAAGAAAATATATCAAAAAGTTGCTCATGTGCATGTACGGAGGTAAGTCTAACAGATTAAACCGTGGCAAGCAGTGAGTCACAAATCAGTATTTTGTTCTCATTATTTAAAAATAACAGATATCGGATTTGATATTTGAGGGTAAATCTTTACCTTTGTCTTCATAAAATTAGTGACTTATGCGATACACAAAGTTTTTTTGCTTCTTGTTGATGGCAACAATAGCTGTTTCCGTATGTGGAAAGCAGCCGAAAGATAAAAACAAGTATGGAGTTTATTTGGCAGGAGTTTCAGCTTCGTTTGCCGATTCGCTTGTTTTCTTTACCGATATTCAATATTTAGACAGTGCGGCTGTTGATGATAAAGGCTTTTTGGTAAGTCGTTCGTCATACAGTTTTCAGTTGAAAGATTATTTGGAACAGAAACAGGGGGAGAAAAACCGCACCTGCTTTATGTTTTTCAACCGCAAGAAAGGAAAACTGGAAAAGGAAATTCAGAAACTGAAAGAAAAATATACTAAAGGAAAAACTTTGGTAATCCGTAGCGTGGGTGCCGATTTCAAATTTGAAAAACCTGAATTTTAGGCTTTATGAAGCGGGCTGCCTATTTTTTGCTGTGTGCATTTTTGCTTGCAGCTTGTTCGAATGAAATCCCTGAGAAGAGAATTATTGAGCGAAGTGGGCGTACGGTTTTGGCTTACTTGGTGGCTAATAATAATTTAGATGATGAATTAAAAGCAAATGTTACATGGATGTACGAGGCATTGGCTTCGATGAAAGATTCATGTACATTGCTGGTTTATTATCGTCCTCCTGTTTCAGATAAAGTAATAGAAAAACCGGTATTGATGGAGTTTCTTTGCAATGGTGAGGGCTCGATTAATGGAAGGAAAGCACTATTAGGAAAGGAACTGACTTTTGAATATGTTTATCAGCAATCTCATATAGTTAGAGAATATGATGAAAAAGACTACCGGTCAGTCGATCCTTTGGTTATGAGGCAGGTCTTTAGAGATATGCAGGATGTTGCCCCTTCAGATAGTTATGGATTGATTTTTGGTTCTCATGCATCGGGATGGTTGCCTGCAAATAAGACGATTAACTCAAAGGCTTTCGGGGATGATGGGGGGTATAATATTAATATTCCGGAATTGTCAGAAGCTATTCGGAGTGGCTTTTCTAAATCGTTGGATTTTATTCTTTTCGATGCTTGTATGATGGGTACGGCAGAGGTCTGTTACGAACTGAAAGATGTAACGCATTATTGCATAGCTTCGGTAATGGAGACTCCTGCGGATGGCTTTCCTTATGATATGCTTCTCGAAGATTTATATGCAAGTCGGATTGATTTCAATGCAGTTTGTAATAAATTTATAGCGTTTAACAAGACTGAAGGTACATGGGGGACGTGTGCGTCTATAGATTGTTCCATGATGGAAGAACTTGCAGCGGTTGTAAAAGCGGAACTTGTAAAGAACTCGGATTTGCTCAACGGGTTCGATTATACTGAGGTAAAGCAATATGGACTTCGTGGTGAAATCGACTATACTTATTTTTCATTTGACCTTGCTGACTTTTTCCGTCAGTTTAATGGAGGACAAATTCCTTCAGCTATTCAGTCTGCTTTAAATAAGGTTGTAGTAGCTAAAGATTGTTTATCGGATAGTAAATATTATCCGGTTGATGAAACCCGTTTCTGCGGTATCGGTATGTATTATCCGAAATTGGAGAAATCATGGAATCCTTATTATAAGGCATCCATATCCTGGTATCAGGCGGTAGGATGGGAGCAAGTGATAAATTAAGGATTGATTTTATCAGATGAATAACTACTTTGGGTACGTAAGTGGATTTATGTGATTTTTTATTGAACGTTTTTAAGAAAAAGTAGTTATGTGGAATTTATTCAAAGAACTTAAACGGAAAGACCACCAGCGCTATTTAGGTGGTCTGGATATCTTTAAATATATCGGACCAGGGCTGTTGGTTACGGTAGGCTTTATTGATCCAGGTAACTGGGCTTCCAACTTTGCAGCCGGCTCCGACTTCGGCTATACTTTACTGTGGGTAGTTACGCTTTCCACGGTCATGCTCATAGTGTTGCAGCATAATGTAGCTCATTTGGGAATCGTAACCGGATTATGCTTGAGTGAGGCTGCCACCCGCTATACGCCGAAATGGGTTTCCCGTCCTGTATTAGGAAGCGCTGTCTTAGCTTCCATTTCAACCTCATTGGCAGAGATATTGGGAGGAGCCATAGCGTTGGAAATGCTTTTCGATATTCCAATTATTCTTGGGGCGATATTAACCACTTTATTGGTGATTATCATGCTTTTCACCAATTCATATAAGCGTATTGAGCGTGCCATTATTACTTTTGTTTCAGTTATCGGTCTGTCTTTTCTTTATGAACTTTTTCTGGTAGAGATTGACTGGGGATTAGCTGCGCGTTCTTGGGTAACCCCATCTATTCCAGAGGGAAGTATGCTTATCATCATGAGTGTATTGGGGGCAGTTGTTATGCCTCATAATTTGTTTCTCCACTCAGAAGTAGTACAAAGCCGTGAATACAATAAAGGCGATGAATCCTCCATACGCAAGCTGCTTAAATATGAATTTTACGATACGCTGTTTTCTATGGGAGTGGGATGGGCCATCAACAGTGCGATGATTTTGCTGGCAGCTTCGACCTTTTTTGTAAACCACACTCCTGTAGAAGAACTTCAGCAGGCAAAATCTTTGCTCGATCCTTTATTGGGAAGTCAGGCCGGAACCATCTTTGCACTGGCGTTGCTTATGGCGGGCATCTCTTCTACTGTAACCAGCGGGATGGCTGCCGGGTCTATCTTTGCCGGGATTTTCGGAGAGTCGTATCACATTAAGGATATTCATTCAAGAGTGGGCGTACTCTTGTCTTTGGGCGTAGCATTGATACTTATCCTGTTTATCAGTAATCCGTTTCAAGGATTGATAATCTCGCAAATGATATTGAGTATACAGTTGCCTTTTACTGTTTTCTTGCAGGTAGGTTTGACTTCATCCACTAAAGTGATGGGAAAATATGCAAATTCTCGTTGGAGCTCTTTTGTACTTTACGTTATTGCTGCCATTGTATCGGTACTGAACATTATGTTATTGTTTAGCTGATGAGCCAATCTGTTATTTCTCTGTCATTTTTAACCCTGAAAATTAGGATGGAAAGAGAATAGTATGGAACTTTGCATAATCAATTAATTGAGAATAGAATGAATACAACGAAAACTATAGCAGCTCTTTTTGATTTTGATGGAGTTGTGATGGATACCGAAGCGCAGTATAGCATTTTCTGGAATAACATAGGGAAGAACTATTTTCCGGAATATGAAGAGTTCGGTCGTATGATTAAAGGGCAGACCTTGACTCAGATTTACGGGAAGTATTTCCAGGGAATGGAAAAAGAGCAGGCTCAGATAACGGAGGCTTTAAACCGTTTTGAAAACGAGATGACTTATGAGTATGTTCCCGGAGTGGTTCGTTTTATGCATGAATTGCGTGAGAAAGGAGTAAAAATTGCTATCGTTACCAGTTCGAATGAAAAGAAGATGGCAAATGTGCATGCGGCTCATTCGGAGTTGCAAGCGATGGTCGATCGGATTTTGACAGCCGAGATGTTTGCTCATTCCAAGCCGGCTCCCGACTGTTTCCTGTTGGGGGCAGAAGTGTTTGGCACCCACCCGGAAAACTGTGTGGTATTTGAAGATTCTTTCCACGGTCTGCAAGCAGGTAATGCGGCAGGAATGACAGTTGTAGGGTTATCGACCACGAATCCGGAGGATGCGATTCGCGACAAATGCGTTCGGGTGATTCCTGATTTTGAGTCATTTTCGTATGCCGATATGATGGAGTTGCTTTTGGTTAAAGGAATGTAGCAGTTTGCTAAACTCATGTAAATCGACTAATTTTACCAAGTTTTTAATAAATCAGAATAAAATTATGGCAGGATATTTAACGGGCGATGCCCGTAAGGTGACTACTCACCGTTTGATAGAAATGAAGCAGCGTGGAGAAAAAATATCGATGTTGACTTCTTATGATTATACGATGGCACAAATCGTTGATGGAGCCGGAGTAGATATTATATTGGTAGGCGACTCAGCTTCAAATGTCATGGCTGGTAATGTTACTACGCTTCCGATTACTGTTGATCAGATGATTTATCACGGTAAATCGGTGATGCGTGGTGTAAAGCGTGCATTGGTCGTTGTAGACATGCCTTTTGGTTCTTACCAGGCCGATCCTTTCGACGGAGTCCGTAACGCCATCCGTATGATGAAAGAAACAGGAGCCGATGCGTTAAAGCTGGAAGGTGGGGAAGAGGTGATTGATGTAATCCGCCGCATTATAGGAGCAGGAATGCCGGTAATGGGACATTTAGGACTCATGCCTCAGTCTATTAATAAATATGGTACTTATGCGGTGCGTGCTAAAGAAGATGCAGAGGCGGAAAAACTGATTCGTGATGCTCATTTGCTGGAAGAAGCTGGTTGCTTTGCTTTGGTGCTTGAAAAGATTCCGGCAGCCTTGGCTGAACGAGTTTCTCGCGAAGTAAATATTCCGGTTATTGGAATCGGTGCTGGTGGAGCTGTTGACGGGCAGGTATTGGTGGTTACCGATATGTTGGGTATGACGCAGGGCTTCAGTCCTAAGTTTTTGCGCCGTTATGCAGACCTTCACAGTGTGATGACCGACGCGATTGGTAATTACGTTACCGATGTGAAGTCGGGCGATTTCCCTAATGAAACAGAACAGTACTAAACTCAAAAACTTAAAAGATATGGCAGACGACAAAAAAATTATCTTTTCAATGGTTGGAGTGAGCAAGTCATTCCAAAACAACAAGCAGGTATTGAAAGACATCTACCTTTCTTTTTTCTATGGTGCTAAAATCGGTATCATCGGTTTAAACGGTTCGGGTAAATCAACCTTGATGAAGATTATTGCAGGCTTAGATAAAAGCTATCAGGGTGAAGTGGTCTTTTCTCCCGGTTATTCTGTAGGATATTTGGCACAGGAACCACAACTGGATGATACAAAAACAGTAAAAGAAGTGGTGATGGAAGGTGTACAGCAGATTGTTGATACACTTGCTGAGTATGAAGAAATCAACAACAAGTTCGGCTTGCCGGAGTATTATGAAGACCCGGAAAAGATGGATGCGCTTTTTGCCCGTCAGGCTGAACTGCAGGATATGATTGATGCGACAGATGCATGGAACTTGGACAGCAAGCTGGAGCGTGCGATGGATGCGCTGCGATGCCCGCCCGAAGATCAGTTGGTTAAAAACTTGTCGGGAGGTGAGCGCCGTCGTGTAGCTCTATGCCGTTTGTTGCTTCAGAAGCCAGACATCCTCTTGCTCGATGAGCCGACCAACCACCTTGATGCAGAAAGTATCGACTGGCTGGAACAGCATTTGCAGCAGTATGAAGGAACGGTTATTGCCGTTACTCACGACCGTTATTTCTTGGATCATGTGGCTGGCTGGATTTTGGAACTCGACCGTGGTGAAGGTATTCCTTGGAAGGGAAATTACTCAAGCTGGTTGGAGCAGAAAACCAAGCGTATGGAAATGGAAGAAAAAACAGCCAGCAAGCGCCGCAAGACCCTGGAACGTGAGTTGGAGTGGGTGCGTATGGCTCCTAAGGCTCGTCAGGCTAAAGGTAAGGCTCGTTTGAATTCATACGACAAGTTGCTGAATGAGGATGTGAAAGAAAAAGAAGAAAAACTCGAAATCTTCATTCCGAACGGTCCGCGTCTGGGTAATAAGGTCATTGAAGCGAAGCATGTGGCAAAAGCTTATGGTGACAAACTGTTGTTTGATGACTTGAATTTCATGCTTCCTCCAAACGGTATTGTGGGGGTAATCGGTCCGAACGGTGCCGGTAAAACCACTTTGTTCCGTTTGATTATGGGATTGGAAACCGCTGATAAGGGTGAATTCGAAGTAGGTGAAACTGTAAAAGTGGCTTACGTAGATCAGCAGCATAAAGATATTGACCCGAACAAATCTGTTTATCAGGTTATCAGTGGAGGCAATGATTTAATCCGAATGGGAAACCGCGATGTCAATGCGCGTGCTTATCTGAGTCGCTTCAACTTTGCCGGAGCAGATCAGGAGAAACTTTGCGGTATGCTTTCGGGTGGTGAGCGTAACCGTCTGCACTTGGCTATGGCTTTGAAGGAAGAAGGAAACGTATTGTTGCTCGACGAGCCGACCAATGATATTGACGTAAATACACTGCGTGCGTTGGAAGAAGGTTTGGAAGACTTTGCCGGATGTGCCGTAGTAATCAGTCACGACCGTTGGTTCCTCGACCGTATCTGTACCCATATTCTTGCTTTTGAGGGTAACAGTGAAGTGTTCTACTTTGAAGGTTCTTATACCGAATATGAAGAAAATAAGATGAAGCGTTTGGGCAATGTAGAGCCGAAGCGTGTACGTTACCGCAAGTTAATGGAAGACTAAGCTCCAGAAGTCCGGTTGAACAAAAAAGGGGTGCATCATCAAAATGAGTGATGCACCTCTTTTTTATACTGTTCTGTCTTTTCCACATACAGACCATGGTGAGTCGGTATGTGGTTCAGTGAACTTATTTGTTGTTTTTTAGTAAGTTTCTTATTTCCGTAAGTAGCTGGATGTCAGCCGGAGGAGCAGCTGGTGCTTTAGGAGCTTCTTCTTTCTTCTTGCTTAGCGCATTAACTCCTTTGACAAGTAAAAAAACAGCGAAAGTAATTTCTGACCATGATTCATGTGGTATTATCGCTGATTTTCTACTTCGTGATGAGCATATTTCTTACCTCTTCCAAAGAGCCGTCTGTCTTTTCGGGTGTGATGTGAAGTAAATGAGCCAATAGGGAATAGATGGATACATTGTGAAACTTGGGAGCTTCGTATCCTTTTTTGAAATCCGGTCCCCATGCCCGGAACATCACTTGCATGTCATCATAAGTTGGGTCAAATCCGTGTGCACCGGGAAGTGTGGTTTTACCTTCTTCTACTAACCATCCCAAATCGGGCAATACGATGATGTCGCCTACACGCGGGTTTGTGCCATAATTCAGATAAGAGGGAATCTCTTCTCTCTTCCATACGCGTACATGATTCAAATCTTTCAGTGCGTGATAAACAGAATCGCGAAATTGCGGTTGAGTATAAATCTGTGCCGGAAGATTTCCGTCAATCAGGGTATACCATTCTTCTTTCAGCAGGTGCTTGATGGGAACAAAGCGGTCGGCACTGACGGTGGCCATTCCGTGGTCGGAGGTCACAATCAGGTTGACATCCTTGGTGAACGGTAGGCTTTGTAATCCTTCCCACAGAAAACGCATCAGTGCATCCAGGCGGGCTATGCATTTTCGAGTTTCCTGACTAAACGGACTGTAGGTATGTCCATAGGTATCTGAATCTTCAAAGTAGAGCATAACGAGCTGAGGCCGATCTGCTTCCGGAAGCCGGAGCATGCGCAATACTTCTGCCACCCGTTCGGTTTGTGAGAGACGGGGTTTCTTGTCATATACCTGATAATAAGTGGGGTGCTGTCCCTTTACAGCAATGTCCGAGCCCACCCAATATACATTTCCGGTTTTTATACCTTGTTTCTGGGCGGTGACCCAAATGGGCTCGCCTCCATAGTAAGAAGCGTCATTTCGGGTTGCGGGTTTATTCATCTTGTAGACCTCCTTTCGTTCCGGATCCCAAAACGAATTAGCTACGATGCCATGATGATCGGGGACCAGTCCGGTAGCCATGGTATAATGATTCGGAAAGGTTTTGGAAGGGAAGGAGGGAATCATGGTAGCCTTTACGCCTTCCCGTGCCATTTGGTCAAAGAAAGGAGTTTCGTACATTTGCGGGTAATCCCAACGGAATCCATCGAGCGAGACAATGACTGTATAATGCTTTTCTGCCTGGGCGAAGAGGCAAATACACCACAGAATGCATAAGATGATTTGTTTTTTCATAACGATGTGTGATTGGGTATGAACAATAAAGGTGCATTGCCGTGTGGGGCAATACACCTTTATATATGATAGGATTAAATTCTCATTAGAAAGTAAGTCTTACACCCACCTGACAGTGCCAGCGTGAGCCGATGTCACTCTTCTTGATTTCAGCTTTGTTATATGAGTAATAAGCTTTTCCGTCTTTGAAGTATTCCAAAGTAACCGGTGACAAGTTGAATGCAGAATCGTAGCTTGCTCCCCATTTCTTGTTCAGCATGTTGGCAAAGTTGATGATGTCAACAGTGAATTCCAGTTTACCTACGCCCTGTACGTTGTAAATATGCTGTGCCAAGTGCAAGTCAATCTGGTGTTCCCATTTGCTCAAGTTCGAGTTACGTTCTGCAAACTGACCTCTGTGGTTCTTAGCGTAGCTATCGTTTTCAAGCCACTGTTTGAAAGCAGCACGGCTTTCTTCTGCTGTCATTTTCAAAGGTTCACCTTTTGAATCTACGCTAGTGAAGAGCATTTGGTCCAGTTCTTTTTCAGTCGGGATGTACAGCAGTGAGTTACCATTCTGTCTGTCACCGTTGAAGTCAGATTTTTCGTTCATCGTCAAACTGTAGCGGCTTCCAGAGAATCCGTTATAGATAACAGCGATGGTGGTGCTGGTCCATCCGTTCCAGTACTTCGGACTGTTATAAGAAGCCTGAAGCATTACGCGGTGAGGAACGTCAAACTTAGAGAAACCAAGTTCATTTTTTGAGTTGGTATCTACGGAGTAGTTGTACTTCCAGTTTGAGTAAGCTACTGAGCTGGTACCGTCGTTAACCGATTTGGCATGTCCGAAAGTATAAGAAGCCGACAGGTCAAGACCGAAGTTGAATTTCTTTTCCAACAAAGCAGATAAAGCATAGGTATATCCCTTGTTGGTATTTCTTAAGTTAATGATAGTGTAATAATCGCTTTCTCCTTTGCTGTAGCGAGGAGCGGCAGAAGCTTCTACACCCGGAATGGCATATACTTTTTCTCCGTTGTTAGTCAGAGCCAAGTTTTCAAAGAACACATTGTTCATGGTCTTTGAGTACACCCCTTCCAAGGTCAGTTTTACATCACCCGGCAACATTTGCTCAACAGCCAGATTGGCACGGAATACTTGCGGATATTTAAAGTCGTTGGCTACGGTTACGATGTCAGGACTTAAAGCACCCTTGCCTGAGTTGGCTGCTGCCATCGGATCTTTTGCATATGTTCCGAGTTGTGGAGCATCTTTTAACCAGTTCTTGTCTTTATCTTTACCTCCTAATGTAGTACCTTTACTTTCCATACCTGTGTTGGTGAAAGCATTTGACAACCAAACGAAAGGAACACGTCCGGTAAAGATACCTACTCCACCACGAATCAAGGTCTTGTGAGAATCGTTGGTATACCAGCGGAAACCTACGCGTGGTGAGAACAATACTTTCGCACTCGGAGTTTCGCCTACGCGTACTCCGAAGCCTTGCTGAGCAGCGTATTCATTGAATTTAGGATTTTCGGTTGGGTCATTGAATACTACCGGAATATCGATACGCAAACCGTAAGTCAGGTTGAAGTTGGTAGTTACATCCCATTTATCCTGTGCATAGAAACCGAACTGACCTGATTTCATAACCGGAGCCCACTGAGTATCACCACCGGTAAGTTCTGGGTCGGTGTACTTGTAAGTGTACTTATATGGAGTATCGTTCATGAAGTCATTCAAGTCTGTGTAGTACCATGAACCGTTTACTGCCTGAATGAACAGGTTCTTCATGCGGTAGATTTCATTGTGTGTACCGAAGGTCAAGGTATGGTTGCCCAAGTACCAAGACAAGTTATCTTCGAAGGTATAAATATCCTGATTCAGGTAGTTAGCTCCTGATGAGAACTCAGTACCGATATTAACGGTATTCTTAGATCTTTGGTCACCACCTGCCACATTGTCAATCTGTACGGTAGGGCCTTGGTAAGCTACATCGCGGTGGTCGCGGATGAAGCTGGCAGAAGCACGCAATTCATTATACAGATTCTGTCCCAAGTGAGAAGTCAATTCGGCTACGATGGCATTAGTCTTGTTGTTCATGCGGTAGCCACTGTTTCCGAAAGTATAAGTAGATGACTTCAAGCCAGAGTTGTCATCGTATGAATTGTTGTGCTGGTAACGCAAAGCCAACTTGTGATCTTTGTTGATGTTCCAGTCGATACGAGCCAACAAACCGAATGATTTGCTTTCTACATCACGCTGGTTATAAACTTCATCGAAGCCAGTCAGCTTCTTGTATTGGTCAGCAATCTGTTTAGCTACATCGTTGGTAATATAGCTGTCGGTATAGCCCGGGTAGATGCTTGAAGGATAAGATTCCTTTTTCGCTTCTGCGCTGACAAAGTAGAACAATTTATCTTTGATGATGGCACCACCCAATGTTCCACCGAAGGTACGGGTATACTGCTGGTTCAGCGGTGACTTTTCATAGCCGCGCACTGCACTGTACTTTCCGTACATGTTGTGGTTGTTGAAGTAAGTGTAAGCCGAACCGTGAGTAGTGTTGGTTCCCTGCTTGGTAATGGCGTTGATACCACCGCCGGTAAATCCGCTCTGACGTACGTCGAACGGAGCCACTACCACCTGGATTTCCTGGATTGCATCCATAGAAATAGGGTTGGCACCTGTCTGACCGCCGTTTGTTCCTGAAGCAGAAAGACCGAATACGTCGTTACTTACCGTACCGTCAATCTGGAAACTGTTGTAACGGTTGTTAGAGCCGGCAAACGTAATACCTCCGTTCTTAGAAGGCATAGCCATTGGCATGTTCTTCACAATGTCGTACACGTTACGGTCGACTGTCGGAGTGCTTTCAATTTTTTGAGTGGAGAAGTTGTGAGCTGCTCCTGCGCTTGTCTTAGCGTCTGCTACAACTACCACTTCATCCAGAAGTTCAGAGCTGGGGTGCATGGATGCGTTCAGTGCAAAAGTATTACCCAGTTCGAGCGAAATTCCTGTATAAGCCGATGTTTTGTAGCCTACATAAGAAATCTCAATTTTGTACGGTCCTCCTGTACGCATACCTTGAATGGTGTAACGTCCGTCGACGTTAGTTACTGCACCGTAAAGGGTTCCCGAGGGTTCATGGATTGCTACCACTGTAGCACCGATGACTGGTTCATTCATTTCGTCTATAACCTTTCCGCTTACAGCAGATGTTGTTACTTGGGCGCTAACACTCAAAGCCAGTGTTGAAGCCAGCGCAGTCAACAAGATTTTAGATTGATTTGCCATAAAAAATTGATTAAAAAAATATATTGCTTTTATCTCTTTCTATTATGAAAAGCGTATAATTTTAGTCAGCCTGTTTTAGTTTGTTGTTCTTGTTTTTATAAATATATACGCAAAATTAATAAAAATTTTGATTACATGTGTACTTGTGAGTGCTTTTAACAATAAATCAGCAGAGATTCATGCTTTTGAAGCGATGGTGAAACTCATTTGAAACAGTTTTTCTCTGTTTTTCCTATATATGTTATGCAATATGTATATTAGATGGTATAGTTAGATAATGTAGTCTGGTTTTATAATTTTGTTTTTAAGAATGCAGGGGAACAGTAAAGCAGACTGGCTGGTAACAACAACGGCTTGACTCGTTGAGAACTTATAAGCCTTAGGTGAAATAAATTGGTTTTCTGCTTTCTGAAAAGTTGGTTTTTGCGGAATAAATCTGTAAACAGAAGCTCTGTTTATATAAACAGAACCTTTGGTTGTAAAAACAAAGCCTTTGTTTGTACAGCCATAAGCTCTGTTTTGAGTTTGCACAAGGGAAAGTTGGTTTTTCAATCCGTTCGGAAAAAGTTTTCTGTCGCTTTCAAGCCCGTTTTATTCAGTAGGGTGGAGTGGAACAGATGACAGCTTTGAGTAGGAAGGTCAGATTTCAGAGGAATTTCTTTCCGGTCAGGAAAGTGAGGGGGTAAATCTGACAAAAAGAAACACCGCATCATGAAAGCCTATATAGCTTTATGATGCGGTGCTTTAGTGTAATTGGTATGAATCGTTTGAATTACTTCAAGCGGGCTAATGTTTCTTTGATGCGGCGCATTGCTTCAACAATGTTTTCGTCAGAAGTGGCATAACTCATGCGGATGCATTCAGGAGCTCCGAATGAAGTTCCGCCTACGCAAGCCACATGACCCACTTCAAGCAGGTACATCGCCAGGTCGTCGGCATTGGCAATTACTCTGTCACCATCTTTCTTGCCGAAGAAAGAGTCGCATTTCGGGAACAGGTAAAACGCTCCTTGCGGGAAGTTTACTTCGAATCCCGGAATTTCTTTTGCCAGTTTCACAATGAGGTCGCGGCGGCGTTCGAAAGCCTTGCGCATTTCTTCTACCGGTTCTTGGGTTCCGGTATAAGCAGCTTCGGCAGCTTTTTGTGAAACAGAGCAGGGACCTGAGGTATATTGTCCTTGAAGTTTATTGATTCCTTTGACTACCCATTCCGGACCGGCAACGAAACCGATACGCCATCCGGTCATGGCATACGCTTTTGATACACCGTTTACGATGACAACGCGGTCTCTTATTTCTGCGAACTGAGCGATGCTCTGGTGCTTTCCGATATAGTTGATGTGTTCGTAGATTTCATCAGCCACCACAAATACGCGTTCATGTTTTGCTAAAACCGCAGCCAGACCAGCCAATTCTTCTTGTGAATAGACCGAACCGGTAGGATTCGACGGAGAGCAGAGAATCAAGACACGAGTCTTAGGGGTGATGGCAGCCTCAAGCTGTGCAGGGGTAATCTTGAAATCTTGCTCAATGCCCGCGCGTACGATAACAGGAGTTCCTTCTGCCAATTTAACCATTTCCGGGTAGCTAACCCAGTAGGGAGCAGGAACAATAACTTCATCGCCTTTGTTTACCAAAGCCATGATGGTATTACAAACCGACTGTTTGGCACCGTTTGCGCAACTGATTTGAGCGGCTGTATATTCCAGACCGTTTTCGTTCTTCAGCTTGGCAACGATGGCATTGCGTAATGCCGGATAGCCGGCAACGGGTGAATAACGTGAGAAGTTGTCTTCGATGGCTTGCTTGGCAGCTTCTTTAATATGGTCGGGAGTGTTGAAATCGGGTTCACCGACACTTAGGTTAATTACATCTACTCCCTGTGCTTTAAGTTCGCTACTCTTTTGTGACATGGCCAGTGTCGCCGAAGGTGACAGGCTGTTTAGACGGTCTGAAAGTTGATTCATGTTTGTTACTGATTTTAGTAGGTTCTAAATTTTTCTGCAAAAGAAGCTATTTTCTTGCATATATGAAAATGTTTAAAGAAAATTGTCACTTAAAGAAGGGAAAAAGCTGTATAAAAGAAACGGATTTTACTGATTTGGCAAACTTCTTTATGAAAAGGAAGTGTTTGCCGTCAGTAAAATCCGTTTACTCCTGTTTTATTTATGGTTGCTTATTTTCTGTCTCCGAAAAGGCGTAACAGATAAATGAACAGGTTGATGAAATCAAGATAAAGTGTCAATGCTCCCATCAAAGCGATTTTCTGTGTCGTTTCGTTGATTTCGATATCATTGCCGGTGAGCATTTGTTTGATTTTCTGTGAATCGTATGCAGTCAGTCCCACAAAGACCAATACACCGATGCCTGAAATAACCATATCCATCATGCTGTTGTGCAGGAACATGTTGACTATCATGGCAATAATCAGTCCGATAACGGCCATACCACAAAGGCTTCCTATGCGGGTTAGGTCTTTTTTGGTTATATAACCGAAGAGTGCCATAGCTCCAAAGGTTCCTGCTGTAATAAAGAAGGTGGTGGCTATCGAGCTCATGGTATATACCATGAATAGGATAGAGAGTGTCAGTCCGTTTACGATGGAGTAGGCGATGAACAGCAAAGTTGCTGTAGTGAAACTGATTCGCTGAATCCGTGCCGACAGGTACATTACCAGTCCGATTTCAGCAATGAGCAATCCCCAAAACATCATTGAGTTTTGAGCTATCATTTCAAGGAAGGTGTATGATTTGGCGATGTACATGGCAGTAAAACCTGTGATGGCCAGTGCCAGTGTCATCCATAAGTAAACGCTGCGGAAGAGTGCGCTTTGTGCGGCTTTTGCAGCGTAATTTCTTACAAGTTCATTTGTTTCCATATGATTGGGGTTTAAGTTTTTAAGTTTAGTTGTTTCCCGGAGTTTACTTATTAAAATGTAACGTATGCCCCATACGGTCTTTTTTGGTATGAAGATAACGTTCGTTATAGGTATTAGGTGTAACCTCGATAGGAACATTTTCAACAATTTCCAAGCCGTAAGCCTCCAGTCCGACACGTTTTACCGGATTGTTGGTCAGCAAGCGCATTTTATGGATACCTATTTCACGTAAGATTTGAGCTCCCACTCCATAATCGCGTTCGTCGGCTTGATGTCCCAGGCAGATATTGGCATCTACTGTATCCATGCCTTCTTCCTGTAACTTGTAGGCTTTCATTTTTTCCATTAGTCCGATACCGCGTCCTTCTTGGTTCAAGTAGATAATAGCACCTTTGCCTTCTTTTTCTATTTGTTCCATAGCACGGTGTAACTGTTCTCCACAGTCGCAACGCATCGAGCCGAAAATATCACCTGTAGCACATGACGAATGAACACGTACCAATACCGGTTCGTTTTCTTCAAATGTTCCTTTAATCAAGGCGATGTGTTCAAGTCCGTTGCTCTTTTGGCGGAATGGGATGAGGCGGAAGTGACCGTGTGCGGTAGGCATATCAACTTCTACCCCTTTTTCTACCAATGATTCCTGCTTCAGTCGGTAAGCAATCAGGTCGGCTATTGAAATCAGTTTAAAGCCAAACTCGTCTGCCATTTTTTTCAGTTCCGGCAAACGTGCCATGGTTCCGTCTTCATTCATAACCTCCATCAAGGCTGCGGCAGGATAGAGTCCGGCAAGTCGTGCCATATCTACACAAGCTTCAGTATGTCCGGCGCGGCGGAGCACTCCTTTTTCTTGAGCATACAGCGGATTGATATGTCCCGGACGTCCGAAGGTTTCGGGGCGAGAAGCCGGATCGGCAAGTGCGCGGATGGTTGCAGCACGGTCGGCAGCCGAAACACCAGTGGTACAACCTTCCAGTTTGTCGATAGTTACGGTAAAAGGAGTACCTAATACAGAAGTGTTGTTATTTACCTGATGCGGAAGGTCAAGTTCCTGGCAGCGAGACATTGTGATAGGAACACAAAGCACACCTCTGGCATGTTTCAGCATGAAGTTTACTTTTTCAGGGGTAATCAATTCGGCTGCTACCACTAAATCGCCTTCGTTTTCACGATCTTCATCGTCTACTATGATGACAAATTCTCCTTTGCGAAAATCTTCAATAGCTTCTTCAATTGTATTCAGTTTGATTTTTTCCATAATTATTCAGTTTTCTCTGTATGTGTTATAAATTATTGTTTCTGATACGCTCTTGTAATTCGCAGCTGTTTTTTATTATCAGTTTTAAATCTTTGTCTAACCGGACTCTGTAACGCCAGATATTCAGCCATACTAATAAGCCTGCGGGGAATATGATTCCGAATAACAGGTTGAGCCATCGTTTGTCGAACAGGCTTTTATGAGCTTTAACCGACAGGAATGGGAAATTGTTCAGCAATGTCAGTAAAACAGGGTCTTTCGTATTCGATAAATCTTCAATTAATGCTTCCATTTCTTGACTGATATCCAGAATGGCATCATCATGCTCATTGTTTGTGAAAATCTGGTAGTAATTTGGGGGTCCCAGTAATTTGTGTTTCTGGGCATAACTCTCACATTTCAAGCATAAGTCATTTAGTATTTCAATGCCTTTAAGATAGTTGGGTGTCTGAATGATAACTTCCTTCTTGAACAGATGGCGAGATATCCGGATGCCAAAAAGTTTGCGGAAGAAGGCTGCATAGACATCTATATTGAATACCACAGAGTCTTTGTTTGATTTATATGTAAGGAATCCTCCCAGAGGAGCGAGAACCAGAGTGCTCATCCAAGTTCCCAAAACAACATTCATTTCCCCGCTTCGTCCTACGCGGGTAGCCCCAGAGTCGATGATATAATAAAGTACGAAAATGAGTACTGACATAACCACGGGCATACCCAGTCCACCTTTGCGGATGATAGCTCCCAAGGGTGCACCGATGAAAAAGAAAATAATGCAGGCCAGTGATAAAGTAATTTTCTTATGCCAGTCTGATTTATGGCGCAAAATATTATTGTCCGCGTCACGTGTCATAAAACTCTTCATGCTCCAGTCGGCTGACAATGAAGATATTCTCCGCTCAGTGGTGTTTAAAGCCTTCAGTTTGTCGGTTGAGGGTAAAGAGTTGAAAACGCTGTCCGTATTAATGCAGGTTAACCCTTCTTTTCTTATCAGTGTGGAATCCGACTTTGTTAAAACCGGTTTTCTGTAGGCCGTCCGCATCATTTCTTCGTGCATGGAGCGGCCTACACTGTCGGCATACATACCGAGAGAGTCAATAGCCGATGCTATTTCAACCATGTTCTTAATATCCGAACGCTGGTTCAGGAAATTTCCGTCTACCGTTTCAAAGTTAGAGTTAAACTCGATTAATGTGTGTTTTTCTCTAAACGTTTCACGCCGGTAAGGGACGTTTTTTGATAGGGCAGACTGTGATTTCAGATTTTCAAACTGTTCTCCGTTATATAAATGGAGGTAAAGGTGTTTCTTGTCGGCAGTCAGTTCCAGTTTGCCTTCGGCAGCCCAAATGATATGAGCGTTTTCAAAACCGTCGGAGAAGTTGTAAATCAAAACATCTTTCAGCATACCGGTATCGCGGTCTTTCTTTTTTACATAGATGTTATAACCTTCAATGTCACTGTAAAACACTCCTTCGGGAATGTCCACTTCAGGCGACGCCTGCTTGATGGAAACCAGTAGGGTCCACAAGTCTTTTTGGGCTTTCGGACCTATGATATTCTGAAAATAGAATGAAATGACACCTAAGAGCGTACAGAAAAGTACTACCGGACGCATGATGCGCAGCAAGGGAATCCCTGCTGCCTTCATTGAAAGTAATTCGTAACGCTCTCCGAAGTTCCCGAAAGTCATCAGTGCTGCTAAAAGGATGGCAAGTGGCAAAGACAAGGGTATTAAGGTGAGAGCAGATAGAAAAAAGAACTGTGCAAGCACATTTAGTTCCAATCCTTTTCCGACCAGTTCATCTACGTATCTCCATAGAAACTGCATCATGAAGATAAATAGGCAGATAAAGAAAGTTCCAGAGAAGAGCAGTAAGAAACTCTTCAAAATGAATATATCGAGTTTTTTTATGCGTAGCATTCCTTAATAAATTACTAAAGTGCAAAAGTAGCATAAAAAACGGATTGGAACTGCATGTTTTTATATTTTTAATTATATCCCGAACGCACGCCGCATCATTTCAATCTGCGAATCCCATAAGTTACGCATATCGTTTTCTTCACCCGGTTCAGCAAAATCGGTGATTTCAAGCAGATGGTCGGTTGTCAATTCGTTGTACTGTATTTTGAGCTCAAAGTATGCTTTGGGGCTTTCTTCGTCTAACCACCGGAAGCGTATGAATGATTCGCTGCGTGAATTAATCATCTCTGCATTGCGGGTTTCTGTTTTTCCCCATCGGAATGTAAACATCTTCCCGTTTTTGGTTACATCGTCTGCAAACCAGCGTTGAAGACCTGCCGGTGTGCTGATGGCGGTCCATATCACATTTCCTGAAGCCGAATTTAACGGATATTCAATTCGTATTTTGTTTTTCATAATCTATAGTTTGGTTTAAGTATAACGGTGGCAAATTAAAGTAATTTTTTTGAATACTGCATATAATTTCTTTTCTTTTTTATGCTCTTGTAGGAGAGAAAATGGGGAGATGTTTTGCCTTGAAGAAAAAAAGTTTTCAAAAAAATACGCCAATGTATTGCGTGATTCAAAAAAAACGCATACCTTTGCACCCGCAAACAAGAAATGATGGCGGGATAGCTCAGCTGGTTAGAGCGCATGATTCATAATCATGAGGTCCCCGGTTCAATCCCGGGTCCCGCTACAAGATATAAAAGATTAGTTATTAGGCATTTAAGAAAACATATTTCTTAGATGTCTTTTTTGTTTATATAGCTCCTTGCACAGATTTTGCACAAAAGTTGAGGTAAAATGGTGATAATCAATGAAATCGTAAGAAAAAACTACCTCAAAATATCTTTCTTTGCTTTTCTTCAATTTACTTTCTCTTTCTTAACGATATTTGGACTAAGTTCTTGCTTCCTTATATTGGGTATAGGAGAGAGGAAAAAGCTCGATACGTGAGACGAAAACCGCCTCATTTAGGATTGAGGATATGTTTCTGTTAATACCAAGAAAAACATCTATCCGGTACGAAGATATATGAGAAACAATGATTATCAGGAATAAGAGGATAAATATTGGTTAGATATTGTTATGTTTTTGAGACTTGATAAATTCATATTCAAGTGTTCTTTGTGAGAGTTCATAGAAGAAACTGTCATAAGGTGTTCTATCCGGAATACTTGATATTATCTCAGAAAGAAGATTTTCTTCTTTTATGGGCCGCCTTTTCAAATTATGCTTATCAAGTATATCATTAAAACATAATAACGCTGTTTTTGATTCTTCCCATACCTGTTTTGATTCATAGTAAAAACCACCATAGAAACATGGAAACTCTTCTGGAATATTTTTCCCATAAGGAAAATATGGATTCCATGCTACACCATTATGAACTCTAATCCAGTCACTTTTCCTATATTGGAATGTATCGTCAAGTCCAAATTGCGTACCTATATAATAATCTCCGATGATTTTTTCTCCGTTTTCTTCCCTAAATCTTCTTAATCCCAATTTTTCACATTCTCCGATAATGGAGTTTATGTCAAAGGAATTCATTGCTCCCATTGGTGTACATATAACTCCATCATTCCAGCAAGATTCATTTTCATATTGTTCCGGAAAATATTTCTTTGCAATATGTACGGGAGTTATCAGTTGGTAAAATTCTACTTTTATTGCCATAATGGTATGTATAAAACTGAAAAATTGATTGAATTGTAAAATTAGATATATCAAGTTTATAGATTTGATTATATGAGAAATCCCCTGTTGTAAAGTAAATATTACCTTTATTATCTGTTAATGACAATAATTTTCCATCTAAAATATCGTATGGTGGAATCATTTCCTTTGGCCATTTGTATATCTTTTCTGTTTCAACATCTACAAGGGATAAATATTCTCCTTCTTCTGGCATTGGATGAACAATATCTAATCCGTTTTCATCTTTATTTGATTTTGGAATCAAATCAAAAACATCTGCACTATTGGGGGTTATCAGAAGAATTTTATCACTCATCTTAATGATTTTATCAATTTCAATATCGTGACTTTGTCCTATTGAATCTTTAATGATTAGTTTTGATTCTTTTCCATTAAAATCGATTTTATAATAAGAGGCATTTTCTTCACCATTTGCTCTGGTTCTTCCTGTAGCTGTTTTCTGATAAACCATTTTTGCATCACTGACATTAAGACTTGTCAGATATTTATATCCATCTTCATAATTGACAGGTCCAGAATTACCGGGACTATCATTTTTACATGCAGTCATAAAAGCTACCGCACCAAGCATTAATAAAAACTTTTTCATATACCAGAATTTGTTACATCTTCCCAGCCCACCAAAGAAGAAATTTATAAATAAAGAAAGCGTGAGGGCTATTAACTTATTATGTAACGGGCTCTGGTAAAACCTTGAACTAACAAGCAACAGTCTCCCCACGCCATATACGGATATGACGCGAGAGATGCTAACTTATTCCCGTTCTACAATAGTTTACCAGACTTCGTTACAAGGAATCAGTTAAACACTTTCGTGTACCTTAAATTTCTAACATGTCTGTCATGTTTTGCATGACGATACAAAATTATGAAAAAATAAGGTACATTACAAATGTTTCATTTCATAAAGAGACTGTTGCAGTTACAAATTTAGTCAATCTTCCTCATTAATAAATTCATCCACAAAAGATTCACATTCTTGATGCTCTTTAAGCAATCTTTCTGTAAGTTCTTCGTTTGATTTGAAACGTTCATCAATTTCTTCAAGTGTCTTGTCGAACTTTGCAAGTATTGCATCATATTCAGGATTACATTCTTCTTCGCAGTCTTCATCAGGTTTTATAGTGTCAAGGATTTCTTCAGTTGCAAAGGTGAATTCTTCATCTTCTATATTCTCATCAATAGGATTTTCCTGTACAGGTTCTTCTTGAACAGATAAATCTACTTTTTGAAGATTGATTTCTTTCTTACTTGATTTCCTTTTGGATTTAGTGGCTTTGCTTTTCACTTCTTGTTCATTCTGATTCTTTTTCTTCTGTGTCATAAGTCTTTTATATTTGATGTTTATAATTTCATTAGTCATTGAATCATCAGACATTACATATATCCTCTTTTTTTCCAAAATATAAACGATTTCCAAATTTTAACATGACTTTAACCGTTCAAGATATGTTTCAATCCCTCGTACCAGTAATTTAACAATGAAAAGGCTCGATTCCTCTGCAATCAGGAGTATCGGGCTGAAAATCAAAATATGGCTCGTATAGAGCTTATATGTGGCTTTAGAAGCTCAATAGGCTTGCATTTTTGGCTCTGTATTCAGATTCCAAATCTGCAAGGTATATCTCTGTTGTTGTAACACTGCTATGTCCCAACATTGGTGATATTATTGAAATAGGAACACCTTCATTTCTTAATACAGTTGCATAGGTATGTCTTGCAACGTAGGTTGTTATCTTTCCCAAATTTAGTTTCTCACCTATCATTTTCATTCTTTTATTTATCAGTTTTGTGAGATTCTTCTTTTTCTTCTCATGTTCCCACGCACTGTCACCAGGTTTTAAAAACGGGAAAATATAGACACTTTTTTTAGGGTCATTCCCCCATTTATTGATTATTGAATACATTTCAGGTGTTATCGCTGCATAGATACGTTTTACATCACGTGTTCTGTCTTTTGTCTTCTTTCTGATAAATGATATTTCACCGTTTTGAATATCTGAGAATTTAAGACTTATCAAGTCAGCGACATTCAGTCCATTGCAGAAATAAATAAACAGCCATAAATCACGATAAAATTCAGTAGTCATGCTTCCATCACGATATTCAGCAATGGCTTTAAGCTGTTTCTTGTTGAGTGCTTTCTTTTTTCCAGAACCTTCTTTAATCTGGTATTTGCCTCTGCCGAAAGGATAATCTGATTCTCTGATAACTCCCACCTGTTTAGCTATATTCATAGTGGCACGAATGTTTCTCATGTTCATCGCTACAGTTGTCTGATTTGCTGTTTTCAATATGAATTTCTCAAGACCGTTTAACCATTCAACTGTAACTTCATTTATAGGAACATCGTGTTTCATGTAACGTTTGAGCAGCGAAAGAGTTCCTTTATAAAATGCGGAAGTTCCAAATTTTTCTTCATTCTCAAGCTCTTTAATTTTTGCGGAAATCATTTCATTCAAAGTTCCCCCAATATTTTTTCCAAGCATGTTATTTAGATTGCTGAATGAGAAAGTTCCACGTTTTACAAGAATATCAACATTCTTTAAAATCCTGTTAAACTCTTTATGGATTATATACTGTATTTCAATATTCTTTTTCGACTTACTTTCAAGAACCTCTTCAAGCTCTTCTTTAGTGCTCATACAGATTCCTGTTGGATAATACTTTGGTTTTCCTTGAAAATAGACTTTTATTTTTACAGGATAAGTTCCTTTTTTGTTTACCGTTCGTGTATCAAGAAATACAGATACAACAACTCCGTTTATTACTGATTTAGTCATATTTTAATAGTTTAATTGTAAGCGGAATTGCTTACCTGCTATATATCCTCTATTTTTGGAAAATATAAGTTGAATGGAGTGTTGAAAGATTTTGAAAGCTATTTTCAAACTGCTTTAACGCATCGTTTTAGAACTCTCATTAAATTAAGAATATTATTTCTACTGAAATTCAGTAGAATGTTTTGTGTTTCAAAATATAATATATATTTTTGTACAAACTCAATTGATTATGAGAATCATAGCAAGAAGTAAAATCGTTGAATACTATACAGAACACCCTGATGCGGAAACTGCACTTGAGGACTGGTTCCAGAAAGTGAAAAAAGCAGAGTGGACATGTTTTTCTGATATAAAGGAGATGTTCAACAGCGTTGACAGTGTAGGGAACCAGCATTATGTGTTCAATATAAGAGGAAACAACTATCGTTTGATAGTGGTTGTTAAGTTTACAATAAAAACGGTATTGATTCGATTTATAGGTACTCATGCGGAATATGATTTGATAGATGCAAAAAATATATAGTATGGCAAAGATTCAGAATGAAACAGTTTATAGGGCAGCAATGGAAAGAATTGAAGAACTTCTGCCTTTGACTGACGACAATACACCGCTTACTGACAAGAACTTGATAGAGCTTGATTTATTGTCTGAACTTGTATCGGAGTATGAAGATGAACATTATCCGATAAAGTCTCCTTCATTGATAGATGTTATAAAGTTGCGTATGTATGAAATGGGACTTAATCAGGCGAAACTTTCAGAACTTCTTGGAGTTAGTCCATCACGTGTCAGCGACTATTTGACCGGCCGTTGCGAGCCTACTTTGAAAGTTGCCCGTGATATTAGTAAAAAGCTCAACATTGACGCAAACATCGTGCTTGGTGTATAGAAGAAAATAACACAAAACACCCATTTGCACAAGAATTGCACAAATAGAGGGGAAAATAGAAGAAACAATATGATTATGGATGAAAATAAATATTATATTCGCTCTCGAAAATACGTGTAATGTGCTATGTAATAGTATTATAAGAAGCTGGAAGATAATGCGTTATACGCGTTTCATAATCATGAGGTCCCCGGTTCAATCCCGGGTCCCGCTACAACAAAGGATTAAGGCATTTAAGAATACATTATTCTTGGATGCTTTTTTTTATATCTGTTTGGTGTGGAGTCGGTCATGGTCTTGCATTCTGAATGTCTGTTCCGCTGGGACGCTGGAAAAGACGTAAGCTAAAGTGTGCAGTCATGGCAATCACGTGGTCAAAGATTTCAGCTTGAATTTGTTCATATTCAGCCCATACGGTTGTGTCCGTAAAGCAATAGATTTCCAAAGGAATGCCTTCTGCAGTGGGTTGTAGCTGGCGTGCCATAATCATCAGTTCTTTATGGGTGTGCGGATGTTGGCGGAGATAGCTCATTAGGTAATTCCGGAAGACTTTGAAATTCGTGATTTGCTGCAGAGATTCTTCTTCATTCATCCATCCTTTTTCGATGAAGCTCTTTTTTTCTTCTTCTGTGCAGAAATGAATGGTGGTCATATCAATGTTTACAGACCGTTTGATGCGTCGTCCTCCTGTTTCACGCATTCCTCTCCAGTTTTGAAAAGAATCGCTTACCAAAGCATAGGGAGGAATGGTGGTAATGGTTTTATCGAAGTTTTTTACTTTTACCGTGGTGAGCGAAACTTCTATTACGTCTCCGTCGGCTCCATATTTAGGCATTGAAATCCAATCGCCCGGTCGCAGCATATCATTGGCTGATAATTGTACACCGGCAACAAGTCCTAAAATACTGTCCTTGAAAATCAGCATTAATACGGCAGCCGACGCACCTAATCCGGCGAAGATGGCAGTAGCATCTTTTCCTATCAAGATACTTACAATCAAGATGGTTCCCACACCGATGGCAACGAGGTTTATCATTTGGTAAATCCCTTTTAAAGGGCGGTTTCGCAAAGACTCATGTTCGATGGAAATATCATAGAGTGAGCGCAGAAAAGAGTTGATAAGTAAAAGGGTGGTGATAACCAGATAAATTTGACATGCTTTCAGTAAGAAAACAAGCAGAACCGGTATTTCATTAAAGGCAAAAGGAAGCAGGGCATACCATACGATAGGAGGGATGATGCGGCAAATACTGGTGAGCATTTTTTTGTTGAACAGATAGTCATCCCAGGTAGCTTTAGTCCGTGAGGTTACTTTATGTATCACGGGAATGATGAGATGCCGGAAGAGTTTGGTACATAAGAAAGAAACAATGGCAATGCCTATTAAAGGAGCCAGTTGGCTGCCCCAGTTGAATAACTTTTCGGCTATTGTGTGTATGTCAGTCATGTAGTCCATAAGTCTGAGTTGTTAAAATCAAGCAGAGCAAAGGTAGAAAAAACTTTGTTTGCTGCAAAGTCTATATTTTGTTGTTTTACCTTTGTTAAGGTTATGAAAATAGTTACATTTGGACTTCTTACTAAGTTATTGATAAGATGTGCTTTGTTATGAATAAATTAATGTTACTGGGAGGATTTTTGCTGACTTGTTTAAATATGGGGTGTATTCGTGACGGAGAACCTTCGTCGCCGGCTGGTAAGCTGGATGTAGGAGAGCAAATTCCGGAATTTTCCGTTGTCTTGAATGAGGGGACAGTGCTGAATGATGCTGACCTGAAGGGAAAAGTGTCTGTGCTTGTTTTTTTTCGTACATCCTGTCCCGATTGCCGTGAAGAGTTGCCTTATATCCAACGCCTGTATGATGCTTTTCAAAGCGATGCACGTGTTTGCATTTATTGTATCAGCTGGAAAGATACTCCGGAAGACGTAGGCCGGTATTGGCAGGCAGAGAGATTTACTCTTCCATACGCAGCAGGCTGTGAGGAAACCGTTTATGAGCGGTTTGCCTGTAAAGTAGTCCCTACTGTCTTTGTCTCAGATAGCAAGCGGGTAATTCGTTATAAATTCGGAGATAACCCGGTAGCCTCATTCGAAGAACTTATTCAAGCAGTGAGGGCTTGTTTGCTGTAATTTCTTCTTATATCTTTTTGTAGTAAGAATGCTTTCATTAAATTTGCCACCAGATAATTACTAATACCAAAAATATTAATCTAATGAGTTTGAAAATTGTAGTTTTGGCAAAACAAGTTCCCGACACGCGCAATGTGGGGAAAGATGCCATGAATGCTGACGGTACGATTAACCGTGCAGCGCTTCCGGCTATTTTTAATCCGGAAGACTTGAACGCCTTGGAACAGGCACTCAGACTGAAAGACACACATCCCGGTTCAACGGTTACCATCTTAACAATGGGGCCCGGTCGTGCTGCTGAAATTATCCGCGAAGGATTATACAGAGGAGCAGATAATGGTTATTTGCTGACCGACCGTGCATTTGCCGGAGCTGACACGCTGGCTACTTCATATGCATTGGCTACAGCCATCCGCAAGATTGGTGAGTATGATGTGATTGTAGGCGGACGTCAGGCTATCGACGGAGATACAGCTCAGGTAGGACCTCAGGTGGCTGAGAAACTGGGGTTGCCTCAGGTGACTTATGTAGAAGAAATATTGAATGTGACCGACGGACGCATTTGCGTGAAACGTCATATCGACGGAGGTGTGGAAACAGTAGAGGCTCCGCTCCCTATCGTACTGACAGTAAATGGTAGTGCAGCTCCTTGCCGTCCGCGCAATGCAAAATTGGTTCAGAAATATAAACGTGCGTTGGGCGGACAGGAAAAGGCTGCCTTGACTAAAGACGGCGAAGCATTGGCTTATGCTGATTTATATGAAAAGCGTCCGTATCTGAACATTGTAGAATGGAGTGTAGCCGATGTTAACGGCGATACCAAGCAGTGTGGCTTGTCGGGCTCTCCTACTAAGGTGAAAAAAATTGAGAACATTGTCTTCCAGGCCAAGGAAAGCAAGACTATTACCGGAAGCGATGAAGAGGTAGAAAACTTGATTGTTGAACTATTGGCTAACCATACTATCGGATAAAGACTATGAATAACGTATTTGTATATTGTGAGATGGAAGGCAAACACGTTGCCGATGTCAGTCTCGAACTTTTAACCAAGGGTCGTAAGTTAGCCAATCAGTTGGGATGTCAGCTTGAGGCTATTTGTGCCGGAAGTGACCTTGCTGAAGTAGAAAAGCAAGTATTGCCTTACGGAGTAGACCGTGTACATGTATTTGATGCTCCGGGTTTATTCCCTTATACATCACTTCCCCATACTTCAATTCTTGTCAATTTATTTAAAGCAGAACAGCCGCAGATTTGTTTGATGGGTGCTACGGTCATCGGCCGTGACCTTGGTCCGCGTGTGTCATCGGCTTTAACCAGCGGTTTGACAGCCGACTGTACTCAGCTTGAAATCGGAAGCCATGAAGATAAGAAAAACGGAGTGACTTATGAAAATCTGTTGTATCAGATTCGTCCGGCTTTCGGAGGTAATATCGTAGCCACCATCATTAACCCGGAACACCGCCCGCAGATGGCAACTGTTCGTGAAGGAGTAATGAAGAAAGAAATCGTAGATGCCAATTATCAAGGTGAAGTAATCCGTCACGAGGTAGCTAAGTTTGTGCCTGAAACCGATTATGTAGTAAAGGTAATCGACCGTCATGTAGAAAAAGCCAAACATAACTTGAAGGGTGCCCCGATAGTTGTTGCCGGAGGTTATGGAATGGGAAGTAAGGAAGGCTTCGATATGCTGTTTGAGTTGGCTAAAGAACTTCATGCAGAGGTAGGTGCCAGTCGTGCTGCGGTGGATGCCGGATTCTGTGACCATGACCGTCAGATTGGTCAGACGGGCGTGACTGTTCATCCGAAGTTATATATTGCTTGTGGTATTTCTGGTCAGATTCAGCATATTGCAGGTATGCAGGATGCCGGTATTATTATTTCTATAAATAATGACCCGAATGCGCCTATCAATACGATAGCTGATTATGTGATTAACGGCACGGTAGAAGAGGTGATTCCTAAAATGATTAAGTACTACAAAAAGAATTCGAAGTAATGGCTAATTTTTATACAGAACATCCGGAACTTAAATTCCATCTGAATAATCCGCTGATGGAGCGTATCTGCGAGCTGAAAGAACGCAGTTATAGAGATAAAGACGAATACGATTATGCACCGCAGGATTATGCCGATGCCATCGATTCTTATGATAAAGTGTTGGAGATTACCGGTGAGATTACCGGTGAAATAATTGCGGCAAATGCAGAAGGTGTGGATGAAGAAGGACCGCACTGTGCAAACGGTCGTGTAGAATATGCTTCAGGAACAAAGCAAAACTTGGATGCTATGGTAAAAGCCGGTCTGAACGGTATGACCATGCCCCGCCGTTTCGGTGGCTTGAATTTCCCGATTACTCCTTATACCATGTGTGCAGAGATTGTAGCAGCAGCTGATGCCGGATTCGGTAACATCTGGTCTTTGCAAGATTGTATCGAAACGCTTTATGAATTTGGAAATGAAGACCAGCACAGCCGTTTCATTCCGCGTATTTGTGCAGGTGAAACCATGTCAATGGACTTGACTGAACCCGATGCCGGATCTGACCTTCAGAGTGTAATGCTGAAAGCTACATTCGATGAGGCTAATAACTGCTGGCGTCTGAATGGAGTGAAACGTTTCATTACCAATGGCGACGCTCACTTGCATTTGGTTTTAGCTCGCTCGGAAGAAGGTACTAAAGACGGACGTGGACTTTCCATGTTTATTTACGATAAAAACGACGGAGGCGTGGATGTACGCCGTATTGAAAACAAGTTGGGTATTCATGGTTCTCCTACTTGCGAGTTGGTTTACAAGAATGCAAAAGCTGAATTATGCGGTGACCGTAAGTTGGGTTTGATTAAGTATGTCATGGCCTTGATGAACGGAGCCCGTTTGGGTATCGCTGCTCAGTCGGTAGGTTTGAGTCAGGCTGCTTATAACGAGGCGTTGGCTTATGCGAAAGACCGTAAACAGTTTGGCAAGGCTATTATTGAGTTCCCGGCTGTGTATGATATGCTGGCTACTATCAAGGCGAAACTGGATGCCGGACGTGCTTTGCTGTATCAGACTGCGCGTTATGTGGATGTGTATAAGGCATTAGACGACATTGCGCGTGAACGCAAATTAACTCCGGAAGAACGTCAGGAGCAGAAACGTTATGCCAAGTTGGCAGACAGCTTTACCCCGTTGGCAAAAGGTATGAACTCAGAATATGCTAACCAGAATGCATACGATTGTATTCAGGTGCATGGCGGTTCAGGTTTCATGATGGAATATGCTTGTCAGCGTATCTACCGTGATGCACGTATCACCAGCATTTATGAAGGAACCACTCAGCTTCAAACCGTAGCTGCCATCCGTTATGTTACCAATGGCTCTTATGCAGCTACTTTGCATGAATACGAACTGATACCTTGTGCTTCTGAATTTGAAGGTTACTTGAATCGTATCAAAGATATGACTCGTAAGTTCGAAGCATGTACCAATGCTGTAAAGGAAATACAAAATCAGGAATTGCTTGACTTTGTTTCGCGTCGTCTTTATGAAATGGCTGCTGTGAATGTAATGAGTCATTTGCTGCTTCAAGATGCAACGAAAGCTCCTGAACTGTTTGCTCAGTCACTGAATGTATATGTAAATTATGCAGAAGCTGAAGTAGAAAAACATTTCAATTTTATCCGTAAGTTCCAGGCAGACGAGTTGGAGAACTATCGCAAATAATTCCTTCTTCTGAAGAAAAGCTGTATTAAATAAATAAGATAGAGGTGTGTGGCTTTTGAGGCTGCACATCTCTTTTTTTATTACCGTTAAAAAAGATGAATTTAGCGGTGTTTTAGCAAATTGTATTTGTTAATATATCAGCGTATTCAGAAACTGGTTGCCGGAGGAGAAAAGTTTGCCGAAGCGAACAAGCAGGCACAAGAAGAACTTTTTGCGGCTTTCGGATTGTCGGACTATGCTGAGGTTGATGCTTCTTCTTATTCTATCACCGAGGGAACAGACGAATCTGCCGCTCTGATAGCCATTTCTTCGATGCTGCTTGCCGACCGTAGTGAGGCTGAACTCACGGAATATCTATCGAAACTGTCAAGTGAATTTAGTGCAGAAGGAAAGTTTACCGCTGCTACCAAGCAGGAAATGAAAGACGACCGCAAGTATCTGTCAAAGAAGTTGGATGATATAAAGGCTAATGTGATAAGCCGCTATGAGAATCTGGGCGTAGATGTGGATGTGAAAGAACTCACCCGTTACTTTGATTGGGATGATGACGGAAAAGCTGGAAATGAAACGCTTCAGACTGGCGAACAGGTAACATTGGATGTAACAGAACTTCAAGTTCCTAATGAGGGAGGAATGTATAAAGTACATATCACTTCTCCTATTCCGCTTTATCTGGAGCAGCCCAAGGATGACTGGGATGGTCCTACAGAAGGATTAACTCCTGAAAATTTCTGGCAAGAAATGTACGACGGATTGATAGACGACGACATCGCTTTGGACAAGCGGTTGGAAGGAAATGTGCTTACTCTCCAATTATCTCCCTTGCGTGCCCGTAAACCCAAATCCTTGTCGGTAAACCTTTATGATTGCTTGGGTAATGTGATGGGAACAGTGCGTATTACCCAAGAAGGCGACAAGAATATGCTGCTTCCCCGATTAGGACGTGATGCGAAAAGCGTTGTGGCAAGCATAGCTTCTCAGTTAGGGCAGGCTTTTTCTGAATTGAACTTTATTTGATTTCCTCGAACTCCACATATTCTCCTTCATCGCTGTCGAATATTTTTTTGCGGGAAGATGCCGGTTGATTTGTCTGACTGGATGTTTGTTGTGAAGAAGAGGTGTTCTTGGTTTGATTTGAGTAATTTCTGGCAGATGAAGCTGCGTCTTTCATGCGTTGACCGGCACGGGTAACAGTTCTGACAATTTTAGCCAAAATAACCACACCAATTACGAATATAATCAGTACGATGAAAAATAGAAAGCCTAAAATATGTAACATAAGTATTGGGTTTTAGTTGTTAGCAGGTAAGTTCGTCTAGTTCTAAGTCTGTAAACAAGTCAAGACTTTTTCTTCATAAACTTAAAAAGTGATGAACAGAGAAGCTTACTCATGAATAACATAACAACAACCGTGCCACGACTGTTGTTTTAAGACTTTTTACGGGTAAGCACTGACAATACGATGTACCATAAGATAACGGCAGCAAACCCGCTTAATTGAAATATGATAAGAAGAGGGATGCTGACGATAAGGAAGATGTAGCTGACTTTATTCTGTTGCCATGAAAGATTCTTAAACTTAAGTGAGAACATAGGCAATTCTGCCACTAGCAGCAGCGACATGATAATTACTAAAATTAAAAGATAAATAGCATTAAAGCTTGTTGAAGTCAGGAAGTCTTGAGCACCTACTGTAAGCGAGCCCCAGAACAGGGCATTTGCCGGAGTAGGCATACCGATGAACGAACTGGTCTGGCGTTCGTCAAGATTGAACTTTGCCAGACGGAGTGCTGAAAAGACAGCAATCAGAAAAGCAGCATAAGGCATTATATCGGCTATCGGAGCTAAAAATGCTGGATAATGTACTTCCTTGAACAGTGAGAATACAATGGCAGCAGGAGCCAATCCGAAAGTCACGTCATCAGCCAGTGAGTCAAGTTCTTTTCCTATGGGAGATGATACATGCAGCAGTCTTGCAGTCATGCCGTCGAAGAAATCAAACACAGCTCCCAGTATGATAAACAACAGAGCGAGTTTATAATTCCCTTGAAAAGCCCAGTAGCTGGCTATGCAACCGCAAAACAAGTTGCAGCTGGTGATGGTATTTGGTATATTTCGGATAATAGCGTTTGCCATGATGGAGTATAATTAATTAAGTTTGGCTATAACGGTTTCATTTCCGGTAGTTTTCTGTCCCATGGTTACGCATACCTGAGTTCCTAACGGGAGATAAACATCTACACGTGAACCGAATTTAATGAATCCCATGTGTTCGTCAATGTAGCAGTCTTCTCCTTTTTCTGCATAGGTTACGATGCGGCGTGCCACAGCTCCGGCAATCTGGCGTGCCATCACTGTGTGTCCTTCCGGAGTTTCAATCACTACCATAGAACGTTCGTTTTCAGTACTGGCTTTCGGCAGCCAGGCTTTCATGAAGCGTCCGTTATGGTGATCTACGTGTTTGATTACTCCGTCTACCGGATACCAGTTGGCATGTACATTCGTTATATCCATGAAAATTGAAATCATCAATCGGCGGTCATGAAAATACTCATGCTCTTCTACCTCTTCTATGACAACAATTTTTCCGTCAGCTGGTGCTACTACGGTTTTTTTAGTCTCTCCTTTAAATAAACGTATCGGGCAACGGAAAAAGTTAACCATGAGCAAGTAGAGAACAAGACTGATGGTAGCCATGATATAAAAAGGAATCTTGCATTCTATTCCCCAATATAATGCAGCATTAATGAGAAGCAGCAAAATGGCACTGGTAATAAGAATGTGAGTTCCTTCATGATGTATTCTGATTTTCTTTAATTTCTTTATTTTATTCAATTGGGCCATAACAAAGTTTTACTTATAGAATTATCACGCAAAAATATATCTATTTTGAAAATCTTGCAAATAAAAGCTATTAAAATTGGGGAATTTAAAAAAGGAGAGGTATCTTTGAATCGTTTTTCACTTAACAAGACAATCATGCAGGATTTTGTTCATTTACACGTTCATACTCAGTATTCTATTTTAGATGGGCAGGCTTCCATACCTCGCTTAGTAGATAAAGCTATGGCTAACGGCATGCGGGGAATCGCAGTTACTGACCATGGTGATATGTTTGGTATCAAGGAGTTCTTTAATTATGTAAATAAGAAAAACGGAGGGACTAATGGTGAAATAAAAAACCTGAAGAAGCGGATTGCAGCTTTGGAAAGCGGCAAGGAAGAGGTCGAAAATCCACAGGAAGAGATTGCTTTATGTAAGGAACAGCTGGAGGCAGCGAAGAAAAAACTGTTTAAGCCGATTTTTGGCTGTGAAATGTATGTAGCTCGCCGCCGCTTGCAAGATAAAGAGGGAAAACCAGATCAAAGTGGTTATCACTTGGTGGTATTGGCAAAGAATCTGAAAGGATACCATAACTTAATTAAGCTGGTATCGAAAGGGTGGACTGAAGGGTTTTATATGCGTCCGCGAACCGACCGGGTGGAACTGGAAAAATATCACGAAGGGTTAATTGTCTGTTCAGCCTGTTTGGGTGGAGAAATTCCACGGCGTATTACTGCAGGGCAGTTTGAAGAGGCAGAGGAGGCGATACAATGGTATAAGAACCTGTTCGGTGACGATTTTTATCTGGAACTTCAGCGTCATAAAGCTACGGTGCCGCGGGCGAACCATGAGGTTTACCCCATGCAGGAGGCGGTAAATAAGAAATTGCTGGAATATTCCAAGAAATATAATGTAAAGCTGGTATGTACCAATGATGTGCATTTTGTGGATGAGGAAAATGCTGAGGCGCACGACCGTTTGATTTGCTTGAGTACGGGAAAGGATTTGGATGACCCCAAGCGCATGCTTTATACTAAGCAGGAGTGGATGAAGACGCGTGAGGAAATGAATGAGATCTTTGCGGATGTGCCGGAAGCATTGGCCAATACGGCTGCAATTTGTGATCAGGTGGAGTTTTATTCCATAGACCATGCTCCGATCATGCCTACCTTTGCCATTCCGGAAGATTTTGGAACGGAAGAAGAATACCGGAAAAAGTATTCTGAAAAAGATTTGTTTGATGAATTCACACAAGATGAGAATGGCAATGTAGTGATGGATGAGGCTTCGGCCAATGCCAAGATAGAGCGTCTGGGAGGATATGATAAACTGTACCGTATTAAGCTGGAAGCTGATTATCTGGCTAAGCTGGCTTATGATGGAGCGCGCCGCAGATACGGAGAAGTGCTTGATGAAGAAAAGACGGAACGTATCAAGTTTGAGCTTCATATCATGAAGACAATGGGTTTCCCCGGTTACTTCCTTATCGTACAGGACTTCATTAATGCTGCCCGTGAGCAGCTGGATGTTTCGGTAGGTCCCGGTCGTGGTTCGGCTGCCGGTTCGGCTGTGGCTTACTGTTTGGGTATTACACAGATTGACCCCATTAAATATGACTTGCTGTTTGAGCGTTTCCTGAATCCTGACCGTATCTCACTGCCTGATATTGATGTGGACTTTGATGATGACGGACGTGGACGGGTATTAAACTGGGTTACGGAAAAGTACGGACAGGAAAAAGTGGCTCATATCATTACCTATGGTACCATGGCAACCAAGTTGGCACTAAAGGATGTGGCACGTGTGCAGAAGCTTCCCTTATCAGAATCAGACCGCTTGTGTAAGCTGATTCCGGATAAGATTCCCGATAAAAAGCTGAATTTACCCAATGCGATAGCTTATGTACCTGAACTGCAGGCGGCAGAAGTATCGTCCGACCCGGTGTTGCGCGATACGATTAAATATGCCAAAATGCTTGAAGGCAATGTGCGAAATACGGGTGTACATGCCTGTGGTACGATTATTTGCCGGGATGATATTACCGACTGGGTTCCGGTTAGTACGGCCGATGATAAGGAAACGGGCGAGAAAATGCTGGTTACACAGTATGAAGGTTCGGTAATTGAAGATACTGGTTTGATAAAGATGGACTTTCTGGGTCTTAAAACCCTTTCCATTATCAAAGAAGCATTGGAAAATATAAAGCAAAGCAAAGGAATTATTTTAAATATAGATGAAATTCCGATTGATGATCCGGCTACTTACCGTCTGTATAGTGAGGGACGCACCATCGGAACATTCCAGTTTGAATCGGCTGGAATGCAGAAGTATTTGCGTGAACTTCAGCCTTCTACCTTTGAAGACTTGATTGCCATGAATGCGCTTTACCGTCCGGGACCGATGGATTATATCCCCGACTTTATCGACCGTAAGCATGGAAGAAAGCCGATTGAATATGATATTCCGGTAATGGAGAAGTATTTGAAAGATACGTATGGAATTACGGTATATCAGGAGCAGGTGATGTTGCTTTCCCGTTTGCTTGCCGATTTTACCCGAGGTGAATCGGATGCCTTGCGTAAGGCAATGGGTAAGAAACTGCGTGATAAGCTGGATCATATGAAGCCGAAGTTTATTGAAGGTGGAAAGAAAAACGGACATAACCCGCAGGTACTGGAGAAAATCTGGGCCGACTGGGAAAAGTTTGCTTCGTATGCGTTTAATAAATCGCATGCCACTTGCTATTCGTGGGTAGCTTATCAGACGGCTTACCTGAAGGCTAATTATCCTTCTGAATATATGGCAGCTACCATGAGCCGGAATATTGCCAATATTACTGAAATCACCAAGCTGATGGATGAATGCAAAGCTACGGGAATCAATGTATTGGGACCGGATATCAACGAAAGTTCGCTTAAATTTTCTGTGAACCGGAAAGGGGATATCCGTTTCGGCCTGGGAGCCATCAAGGGGGTAGGCGAATCAGCCGTACAAAGTATTTTGGCTGAGCGTGAAAAGAATGGTCCTTTTACCTCTATTTTTGACTTTGTACAGCGGGTAAATCTGTCAGCTTGCAACCGAAAGAATATTGAAAATCTGGTCTTGGCTGGAGGATTTGACGAATTTAAGGAGATAAGACGTGAGGACTTCTTTTTGAAGAATGCCAAGGATGAAACGTTTGTGGAAGTGTTGGTGCGTTATGGCAATAAGTACCAAACGGACAAGGCAGTGGCTGTGAATTCTTTATTTGGAGGGGAGCATGAAGTAGCTGTAGCTACCCCGGAAATTGTTCGTGCTCCGGCGTGGGGCGATTTGGAACGTTTGAATAAAGAGCGTGAACTGGTAGGTATTTATCTGTCAGCGCATCCGTTAGATGAGTTTGCGGTGATATTGGAAAATGTTTGTACGGCGCATATGGCCGACTTGTCTGATCTTACTCCTTTGCAAAATCAGGAACTTACCTTAGGAGGTATTGTTACCGGTGTCCGTGAAGGATATACCAAAACAGGAAAGCCCTATGGTATAGCCAAAGTGGAGGACTATTCAGGGGTGGCAGAGTTTGCCTTTTTCGGAAACGAATGGGTGGAAAAGAAAAACTACTTTATGGAGGGTATGTTCTTGTTTATGCGAGGGAAATGTCAGCCCCGTCAGTGGAGGCAGGAAGAATGGGAAGTTAAAATTAATTCCATAGAATTACTGCCGGATGTGAAAGACCGGGTGATTGAAAGACTGACCATTACCGCACCGCTGTTAGCGGTAGATGACCAGATGATAATGGAACTGTCTTCGCTTGTAAAAGAGAGTCCGGGAACAGCTGAATTATGTTTCTATATCAGAGATGAGGATGGTCAGATGCATGTCAGCTTGATGTCGCGCACCCTGAAAATATCTGTCCGGAAAGAACTTGTGAATTATTTGAAAAGCCAACCATTGTTGGACTATAAAATAAATTAGTTATATTTGCGTAGCGTAATAATTAAAAAAACAAGAAACTATGGCACTCAACGTTAGTGATAGCAATTTTGAATCGATTCTGGCTGAAGGCAAGCCGGTGGTATTGGATTTTTGGGCTACTTGGTGTGGCCCTTGCAAGCAAGTGGCTCCTCATATCGAAGAGTTGGCGGAAGAATATAAAGATCGTGTTAACATCGGAAAATGTGATGTAGACGAAAACTCGGAACTTCCGGCACAGTTTGGTGTGAGAAATATTCCTACTATTTTGTTTATTAAGAATGGCGAGGTGGTTGACAAACAGGTAGGTGCAACTACAAAAGCTGCTTTGCAGGCAAAAATAGAAGCGATTTTGTAAAAATATTCATGATTTAAACCTTTAAAGACTATGGCACTGGAAGACGATTTCTTATTGGAAGATGAGGATGATGAAAAATGTGTAGAGTTCATCAAAAATTATTTGCCTCAAGATTTGAAAGATAAATTCTCGGATGATGATTTGTTTTATATCCTTGACTTGATAGTAGAATATTATACCACGAGCGGATGCTTGGATGTTCAGCCTGATGATGAAGGTTACATCAATATCGACCAAGATGAAATAGTAAACTACATAGTCAAAGAGGCTGCAAAAAACGGAATGGGTCCTTATGAACCGGATGAAGTATTTTTTGTAGTTCAAGGAGAAATGGAATATGGAAACTCTATCGGTCAGGTAGAATAATCATTGAAACCGGTTAGAATAAGAAAGCACAGAGCGAATCTGTTTAGATAGCTCTGTGCTTTTTATTTTATTGGGAGACCGATGCAGTTTCTGCTTTTTTCTTTTAAGGTTTTACTAACCGGATTCCGGCATCGCTTATTCCGGGAAGCGGATCCTGTTTCATGAGGTGAGTCATCTGTAATACGTTGATTGAAGAAGGGCGTATGGTGAACGTCTTTTCGCAGAAATAGGTGTGTTGAAACAAACTTCCGGTATTTCCTCCGCTATTCCATTTCCCTTGTTCGTCGGCCAGATAAAAATGTAACGTATCTGTTTGAAAAACCAGGCTGTCTTTCCAGTTTTGTCTGATGCTCAACCAAATGTCACGAAAAGGATATTGATTGGTGTTTCTGATTCCTACTTCCAGCCGATACCCTTCTCCTTCAATCTGTTCAGGCAGTTGATAAGATAATGTGTCTTGCTTATGCCATCCGTCGGGAGTAGGGATTGACTGATAAGTATGGTAGAGTGTATCCTGCCGGCAGGATACCCATAAGAAAAGGAAAACTGTCGGCAAGATAAACTGCAGGTTATGCCTGAGTTTCTGAAGCGGGTTTAGCTTCATGTTCAGGCGTTTTTTTTGCTTCATTTTGCTCATTCGGATTCGATGGTTTGTTTCCGTTATTGCGCCGGTTGTTATTCCGGTTATTTCGTCCTTGGCGCGGGGGGCGTTCATTGCCTTCCCGTTTTTCTTGTGAGGAACGTTCCCCCCGATTTCCTTCAGCCGTATTGGGCTTATTGGCCTGCTGAGGTTGCTGTGCAAAGCGTGGATTGCGGTTTTTGGCTCTTGAAGAACGGTTTTCCGGCTGTCCTTTCTGGGTGTTGGCATTCTCTTGTCCGTTAGTCGAACCTGAAGAACTTGTTGCTTCTCCATTTGCAGGTGCGTTGTTTTTTTGTTTTTTCTTCTTTCCTTTACTGTTTTTGCTTTTGTCAAAGCGGGTTAAGCTTTCCTGCTCCAGTAAGTCTTTAGGCTGTTTCGCCTCGCGTTCGTTATATTCCTCTACCAGTTTTTCCGGTTTTTCGCCCCGTTTGTTCATATTGATGATTTCAAAGGCTCTGCGTGCAGTGATGGTTGCCTCATTGGCAAGGAAACTCTTGTCTGTGCTGTATGTTATCGTGTTTTTAAGAATGTCAGCCTTGAAGTAAAAATAAGTAGCATCAGCTGTTTCGAGCGTGATTTCCTTGCTGGGAAGTCGCTTTTGACATTCTACATATGCATCGACCTCATAATTCAGGCAGCATTTCAGTTTGGCACACTGCCCTGCCAGTTTTTGCGGATTCAGTGAAATGTCTTGAAAACGGGCTGCACTGGTTGATACAGAGATGAAATTGGTCATCCATGTAGCGCAACAAAGTTCCCGTCCGCAAGGACCGATACCCCCGATTCGTCCTGCCTCCTGACGCGCTCCGATTTGCTTCATTTCGATGCGGACGCGGAATGCTTCAGCTAAAACCTTGATGAGCTGACGGAAGTCTACTCGTTCATCGGCAATGTAGTAGAAGATGGCTTTATTCCCATCACCTTGATATTCTACGTCGCCTATTTTCATCTGTAAGCCCAGGTCTTCTGCTATTTTGCGTGAACGTATCATGGTATCATGCTCGCGCGATTTGGCTTCTTCGTACTTTTCCATATCTACGGGTTTGGCTTTCCGGTAGATACGGCGAATCTCCGTATCTGGCTTGATGTTTGCTTTTCTCATTTGCAGAGGAACCAGTCTGCCGGTCAGTGTTACCGTTCCGATGTCGTGCCCAGGACTGGCTTCTACGGCAACAATGTCTCCTTTTTCCAAGGCCAGATGGTTGCTGTTTTTGAAATACCCTTTTCGGGTATTCTTAAACTGTACTTCCACGATGTCTTGCTCGTCGGCATTACCGGGAATATCAGCAAGCCAGTCGTAGGTGTTCAGTTTATTATTCTGTCGTCCGCAGCCGCCGCAGCAAAGGCGTCCACTTCCGTTTTTAAGTTTAAAATCATTATCCATTGTTATATTATTGCTTTAGTTCAACAATCATCCGCAGGGAAAGATCAAAGAAAATCATTTTCGGATTTACATTTTGCTCAACATGCAGTTGGGCTTCTTCCAAAAGAGCGGTGATTGAGAAGATATTTTTTTCATTAATAAAAGGCGCAAAGCGAGTGGAAAACTGGTCTTCATCCGGACTGAGATAGTTCATTTCAGGTTGATGGAAATTGTAGATGAAGTTTTCCCGGATCATACGCTGGCAATATTCCAGAAACGATTTCTGCCGTTCGCGTCCCATGCCGGCCACTTGTTCGCTCCAAGTCTTCAGCGTACGAATGTCACGCTTATATGCTGTGCGCATCAGGTTGATGAAGAGCTCAAAACTGTTTCTTTGTTCTTCACTTAACTGAATATTTTCCAAGGTCCGTAATAGGCTTCCTCCTGAGCGGTGCGCAATGTCTTTGGCATCATCGGGAGGTAAGAGATAGCGCTGCTTCAGATAGTCGGCCAGAATCTCTTCGCTGAGCGGATGGAGATGAATACGCTGTGTACGGCTGATGATGGTGGGGAGAAGGACTGTCGGGTCTTCGCTTACCAGAAGGAAGACGGTTTGCTGTGGAGGCTCCTCCAATAGTTTCAATAATTTGTTTGAACATTCTATGTTCATTTTTTCCGGCAGCCAGATGAGCATGATCTTATATCCTCCTTGGTTGGATTTGAGTGATAGTTTACGTTGTATCTCATCGCTTTCGCGTACGTAAATTTGCGGTTGCTGGTTTCCGGCATCAAGAGCGGTCATCCATTGGTTTAGACCTACATAGAGTTGGCGTTGAAGCATTTCTCGCCATTGAAGGAGAAAGTCATCGCATACAGAGTCGCGTCCGGCTTTCCGCTTGATGATAGGAAAGGCAAAATGCAGGTCGGGATGTGCCAGTCGGTTCATCATGGCGCATGACGGACATTCACCGCATGCGTCATTTTCATGCGGATGTTGGCAGAGCAAATAGCGGGCAGTGGCAAGGGCAAGGGGCAGTTTTCCGCTTCCGGCAGGACCGGACAGCAGGAGTGCGTGAGCCAGTTTGCCGGTTTTCGCACCTTGTATGAGCTGTCGTTTTGCTTCTTCTTGTCCGAGTACGTCTTTAAAGAAAGGCATGGCGATATTTTTTTGATTAGTAGATTGCTTTGGCTACGTTGCGTACGGTTTCGGTAGCTCCTACAGTGTAGAAGTGAATACTGGGAACTCCCTGCTTGATGAGTTCACTGCATTGGTAGATACACCATTCAGTTCCTAAAATACGTGCTTCTTCATCGGTTTTACACTTGATGACTTCCGAAGCCAGTTCTTCCGGTAAATCTACTTTGAAGGTTTTGGGCACTACTGATAATTGAGACAACTTAGTGAAAGGCTTGATTCCGGGAATAATCGGAGCTTGGATGCCAGCTTTACGTGCGCGGTCTACAAAATCAAAATAATGCTTGTTGTCATAAAAAAGCTGGGTGACTGCATACTCTGCTCCTGCCTCTATCTTGCGAGACAGCCAGTACAAGTCTTGTTCCGGATTGGGAGATTCCTCATGTTTTTCGGGATAACATGCCACTCCGTAGCTGAATGGTTGTAGAGGAGCTTTGATGGGAGAACCGTCAACAAAAACTCCTTGGTTGAAATCATTGATTTGCATTTCCAGGTCAATGGCATGTCGGTTTCCGCCGGCTTCCGGGGTAAAAGACGGTTCATGCTTGGCTTTATCTCCGCGTAAAACGAGCAGGTCGGTAATGCCCAAGAACTGAAGGTCTAACAATACATATTCGGTGTCTTCTCTGGTAAATCCACTGCACAGCATATGGGGTACCACGGTGATGTTATAGCGGTTCTGGATGGCAGCTGCCACTGCTACGGTTCCCGGACGCCGGCGAAGGCGGTCGCGGCGGAATAGCCCGTCTCCCAGTTCGCGGTAAACATATTCACTTCGATGAGTGGTTATATTGATGTACTTCGGGTCGAATTCACGCAATAGGTCAATATCTGCATAAATTTTTTCAATGCCTGTCCCTTTGATAGGAGGGAGGATTTCGAATGAAAAAGCGGTCTTATCGGTTGATTTGATTAAATCTATTACTCTCATTTTATCTCGTTAGTGGGGTTCTATTGCCAAATTAGTTATTTGGGCAAATATAAGAAAAAACTGCCGAACTCCATGGAAAATGGTTTTAATTTTATCAGACAGGAACGTTTAGCTTTACAGATATAGAGGTAAATATAGGCGATATGAAGTAATATAGACAGGGAATATTGGATTTGCGGCCGATTTGAACGATTGTAAAACAGAACGCCTTGGCGTTTGCCGTGAAATGAGTAGGCGTTTTGGTTTTTGTGCCGAGGCGTTTTTGCGGTCATGCCTTGGCGTTTTTAAGCCGAGGCATGACAGAAGATGAAGTTGGAATTATTTTCTTTGAGAGGGTTAAATCACGGGGGTAAACAGATTGGCAAACCATCCCACAAATCGTCGCCATGCAGAGCGTTTTTTGTATTCTTCACGTGTCATGATGGTGCTGCATTGCTTGTCTTCATGGAAAATGTGACCAAGCTCGTCGGTGAGGGGAAGGTCGAAGATAAATGCATTGATTTCGTAGTCATAGCGTAAGCTCCGGCTGTTCAGGTTTGTACTTCCTACGGTACAGAAACGATCGTCTACTATCATGATTTTGGAATGATGGAATCCTCCGTTAAAGATATAGATGTGGGCTCCGGCCTTTCTCAGCCGGTTGGCGATATAGAAGCCGGCATCGGGAGTAAACGGGATGTCCGATTTTCCGGGAATCATAATTTCTACCCTTACTCCTCTTCGGGCAGCACGTTTGATGGCTTTCCGTATACTGGAGGTAGGAGTGAAATAAGGATTGATGATTTGTATTTTATGTTCGGCTGCATCAATGGCTGCGATATAAGCTTTACGTATGATATCAGGGTTGTCATGCGGAACACGCTGTACGATAGCCACTTGATTTCCTGCGCTAACGGGCAGACGGTCTAACGAGTCTTTGCTGAAGGGGAAAAACTCTTGTCCGTTTACTTTTTGTTTGGTTTCCTTATTCCATACATGTAAAAAAGCTTGCTGGAGTTGTTCCACAGCTGGTCCTTCTATGCGTATGTGCATATCGCGCCATGCTCCTATTTCAGGCAGTCCGTTGATATAATAATCGGCGATGTTCATTCCTCCTGTGTAGCCCACTTTTCCGTCGATGATTACTATTTTCTGGTGGTCTCGACAAAACACGTGATTGATGTATGGAAAGCGTATCGGGTCGAACTTCACGATTTCAATGCCTCGTTCGTTCAGCATTTTCAGATGTTCTTTTTTCAGCGGACGGTTATTGGAGAAATTGCCGAATGCATCGAACATGGTTCTTACCTTTACCCCTTCTTTGGCTTTTTCGGCGAGGAGGGTAAACATTTCTTTAGCGATGGAGTCACTCCGGAAGTTGAAGTACTCCATATGAATGTGATGCTTAGCCTGCTTGATGGCTTCAAACAGACTGTTGAATTTCTCTCTTCCGCTGGGGAGGAGTTCCAGTTGGTTATGTTGGGTTAAAGGAATGTTTCTCTGTTTCAGAAAATGAGCAAAAATAGAATCAGCCGGAAGATAGCTTTGTAAGCTGTCTGTATCTTCATTTTCAGTTGAAAATAAAAATGTGGAAGCTGAGGCCGATGTGCTTAATCCGATGAGAAAAATACATATAAAGTATAGTTTATATAGAATTGTTTTCATGTTTTGGCTTTCTTGCTGGCGCAAAAGTATGGAATATTTTATAATTCAACAATGAAAAAGGTGATTTAAACTATAAAAACAGACAAGGTGACAAGTGTTGAGGGGAACTTATTGATAGCGAAAAAGAACTTTTTTACGGTTTCTTGTCGATGTGTGGAAGATTATACTCTTTATTGTCAACCCAATTATATAATTTTGTGGTCTTAATGGCTTTTGGATATGAATATTATTCGATTTTGTAAAAACTGGACACTTCCTATTGCTATGCTGTCGGGGGTAGTTCTTTATTTTGTTTATGTAAATGTTCCCTGGTTTCTTACTACAAGAGAAGTTGTGGGGCAGTTGGTTGATGTTATTCAGCCGGTGCTGATTTTTACAATGCTGTTTCTTACCTTCTGTAAGGTTGATTTTAGTGAGTTGCGTTTTTGCCGTTGGCATTTATGGCTGTTGCTTATTCAGGGAGGGAGCTTTGCTTTGTTGGGTATGTTGCTTGTTTTGCTCCCCGATTTTCCGGCACGTATTATAATGGAAGGAGGAATGTTGTGCCTGATTTGTCCTACGGCAACGGCTGCGGCGGTAGTGACCCGTAAGTTGGGTGGCGATGCGGGGCATCTTACGGCGTATACGGTATTCATTAATTTATTGGCCGCTTTTTTCGTTCCGCTTTTATTACCGGCAGTACATCCTCAGCCAGGCATTAGCTTTATCGGCTCTTTCAGCTTGATTTTAGGAAAAGTGTTTCCTCTTTTGTTGGGTCCCTTTGGGGCGGCTTTTCTGATACGTCGGTTTTTACCCGCCTTTCATGCGTATGTATCTCGGTTTCATGAATTGTCTTTTTATCTTTGGGCAGTAGCGCTGACATTGGCTATTGCTGTGACTACGAGGAGTATTGTGCACAGTGAGGTTTCTGTGGGGTTACAGGTAGGCTTGGCTCTTGTTTCCTTGATTTGCTGTGCGGTCCAGTTTTATTTGGGTAAAAAAATAGGGCGTATTTATGGCGATGAAATAAGTGCTGGGCAAGCTTTGGGACAGAAAAATACAGTTTTGGGCATTTGGCTGGGATATACTTTTTTTACTCCGGTTACGGCTGTAGCAGCGGGATTTTACAGCATTTGGCATAATGTGTTTAATTCCCGTCAGCTTTATCTGCAGCGGAAAAGAGAAGGTTCGGAATAGTCAGATTGTTTCTCGGAAGGCATGGATAAACGTGACGGATTGATTCCTTCTAATGCGAGGAGCCGGAGTTTATTGTAAATTCCGCCGGCATATCCCGTAAGGCTCCCGTTGCTTCCTATGACCCGGTGACAGGGAATAATCAGGCTGATGGGGTTTTGTCCGATGGCTCTGCCTACAGCTTGTGCCGACATGCACTTTATTTTTCTGATCTGTGCTATTTCTCTGGCAATATCCTTGTAACAAACCGTTTCTCCATAGGGAATTGTTTTTAACAGATTCCATACTTCAAGTTGAAAAGGTGTCCCGTCAAGAATTAAATCGGGAGTAAAGTCGGGACATTTTCCTTCAAAGTAGCAGTCTAACCAGGTTTCAACTGATTTAAACATACCGGGTATGGTTGTTTTTTCGGGCAAGGGGAATGAATTGGGTGCAAGAGATTCCTGCTTATCCAGCCATAAGCCGGTAAGTTGTTTGCCGTTGCTGCTCATTGTGATTTTGCAGAAGGGTGCTTGATAGCTGGTTGTAAAAAGCATAGATAGGGTGCAAATGTTTCGTGTGCAAAAATAAGCGAAAAGCCGGAGATGAGCAATTCAAGTAATTCTCTTTCTCCGGCTTTGGTGTGTGTATAGATTTAGTTATTCGATTCGTTAGATACGTTCTTCAGCCAAGGCTAGTTGCGACAAGTCTTGTGATACATAGTCGGCTTGGAAGAAACGGCTCGCACGGAGCAAGTGACGCCATATACTTACCAACTCTTGTGTTTCCTGAAGGATGTTCAGATAGACCATTGAAGCTTTCAAACTTTCTGTTCCGCCTTCCTGCATGCGGTTCATCTGCTGTTTGCGCAGTGCGGAAATCATATTCTTCAGTTCGTCTCCTTTTTTCAGGATGTCATCGGCTTCATCGTAGTTGTTGGTATCAATCGCCTGTCGGGTGCGGTCCATCAGTTCGCAAAGTCTTTCTCTTACCGGCAGAAACTCTTGTACGCATTCAGCCGAAATCGGGTTGAAGTTGTTGTCAACGTGTTCTTTGCAAGGTTCGCAGATACGCTTCAAGCAGTAAAGCATCTGTTCGCAGCTATTGCTTCCCAAGTGGAACCAAGTATTCTTTTCGATAGCGATGGTGATAGGAATGCGGCGCAGACCCAATATCTCTTTGCGGCGGCGTTTCTTCAACATCTTTCTTTGTTCTTCAGTGGAGCTCATGGCTTTACGCAAGTCTTTCAGGTTTTCGTTGATAAAACCGTTAGTGGCTTGAACGTAAGCTGTTTCGCTGAAGTTGATGTAGTCGGTAAATGTTTCTTTCACATGCTGGCGTAACAGAGAAATGGTTTCTGCTTTATCTTTGCTTGCCATCATGCGTTTGAATACATCATCTTGGCTTTCCACTTTTTCCTTTTTGCTGTACTTGATGTTACTGCGAACTAGAAGGAATACAGCTAAAGCGATGAATCCAAGCATTCCCACTACGTTAGTGTAGAACATAACGAAAGTAACAATGGCACATACGGTGAAGGCTACAAATGCGGTGATAAACCATCCTCCGATAACTGAAAGTACACCTGTGATACGGTAAACAGCACTCTCGCGGCTCCAAGCGCGGTCGGCAAGTGAGGTACCCATTGCAACAATGAAGGTTACGTAAGTGGTAGAGAGGGGCAACTTCATGGTTGTACCGATAATAATCAGCAATCCCGATAAAACCAAGTTGACAGAAGCACGAACCAAGTCGAAAGCAGCATCGTTTTCCATGATTGATTCTTCTTTATTGAAACGATTGTCAATCCAGCGGCGGGTGCTTGCAGGAATTACTCGTTTTAAGAAGTCATTGATGTTGTTCGCACGGCGCACAATGGTACGTGCCAGTGCTGATGAGCCGAACATTTCGTCACCTTCTTCCTGGCGGGCCAGGTCAACAGAAGTTTTGATTACGTTTTTGGCCTTTTTAGAAGTAGCCAGTGCATATACCATGATGATACCTGAAGCAAACAGGAAGATGGCAGGCGTTTTGGCAGATGACATAAGTGACGACATCATGAAATCGTGTACGCTTGCCCCGTTTGCATTCGCAATGTAGTCTGTGTAAGCAGAAAATCCGGCAAGAGGAACACCGATGAAGTTTACCAAGTCATTTCCGGCGAATGCCAGAGCCAGAGAGAATGTTCCCAAGAGAACAATTAACTTAAATACGTTGACTTTAAGCCAGTGTAAGATTTGCATTAAGATGGTGAAGAAAACAAAGCATCCGGTAACCAGCAGCGCGGTATTGCTTTGAATCCATGCCAGTGATTCGGCAGAAATAAAAGGAGCACTTTTTAATCCTTTGATTAAGATAAAGTATAAGAGTGAAGTAACGGCTACTCCTCCGAATATGCCAATAGTCCAGGAAAGGTTCTTTTTATAGTTGAAGCTGAAGATGAGTCGGGAGAGATATTGTACCAGGGTACCGGCTATAAATGCGATAGCAACCGAAAGGAAGATACCCATAATCACTGAAAGAGCTTTTTCGGTGTTCATCATGTCACCTAAGCTGAGCATTCCGGTTTCATCGCCGATGATTTTTAAGATGGCTAAGATAAAGGTACCTCCTAAAAGTTCGAAAACCATTGAAACGGTAGTGGATGTAGGTAATCCTAAAGTGTTGAAAACATCCAGAAGAACCACGTCGGTCACCATTACAGCCAGCAAGATACACATGATTTCATAGAAGCTGAAATTGACCGGTTGGAAGATTCCGTGCCGGGCTATGTCCATCATTCCATTACTCAGTACGGCTCCGGCAAAGACACCGATGGCGGCTACAATGATAATGGTTTTGAATTTTGCGACTTTTGCCCCTACGGCAGAACTCATGAAGTTTACGGCATCATTGCTGACACCAACCAGCAAATCGAAGATTGCCAGCATAAACAGGAATATTACAATTCCTAAGTAAATAGTTTCCATACTTGTTTTGCTAAGATTTTATGGCTGCAAAGATAAAAACGTTGTGTTATATAGAAATGTCATACATGTTACAATTTCGTTACATTTGCTTTTTGCTGTTCTTTAATAGAAAAAAAAGCATTTTTACTTTAATTAAAATGGATTTATCGGCTGAAAATTCGTAATTTTGCACCCAGCTATTTAAACCCAACTATTTAAAGATACAGTTATGTCAGAATCTAAGAAAATTAAAACCGCATTAGTTTCGGTTTATCATAAGGACGGATTGGACGCTATCTTAGCGAAACTGCATGAAGAAGGTGTTCAGTTCTTGTCAACAGGTGGAACACGTGAGTTTATCGAATCTTTAGGATATCCTTGCCAGGCAGTAGAAGATGTTACTACTTATCCTTCTATTCTGGGTGGCCGTGTGAAAACACTTCATCCGAAAATCTTTGGAGGTATCCTTTGCCGTCGCGAACTGGAAGGCGACCAGCAGCAGGTAGCTCAGTATGAAATTCCGGAAATTGATCTGGTTATCGTTGACCTCTATCCGTTTGAAGACACCGTGGCAAGCGGAGCAAGTGAGCAGGATATCATTGAAAAAATCGATATAGGCGGTATTTCATTGATTCGTGCCGGTGCTAAAAACTTCAACGATGTAGTGATTGTTGCCAGCAAGCACCAGTATCAGCCGTTATTGGATATCTTGAATCAGCAAGGTGCCGTTACTACCCGCGATCAGCGTCGTTGGTTTGCAGGAGAAGCTTTTACCGTATCTTCTCATTACGACTCTGCTATCCGTGATTACTTTAAAAACTAATTTTTTCAATAAAAGATAAAAGAAAAGAATGGGTTTATTCTCTTTTACTCAATCCATTGCGATGGACCTTGGTACAGCCAATACAATCATTATTTGCAACGATAAGATTGTTGTTGATGAGCCGTCGGTAGTAGCGCTTGATCGCCGTACGGAAAAAATGATTGCTGTGGGTGAGCGTGCTAAGCTGATGTATGAAAAGGAAAATCCGAATATCCGTACAGTCCGTCCGTTGCGCGACGGAGTGATAGCCGACTTTAATGCCTGTGAGCAGATGATGCGCGGTTTGATAAAGAAGGTGAGCAAGGGACGTCGTCTGTTTACTCCTTCTCTTCGTATGGTTATCGGGGTCCCTTCCGGTTCTACAGAGGTTGAGCTGCGTGCTGTTCGTGATAGTGCTGAGCATGCAGGTGGACGAGATGTCTATCTGATATTCGAGCCAATGGCGGCAGCTGTCGGTATTGGTTTGGACGTGGAGGCTCCTGAAGGAAATATGGTGGTCGACATAGGTGGAGGTTCAACTGAAATTGCTGTGATTTCACTGGGAGGTATTGTTTCAAATAACTCAATACGTGTAGCAGGCGATGACTTGACTGCCGATATTCAGGAGTATATGAGCCGTCAGCATAACGTAAAAGTCAGTGAGCGTATGGCAGAGCGTATTAAAATTCACGTGGGAGCGGCTTTGACCGACTTGGGAGATGAGGCTCCGGAAGATTATATTGTACGCGGACCGAACCGTATCACCGCATTGCCGATGGAGGTTCCTGTATGTTATCAGGAAATAGCGCACTGTATGGAAAAGAGCATTGCGAAAATTGAAATGGCGATTTTAAGTGCACTTGAAAATACACCTCCTGAACTTTATGCCGATATTGTAAATAACGGAATTTACTTGGCTGGTGGTGGTGCCTTGTTGCGCGGACTTGATAAACGACTGACTGATAAAATTAATATTCCGTTCCATATTGCGGAAGATCCGTTGCTGAGTGTTGCCAAAGGTACTGGTATTGCGTTGAAGAATGTAGATCACTTCTCGTTCTTGATGAGATAAATTGCGATACTGGTTTTATAATATCAGGAACGCAGAGATGTAGAAACACGAATTTCACTTTATTAGCTGGAAACAGTGTCTCTGCGCCTCTGCGTTCGTTTACTTTAAATTTAAAACTAATTCTGAATGAGAAATCTGCTCGATTTCCTCCTGAAATATAATTACTGTCTGCTGTTTGTATTGCTGGAGGTTATTTGCTTCATTTTGCTGTTTCGTTTTAACAGCTATCAGGGAAGTGTGTTTTTCACTTCGGCAAACCGTATTGCCGGAGAAATATACGATTTGTCGAGTGAGGTAACTCGTTATATCGGTCTCGGGGAAGTGAATCGTCAGCTCACCCGGAGAAATGTGGAGCTTGAACTGGAAGTAGAATCACTGCGCCGTGCGGTAACTTCCTATACTCAAGATTCGCTGAAGGTAGAAAAGATGCTGGATGAGGCCAAAAAAGGGTATCAGATTCATGATGCGCGCGTGGTGAATAACAGCGTGACTCATGCCGATAACTACATCACGATTGACAGAGGAGAAGATGACGGAATACGCCCGGAGATGGGTGTGGTATGTGGCAATGGTGTTGTAGGTATTGTATATATGACGGGAAGTCATCATGCTCTTGTTCTTCCGGTTCTGAATTCAAAAAGCAGTATCAGCTGCAAAATCAAGCGGACCGAATACTTCGGTTTTCTGAAGTGGGAGGGTGGCTCTTCTCAGTACGCTTATGTGAAAGACATGCCGCGTCATTCCGAGTTTACCTTGGGCGATACCATTGTGACCAGTGGTCATAGTGCTGTTTTCCCTTCGGGGATTCCTGTAGGAACTGTTGATGACATGGTAGACAGCCATGACGGTTTGTCTTACTTGCTTCGGGTGAAACTGTTTACTGATTTTGCCCGTCTTACCGATGTGCAGGTAATTGCTCCGGTAGGAAATGAAGACCAGATGGCTTTAGAAAGAAAGGCGGGAATTTAATTTAAGTGAAAGAAGATTGTTTATGCAAAAAATACAGCGTATCCAGTGGTTGGTTTTTCTGGTGCTACTTCAGGTACTGGTGCTAAACTATGTGCATATAGGTCAATATGCCACTCCTTTATTTTATATATACTTCATCTTGAAATTTCATACAGATACCGGTCGGAAAGAGCTGATGCTTTGGTCCTTTGCGATAGGGTTATGTATTGATATATTCAGCAATACTCCGGGCATGAATGCAGCTGCCGCTGTTTTATTGGCTTTCTGCCGTCCGCTTTTATTGCGTAGCCAGCTTTTGAGAGGAAGCACTGATCTTTTTGAGCCGGGAATCCGGGTGATGGGATTTTTGCCTTTCTTGCGATATGCTTTTGCCGGTGTGCTGGTTCATGTAACGGCATTGGATATGCTCGATGTCTTTTCATGGGCTCACTTCGATGTGCTCATCTTAAAAATAGTGAGTGATGTGGCTGTTACCTTGTTTTGTATTTTATGTGTTGATGCAGTTAGGAGGAAAAAATAGTGGAACGCAACTATAATCTGGAGAAGCGGAAATATGTGATAGGAGGAGCTGTGATATTAGTGGTGCTGGTTTTTATGATTCGTTTGCTTGCACTCCAAATCATGAGCGATGATTATAAAAAGAATGCCGACAGTAATGCGTTACTGAAAAAAATACAGTATCCCAGCCGGGGAATAATTTATGACCGTAATGACAAACTGCTTGTTTTTAATCAAGCAGCCTACGATATCATGGTTGTAATGAAAGAAATCACTTCGTTAGACACGCTTGATTTATGCCGTACGCTGAATGTTACGCCCGAATTTATACGTAAGAGGTTACACGATATCAAAGACCGGAGATTAAACCCCGGTTATTCGCCTTATACCAATCAGGTCTTGCTGACCCAGTTGTCGGCCGAAGAGTGTGGCGTCTTTCAGGAGAAGTTATTCAAGTTTCCGGGATTTTATATTCAGCGCCGTACCATACGTCAGTATAGTTCTAGTGCCGGGGCACATATTTTGGGCGATATCGGTGAAGTCTCAAAGAAAGAGATGGAGAAAGACAAGTATTATATTCCCGGCGATTTTATCGGGAAACTGGGAGTAGAAAGTTCGTATGAAGAAAAACTCCGGGGAGAAAAGGGGGTGGAAATCTTGCTCCGCGATGTGCGTGGACGTATTCAGGGAAGCTATATGAATGGAGAATTTGATAAAGCTCCTGTTGCCGGAAAGAACTTGACATTGAGCTTGGATATTGACCTTCAGATGTTGGGCGAGCGTTTGCTGGAAGGGAAAATCGGAAGTATCGTAGCCATTGAACCTTCTACGGGGGAAGTGCTTTGCATGGTCTCTTCTCCAACGTACGACCCTCAGTTGATGGTGGGGCGTAGCCGGGGAAAGAATCATTTGATGATGGCAGCCGACCCTTGGAAGCCCCTGTTGAACCGTGCCATTATGGGAACTTATCCTCCCGGTTCAACCTTCAAGACTACGCAGGCGCTGACTTTCTTGCAAGAAGGAATCATCGTTCCCGGTACTCCTTACTCGTGTGTGGGGGGATTTAATTTCCGGGGACTGCATGTGGGTTGTCACGGTCACCCTTCTCCGTTGACACTGATTCCTGCCATTGCTACTTCATGTAACGGTTACTTTTGCTGGGGACTTTATCACATGATTGGTGCCCGCCAGAAATACGGCTCCGTGCAGAAAGCCATGAATACCTGGCGCGACTATATGGTTTCAATGGGATTCGGCTATACGTTGGGAATTGACCTTCCCGGAGAGAAGCGAGGCATGATACCGAATGCTGCTTTTTATGACAAAGCATACAGAGGCTCATGGAACGGACTTACCATTATCAGTATCTCCATCGGGCAGGGAGAGGTTACAGCTACTCCGCTTCAGATTGCGAATTTAGGCGCGACCATTGCCAATCGCGGATACTATGTCACTCCTCATGTGGTAAAACGGATAGAAGGAGAACCATTGGATGAGGCTTATACGAAACGCAATTATACGAAAGTAGACGCTTCGCATTATGAAGAAGTAGTTCAGGGAATGCGTGCGGCTGTGTTGGGCGGAACATGTAGACTGGCTAATCTCCCAGATATTGAAGTCTGCGGAAAAACAGGAACAGCGCAAAACAGAGGAAAAGACCACTCGGCATTTTTAGGCTTTGCCCCGATGAACAACCCCAAGATAGCGATTGCCGTTTATGTGGAAAACGGAGGATGGGGAGCCACTTACGGAGTTCCTATCGGGAAGTTAATGATAGAACAATATTTGAAAGGCGGTCTTTCACCGGATGATGAGGTGCTTGCTGCCGATATTCAGAAAAGAAGAATTGATTATGGCATACGCGAAAGGTAGTATATGGAAGAATGTAGACTGGTGGTTAGTCGGTCTGTATCTGGTACTGGTTATACTGGGTTGGTTTAGTGTATGCGGCGCGAGCTATGACTACGGAGAGCCCGATTTCTTTGACCTCTCCACCCGTGCCGGTAAGCAAATGATGTGGATCGGTTGCTCGTTGGGTTTAGGTTTCGTCTTGATGATGCTTGACTCCCGTCTGTATGACACGTATGCCTACCTCATATACGGTTTGATGCTGGTGGTGCTGCTCGGTACCATTTTTAATCCACATGAAATCAAGGGCTCCCGTTCCTGGATTGTATTGGGACCAGTCAGTATCCAGCCCGCCGAGTTTGCCAAGTTTGCCACGGCATTAGCCTTAGGGAAGCTGATGGGCGAATACACCTACTCCATCAGCCGGGGGCGTGACATGATGCTTTCACTGGCTGTAATCTTATTACCCATGCTGCTTATTATCCTACAGCGAGAAACAGGTTCGGCCTTGGTTTATCTGTCCTTCTTTCTGGTACTCTACCGGGAAGGAATGACGGGTGCGGTCTTATTTTCCGGCATCTGTGCGGTCATCTTTTTTATTGTAGGTATTCGTTTCGGAGCCGATTTCATGATTGACGAGATGACCTCATGGGGCGAGTTTTCCGTAGCCTTGCTTATCGTCTTGCTCACGGCTTTGCTGGTGCGTCTGTATTGCCGTCAGGGCGGACGGCTTGTTTCTGCCTATATAGCCTCGATTGGAGGAGGCAGTATTGTAATTGGTGTATTGTTTTCTTGTAACGTGATACCGTTCGATGTGACCTACCTTCTCTTGGCTGTTTATGCTGCATTAGCAGTCTATTTGGGCGTGATGTATCTCCGGGAGCGTTTCGTCAACTACCTTTATACGCTGATGTTTGTCATCGGTTCGGTTACCTTCTTCTTTTCCACCGATTATGTATTTAATCAAGTGCTTGAAAACCATCAGAAGACCCGTATCGAAGTGCTGTTGGGGATGAAAGACGATCCGGCAGGTGCAGGATACAATGTAAACCAAAGTAAGATAGCCATCGGGTCGGGCGGATTGCTGGGCAAGGGCTTCTTGAACGGAACCCAGACAAAGCTGAAATACGTTCCGGAGCAAGACACCGACTTTATATTTTGCACCGTAGGCGAAGAGCAAGGCTTCTTCGGTTCTGCCTTTGTGCTGCTGCTTTTTGCCGTATTGATTCTTCGGCTCATTTATTTGGCAGAGCGGCAGAGCACCCGTTTCGGCAGAGTTTACGGCTATTCGGTGGCAAGTATTTTCTTTTTCCACCTCTTTATCAATATCGGCATGGTGCTCGGATTGACTCCGGTTATCGGTATTCCGTTGCCTTTCTTCAGTTACGGAGGTTCGTCGCTGTGGGGATTCACCATTCTGCTGTTCGTCTTTCTCCGGATTGATGCAGGAAGAGAATGATTGAGGGAAGGATAGGATGCGGTTCGGCAGTACTTTCGCTCAAAAGCCAGCTTTTAGCTTGGTACTGCACTCATCTTTCACTATCTTTGTAAGCAAGTAATCAGCAAATAATCAGTAAATATCAGCAAATAAATATAGAATAAATCAGTATGGTATCAGTAGATGGATTAACCGTTGAGTTTGGCGGAACCACCTTGTTTAGTGACATAAGCTTTCAGATTAATGAAAAAGACCGCATTGCGTTGATGGGAAAGAACGGTGCGGGAAAATCTACCTTGTTGAAAATTCTGGCAGGAGTACGCCAGCCTACCCGTGGAAAGGTAACTGCACCGAAAGATTGCGTAGTGGCTTATTTGCCCCAGCACCTGATGACAGAAGATGGTCGTACCGTGTTCGAAGAGGCTTCACAGGCCTTTGCTCATTTGCGTGAAATGGAGCAGGAAATTGATAGGATGAATAACGAACTTGCCACGCGGACTGACTATGAAAGCGACTCGTATATGGAACTGATTGAAAAAGTAGCTGCCATGAGCGAGAAGTTTTATGCCATCGATATGACGCATTTTGAAGAGGATGTAGAGAAGGCTTTGCTGGGTTTGGGATTCATGCGCGAAGACTTCCATAAGCAGACCAGTGAGTTCAGTGGCGGATGGCGTATGCGTATCGAGCTGGCTAAACTGCTTTTGCAAAATCCCGATGTGCTGCTGCTTGATGAGCCGACCAACCACCTTGATATCGAATCGATTCAGTGGCTGGAAGACTTCCTGATTTCCAGCGCAAAGGCTGTGGTGGTAATTAGTCATGACCGTAAATTTGTAGATAATATTACGACACGTACCATTGAAGTAACCATGGGACGTATCTATGATTATAAAGTGAATTATTCTCAGTATCTTGTATTGCGGAAAGAACGTCGTGAGCAGCAGATGAAGCAGTACGAAGAACAGCAGAAGATGATTCAGGAAACGAAAGACTTTATAGAACGCTTCAAAGGAACGTACAGCAAAACGCTTCAGGTACAGAGCCGGGTGAAGATGCTGGAAAAGCTGGAGCTGATAGAAGTGGACGAAGAAGATACTTCCGCACTTCGTTTGAAGTTCCCTCCCTCACCGCGTAGCGGAAGCTACCCGGTAACGATGGAAGGCGTAGGAAAATCTTACGGCGATCATGTGGTGTTCCGTAACGCATCGCTTACGATAGAACGCGGCGATAAAGTGGCTTTCGTGGGTAAAAACGGAGAGGGTAAGTCTACGTTGGTGAAGTGTATCATGAATGAAATTGACCATGACGGTACGCTGACGTTGGGGCATAATGTGCAGATTGGTTATTTTGCCCAGAACCAAGCTTCACTCTTAGATGAAAACCTGACCGTGTTTCAAACCATCGACGATGTAGCGAAGGGAGAAATCCGCAATAAAATCCGAGACCTGCTCGGAGCCTTCATGTTTGGCAGTCCGGAGGCATCTATGAAGAAAGTAAAAGTGCTTTCAGGAGGTGAACGCACCCGTCTTGCCATGATTAAGTTACTGCTTGAGCCGGTTAACCTGCTGATTTTAGATGAGCCGACCAATCACCTTGACATGAAGACCAAGGATATTCTGAAACAGGCATTAGTGGACTTTGACGGCACGCTGATTGTGGTTTCTCATGACCGTGATTTCCTTGACGGACTGGTAACTAAAGTTTATGAATTTGGCAATCAGCGCGTGAAAGAACATCTTTGCGGTATTTATGAATTCCTGGAAACAAAGAAAATGGAAAGCCTTCAAGAATTAGAACGTTCTAAAAAATAAACAGTTATGAATTTTCTTGATTTAGTAAAAGCACGCTGTTCGGTGCGGAGTTATGAACCCCGTCCGGTTGAACAGGAGAAATTAGATTATATTCTGGAATGTGTACGTCTGGCTCCCTCGGCAGTAAATTTTCAGCCTTGGCGTTTTGCGGTAGTAACCGATCCGGAACGGTTGGCTGCATTAAAAACGGCTTATCCCCGTGAATGGATTCAGACAGCTCCCTGTATCATTGTAGCTTGCGGCAACCATGAAGAAGCTTGGCACCGTAAGCCGGATGGAAAAGACCATACCGATGTTGATGTATCTATTGCGGTAGAACATCTTTGTCTGGCTGCAGCCGAGCAGGGATTAGGTACCTGCTGGGTATGCAACTTTGATGTGCCTCGCTGTCGGGAGGTCATGCATCTGCCCGATTCACTGGAACCGATTGCCCTCATTCCGCTGGGTTACTCATCTGCAACTGAAATGCCGGAGAAAAAACGCAAGTCTTTGCAGGACATTTTACTTTAGTCAGACGGGAGAGCTGAAGTAGAAACCGATTTCCATCCTGCTCCCTTTCGGGATAAGGCATTGTGCCGGTTAGGCTTCTACGGTTTTCATTCTGAAAAACACCAAGGCGTTTCATCTGAAATGATTATTCGTTTCAAGTGAAACGCCTTGGTGTTTTTATTATGTAGATGACAAGGCACGGCTTTTTCATTTAACATGCTTTCAGTACTTCCTTGGCAGTACTCCAGTACTTTGGCGGAAGTACTCCAGTACTCCGGTGAGAGTACTGCGGTACTTTGCCCGAAGTACTGGCTTTAAATGAAAGAGCCATGATGCCAATGACGAATTGAACGCTCATAGAGAAAGACTTTCTCGAAAAAAAGTAGTATCTTTACACCCCGAAAAATCAACTGTATGAATAAACCGATACGCTATAATGATTTTGCCGGTTTCATGGCTGAACAATTTCCGTTCAAGGTGCAGAAAATATCTGTCAATGCGGGGTTTACCTGCCCCAACCGTGACGGGACAAAAGGCTATGGAGGCTGTACGTATTGCAATAACCAAACATTTAATCCGGCTTACTGCCGAACAGAAAAGTCGGTAGCTGCCCAGCTTGAAGAAGGGAAAGCCTTCTTTTCACGCAAATATCCTCAAATGAAATACCTTGCTTATTTCCAGGCCTATACCAATACGTACGGCGAACTGGAAACCCTGAAGCGCATGTACACTGAGGCTTTGCAGGTAGAAGATGTGGTAGGACTGGTTATCGGTACCCGTCCGGACTGTATGCCCGACACCTTGCTCAACTGGCTGGAGGAACTGAACCGACAGACTTTTTTGCTGGTTGAATACGGAATAGAAAGCACAGACGACCGTACCTTGCAGCGTATCAACCGGGGACATACATTTGCCTGTACCGTCGATGCGGTTCACCGGACAGCAGCCCGCGGCATACGCACGGGCGGACATATCATTATCGGATTGCCGGGTGAAGAAGGAGAGGCTGTGTTCAGACAAGCCGAACAGCTGTCGGCTCTTCCGCTGACCACGCTGAAAATGCATCAGCTTCAGCTGATTCGCGGTACGCGCATGGCGCATGAATATGAGTTGCATCCCGAGCATTTTCATCTTTATTCGGCTGATGAATACATTGATTTGGTAATAGATTACATGGAGCGTTTGCGTCCCGATTTAGTTTTGGAGCGTTTTATCTCGCAGTCGCCGAAAGAACTGCTGATTGCGCCCGACTGGGGACTGAAAAATCATGAGTTTACCGATCGCCTGAAAAAGCGCATGAATGAGCGTGACACGTGGCAAGGAAAGAACTATCATCCAGCTTCCGGCATGGATTCAGGCAAGGGGGAACTCTAAGAACGTATAAACTCAAAACTTACAAACTTAATTTAGATATGGAATTAAAAGGAAAAGTACATTATGTGGGTGTGAACGACCGCACCAAAGCATTGTTCGAAAATCTTTGGCCATTGCCTTACGGGGTATCTTATAACTCGTATCTGATTGCCGATGAAAAGGTAGTTCTGGTAGATACAGTTGATGTGGCTTTCTTTGAAGTTTACTTGAAGAAAATCCGCAATGTCATCGGAGACCGTAAAATTGATTATCTGGTGATTAACCATATGGAGCCCGACCATTCAGGTTCTATTTCTTTGATTAAGCAATATTATCCGGATGTGGTATTGGTAGGTAACAAGAAAACCTTTGATATGGTAGACGGATATTACGGAACAGGCGGCGAACGCTTGGTGGTAAACGACGGCGATTCTTTGAATATCGGTCATCATAACTTGAATTTCTACCTGATTCCGATGGTTCACTGGCCCGAAACGATGGTAACTTTTGATTCTACAGAAGGAGTACTTTTCTCAGGTGATGCATTCGGATGTTTCGGTGCACTGAACGGCGGCTGCGTAGATAAGTACATCAATACAGATATTTACTGGAATGAAATGCGCCGTTATTACTCAAACATTGTAGGTAAGTTTGGAAATCCGGTTCAAAAGGCTTTGAAGAAATGTGGCGGATTGCCTATCAAGATGATCTGCTCAACTCACGGTCCGGTGTGGGAAGAAAAGATTCCTCAGGTAGTTGAGATGTATGACAAGCTGAGCCGCTATGAAGGTGAAGAAGGAGTGGTAGTGGTTTATGGAACCATGTATGGCAACACAGAAGAAATGGCAGAAGTCATTGCAGAAGAATTAAGTTTGCAGGGAATCAAGAATGTGGTGATGCATAATGCTTCACATACGCATCATTCTTATATATTGGCAGACATCTTCAAGTATAAAGGTCTGATTGTAGGAAGTACCACCTATAACATGAATCTTTATCCGGAAGTACAGTCATTGCTTGACAAGGTAGCAGCACGCGAAATGAAAAACCGCATTATGGGATATTTCGGTTCGTTTACTTGGGCAAGTGCAGCCGTGAAAAAGTTAGGCGAATATACCGAAAAACTTAAATTTGAAGTGGTGGAAGCTCCGGTGGAAATGAAGCAGAGCATGAGTGCAGACTGTGGTTCACAAGCCCGTATGCTGGCTAAGGCCATGGCCGACCGCTTGAAAGCCGACCGCAACTAAGCTCCTTGGATTATGGAAACTTTTCAGACTTGCATTGTTGTTTTATAAGAGTCGGAAGGTTCATGACGGTGTGTCAAAACTTATTTTTAAGATGAACTGATCGTTTGAAATTAGAGCATCTTAAAAGACTAAATAAAGGGTCATATCCAGCTCTGTATAGAGTTATGGGTATGACCCTTTTAATATGATGGTTATAGTCTGTAATTTTTGGAAGTAGTAAAGAACAAGTCCGTATCTCTCATTTTGTCATTCTTACATTCATTTCTCTCTAATACAGCTCCACTAATTCATCACTGCCTTGTGGCATATAAAGGAGGATGAACTGATATGCTGTAACAGTTCGCTTTTCAGGTGATAGTCTTTTCTCCTCCTCTGTGTCATAGAAACGAACCCGTAAAACATCATCGAGTTCAAGTTTTCTTCTTAAATAAACCAATTTTCCATTTCCACAAACGACCATCTCATAGTTTTGTATTGGTTCTGCAATCCAATCTATAGGATTGCATAAAAAACGGAATAAATCGTCTGAATCAATATATATTTTCTCCAAAGCCTCTTTCCCCAGATAATTCATTTCCGTCAAAACCCATGTACTGGAAAGGCGCATTTTACGATATTCATAACAATTTCCATCAATCATCATTTGACGCACCCTATTGTAATGGGCAAGAACCTTCTCTTCCAAATCGGGTATTGTCTGCAAATCCGTTGCTTCTGCAAGTATTCTTTTATGGTTAAAGGGGAGTGTGGCATTGAAGCTTATGGAGTCTGTGTAGAACGGGATTTTTTTCATCCCAATATCTGTCGGAATGTCTAATTCCACCAATGTTTCAGGCATACCAACCAGTTTTTCTTTATAATGCACCACCTTAATATTTACACCGGCATCTTTGGTGACTTCCGTTTCTCCCGTTCGAGGATAGACCTGTATACTTACGGTATGTTTACCGCTTCCTAATAGCAAATCATTGATGGGATATAGCATAGACTGACCTTCATTTTTTACAAAATGATACCCCACCGGAATGTCATTTACCCTGACAAGCAGTCTGCATCCTGTTTTGTTTACCTGTAGATAGTAGGCAGGTTTCTCCGGGTAGGTCTTCACCATTCCTAAATACTCCTGTATCAGTTCTTCCATTTTCTTTATTTCCTGTTTCATGTCTTTTTCTGTTTTTACTTGTGCATAGCCGTTGAAACCTAACATTGCAACGAGCAGGGCAAGAATCATTGATTTCATATTATGTGTATTATTGGTTTTCTACATCTATGTACTTTTCATATTCAGGACCTTCGTACGGTGGGTCACCAAAACCTCGTGAGTTAATGGCAATATCAAAGTGTGATATATCATTACCGTCATCAGACTTCTTGATACAATAGGTATAATATTCTTCTCTGCGATGTATAGGGGCTTTGGTGTAGTCCCAGTCATGCAAATGACAATAGTAAAGTAGAGGGAACGGATTGTTATTGAATTTCAGATTTGTTTTTTTCAGAAAATCATCCATGTGCATACCTCTGCCCAAAACCGCTCCACCAACAATCATTTTACCCGTAAAATACTGACGTGGGCAACGGTTCTTTAGCCATTTTAGGTCTTCATCGGTTATAAACCCGCTTAATTCGATATTCCAGTCAATCAGTATTCTGCTTATAGGAGCACTGTCTTTTCCGCTTTCATCGTGTGATGTCATGGTAAGTCCGATGGAATCCCAAATAAATATTCCGGGTTCCGCAAGACGTTCGTAATGTCCGAATATCTCACACAGCTCTCCTATTGACATTCCCGGCATGAACGGCTTGCCGTTGTAGGTCATTGTCGTATCTGTAAATACAAACAAGTGCTCCATATTCACCCCCTCTTTTTCGTAGTCTATAGGCGGTTCTTCCGGCAGATGTTCTCCCAAAAACCGGTCTGTTTTTTTCATCAGCGTATCTACTTTGCCCAAAATATTATCTATGCTTCCCATTGCCTTTTGGTGATTGTAGCTGCACCCTGTACAGGAGCTGAGTGCGGACATACAAAGCAGTCCGAAGCATAGGGCAACGGCTGCCGGAGCGGGGAGGAATGGATACTTGTTCATCATATTCATATTGTTTATGTTACTAAAAATATGCTGGCTTTAAGATTAGAAAACGCAATATCCCAACATGATGACGAATCCTAAGCCCAAAAGGAAGCCTACAAATAGCAGTATATATGTTTTGCGAAAATTAAAACCTTCAATATAATACTGCAATGGATTATCGGGGTTATACTTCAATGTTACTTGAGAATTAATCTCCCAATGGGGATAATAAGATCCGAATTCATATAGGTCTGTATATTCTTTCCCTGCAATGTGGTAATGAAAAATAGGATAATATGACGTACGTTTGTCACTATTCTTATGTGTACGATAATTCACTACAGTAGCTTGAACACATGAAACAGCTTTCTTCTTTAAATTGATGAGATTTATTATTTTGTATAAGCAGATTATGGAGAACGCCAAGCAGGCTAATGCTCCAATACCTAACATGATTTTATATTTTGTTTCCATAAGACGTAAGTTCCTTTAATGTATGGTTAAACCAGTAAACATAATTAATATAAACGGTTGCAGCTCTTGCGCTGGTAAGGCGGTTGGGGAAAATATCCGTAATGAGGGGTAGAGAAACCGAACCCATCCAGAATGATAGTCCTTTTTCCAAAAGGTCTTGGAGGCTGAGCGTAGCAGTTTCTCGCGAATAAACTTGTTAGTCCCATAATGATGAATGTTATTAGCTTCATGATACTATTAAGTTTCTGATTTTACACTTAAGTGTTTCTGTTTCTAAATATGAATATCAAGGAAATAATAACTCAGGTTTGCCCTTTCTCAGTTGGTAGCGAACTTTTAAAAGTGGACGGTTTGAAAGGGTATCTGGCCAGTAGATGTATATGCTATCGGCTTCCGTATTGGTTTTATACCAACTGTACATAAGAGGACTTTCGTTCGTTTTTACGGGTTTAGACAGTTGCCGGATATCTTCATCGGTGAGGAAGGGCAGAACTTCCCGTCGCATTACGAGGGATTCAATGTATTCCTCCTTGTGCTTGTTTATTTCATTGCGTAGCGAGTCTGAATTGGCGTTACTATTTTTGCCCAGTAGGTCTGTGGCGCAACGTTCTATCACATTCCAATCGGGCTTTAGATCTGCTTTGGCATACGAGCTGCCGATTATTGCACCACTCCGAAGAGGTATAAATATATTTCTGTCATTGCCGTAGCGTTCATGTAAGTCTTTCATTGTTTCTAGATAATCTAAATCATCTTTTAACTCCCTAACGGCTTCGTATCCCTTTATTATCCATTCCCGGTATAATTCGCTGAAGTTTGTTCTGTCAGCATTCGTCAGTTCTTCTGCCAGCTCAATTCCTATCATCTCTCCCATTGTTTCGTTGAAATGTAGGAGTTCTTCTTCCGTAGGCTGATACTTTAGATGGATAGCAGATTCCAGTGTTTCTGGGGTAATTCCGAGTGAATCACAGTTTATACTTTTATACATGACGCACCATTCTCCGAAACCCATGTACGGATTTTGATAATATCGCAACACTGCCTCACCGCCGATTCTGTATACCATTTCCGTTTTCATTGGCTTTTGTTGCTTTATCGGAATGATCCTCAACTTAGCCATCTGATTGCCATACTTTTTGTCATATTCAAGTATCACATTTCCGGGTTCGGATTTAAAAAGTTTGAATTTTACATCATTGAACTCGTATTCTTTTCCTTCGTATTGCAATGGAATACAGGCATGTTTCCAACGCAATGGTGGAAGCAGTTCTACCTCGATACCTCCCTTGATGTTGGTGGAATTTGGATTCTTTATGTAGAACGCCAGGGAAAGTTCCTTATCGTTTTGGGATGTGCTGAGATGGTAAAATTTGCCCAATTCGAGCGTATTGCCGTTCGTGTTCTGCAACTGGGACAGGAGTCTGATTCTTATCTTTCCAAGCTTTTTAATGGGACCAAATATTTGCCTGTAAGGATTGCTGAAGTAGGAGTCACGCAGACCTTCTTGTGTAACATTCCAATTTTCATCTGATTTATAGGAACCGCGCAGTGCCAACATACCGTCCAAATCATAAGATTCTTTCAAGTCTAACTGGGCATTGTTTAGCCAATCTATTACAGCATCTATGTCGAATTTCTCTACGGTAATATCTTCCCACGGCAGGGACTCCGTTCTTTCTTCTACCTCAGCTCCTTCTGCAATCCTATGTCCAATTAGGTTGAACTCGTACATTCTATGAAGCTTTTTCAAATATTCTTTTTGTTCTTTGGTTAGTTCCGTCACATTGGGATTGCCGTTCGTTTGGCAGTTTCCTAAAGCGGACACGCTCAATAGTGCCATAATGATAAGTGTTTTCAGTTTCATCTATCTTGTTATGTTTTGAGTAGTTTCTATTTTACTAATTTCCCATTTTTTAATTTTGGGAAGCTTTAATTCATTTGGTATATTTTACTTCATCCGTTTCACTGTTACATAGAAAACAGTCGGTCAATACCGTATTGTCCGGGATTACGATGTATTCTACGTTTTCCGGAGCGAAGAGTTTGAACACAAACTGTTTTTTCCAAAGACCGATTAATACTAAATCGTTGTCATTCGGTATTTCAATTCCATGCTCCTGACAATACCATGATACTCTGTCGTAATAATGCACTATCCTGTGTTTTATCTTGGAGAGCCTTTGCTTGAACTCATCCGTACCGTATATATATCCCATATATGCGTCGGTAACGAGGATGGTATTGGGATATATCGGTTTTGGGAAACCTGCCGCCTTTCTACGCAGGAAGTCCTTCTCGCGGTAGGGGTCGAACACTTCGCCTTGCGGCAGCGGGCGGTTCTTGTCCATATAGAGTACATAGAATGGCCACCAATCGGAATCATATTCTGCAAGAACAGGTATGGCTGCTTTAGTTCGCGGATGTAAAAAACAAAACCTAAATGCAAGGTTCATAGTACCTTTTGAATATCCCGGAATGACCTCCGAGAAAGGAACAGTACAACGAGGAAAGAACAGATGGCGTGGAAATGTTACAGTACCGTTCATCCTGTCCAGTACAAACCTACGCTTATGTGCAAATACTTGGCTGACCAGCAGAATAAATGGAGCTAAAATAAATGTTGCACTTGAAACAGGCAAATAAATTTTACTGTACGGGTTGTCTATTTCTTTGCAGAACAAGAATATCCCAGCGCATAAAATAGCTGCTCCGATACCTATCAGAAATCCGCGTATTTGAGAAGGTGTAGTGAAAATAAGGAATTGGTCATCTGCCCTTTCCACCTTGTGGAAATCGGCAATTTCAGTTGTCAATACGGCTGGGAACGGGTATATGATATGTTTTACTTTTTCTCTTTTCCCACTCCATATTTTCAATGCTATTAATAAGAATATAGTCATGACTCCTAATAGTGTCAGGTAGATTGTTCCTGATACTAATATAACTAACAGCTTACCCCATATATGCTCAAAAAAACTCATTTTTTCATAAGGAAACCGCATAAGGTCATGAATACCAAAGTTGCCGTACACGAATATTGGAAATGTGCATAATAGAACTAAGATTCCGGCTATAATTCTGATTGTAGAGGGTCTGTTAATGTCTGTTTTTGGTTCCATATCTCATTCTGTTTTGTAGTTAAGACAATTATTCTAATTGTGTCTCTGCATTCATTTCCTGCTCTTTGCTTTCTCTTATCCCATCTATCTCTTTATAGGTGTCGTCCACAATTTGATGGGATTCTGTATTGATTTTCTTTGCATATCCCTGAACAAGAGAATTTATTTCATGATAAATACATGCGGCTACAATTAGAATCGCAAAGACAGCCAATATTTTCTTTATCGGTTTGAAGCGGAGCAGATAGCCCAAGAAGGCAAACAGGATATAAGCGATATATATACACCCGGTATTGAGAGTCCTTCCAAAATATTCTTGTTTATGACGTTGCAGCTCGTTTGATGTTTCCCATGCACCGAATGCGTGCTGGTACAATTCTGTATGTGCTATGTATATCAGACTGTCTTCGCTGGCAGCAGGATGAACGGCGTATTGATACACAACTCCTATTCTTTTCAACCGATAGCAGTCATAGGCTTTCGATGCCAGAGTGTCCGGTAGTATGGAGAGCAGTAGTCCGCACGTGTCAATATCAGCCTGAAAAGATGTTTCAAGAGAATCTATCTGGGCTGTCAGCTTTGTCTTGGACATAGACATAGGCTTTTTGTTCAATATCTGCTCCATGCTTATACCGTACTTGTCTGCCAAAGAGTTGGGATAGGTCTGCTTCATTTCAACTATTTTTCCGACGGATACGACCATCATCTGTGGACGCACAAACCAGTCATAATAATAGGTCATTGCCGACAAAGGCAGGACAAGAACCAGCCCGATTGCCAATGTACGGAAAAAGCCAGTCCACTTTTCTCTGTCCATAGCCCAGAAGACCAGGAAGGTTGCAACACTCAGACTGTATGGAATCAGAGATGTAAATGCAGTCAGTCCCAACTGTACACAAAAGCCAAGTGCTTCTATTGTGTCCAGATCATAAAATGTGCCATTGTCCACTTCCTTGATGACAAGTCCCGTAAAGCCGCATACCACAGCAATGGTAAAAATTGCAATAAAATATATGCAAAACTTCTTAAAATATTTCATATTCATAATACTTGATATTTAGTGATTCTTATTTTCAAAATTATTTCGCTAATACAGCTCTACTAATTCATCACTGCCTTGTGGCATATAAAGGAGGATGAACCTTGATGCTGTAACAGTACGCTCTTCAGGTGATATTTTTTTCTCCTCCTCTGTGTCATAGAAACCAACCCGTAAAACATCATCGAGTTCAAGTTTTCTTCTTAGATAAACTAATTTTCCATTTCCACAAATGACCATCTCATAATTTTGTATTGGTTCTGCAATCCAATCTATAGGATTGCATAAAAAACGGAATAAATCGTCTGAATCAATATATATTTTCTCCAAAGCCTCTTTCCCCAGATAATTCATTTCCGTCAAAACCCATGTACTGGAAAGGCGCATTTTACGATATTCATAACAATTTCCATCAATCATCATTTGACGCACCCTATTGTAATGGGCAAGAACCTTCTCTTCCAAATCGGGTATTGTCTGCAAATCCGTTGCTTCTGCAAGTATTCTTTTATGGTTAAAGGGGAGTGTGGCATTGAAGCTTATGGAGTCTGTGTAGAACGGGATTTTTTTCATCCCAATATCTGTCGGAATGTCTAATTCCACCAATGTTTCAGGCATACCAACCAGTTTTTCTTTATAATGCACCACCTTAATATTTACACCGGCATCTTTGGTGACTTCCGTTTCTCCCGTTCGAGGATAGACCTGTATACTTACGGTATGTTTACCGCTTCCTAATAGCAAATCATTGATGGGATATAGCATAGACTGACCTTCATTTTTTACAAAATGATACCCCACCGGAATGTCATTTACCCTGACAAGCAGTCTGCATCCTGTTTTGTTTACCTGTAGATAGTAGGCAGGTTTCTCCGGGTAGGTCTTCACCATTCCTAAATACTCCTGTATCAGTTCTTCCATTTTCTTTATTTCCTGTTTCATGTCTTTTTCTGTTTTTACTTGTGCATAGCCGTTGAAACCTAACATTGCAACGAGCAGGGCAAGAATCATTGATTTCATATTATGTGTATTATTGGTTTTCTACATCTATGTACTTTTCATATTCAGGACCTTCGTACGGTGGGTCACCAAAACCTCGTGAGTTAATGGCAATATCAAAGTGTGATATATCATTACCGTCATCAGACTTCTTGATACAATAGGTATAATATTCTTCTCTGCGATGTATAGGGGCTTTGGTGTAGTCCCAGTCATGCAAATGACAATAGTAAAGTAGAGGGAACGGATTGTTATTGAATTTCAGATTTGTTTTTTTCAGAAAATCATCCATGTGCATACCTCTGCCCAAAACCGCTCCACCAACAATCATTTTACCCGTAAAATACTGACGTGGGCAACGGTTCTTTAGCCATTTTAGGTCTTCATCGGTTATAAACCCGCTTAATTCGATATTCCAGTCAATCAGTATTCTGCTTATAGGAGCACTGTCTTTTCCGCTTTCATCGTGTGATGTCATGGTAAGTCCGATGGAATCCCAAATAAATATTCCGGGTTCCGCAAGACGTTCGTAATGTCCGAATATCTCACACAGCTCTCCTATTGACATTCCCGGCATGAACGGCTTGCCGTTGTAGGTCATTGTCGTATCTGTAAATACAAACAAGTGCTCCATATTCACCCCCTCTTTTTCGTAGTCTATAGGCGGTTCTTCCGGCAGATGTTCTTCCAAAAACCGGTCTGTTTTTTTCATCAGTGTATCTACTTTGCCCAAAATGTTATCTATGCTTCCCATCGCCTTTTCGTGGTTGTAGCTGCATCCTGTACACGAGCTGAGTGCGGACAGGCAAAGCAGTCCGAAACATAGGGCAACGGCTGCCGGTGCGGGGAGGAATGGATGCTTGTTCATATTATTGTGATTGAGAGTTTTGTATATATTCCCGTAAAGCCTATTGTTTGTCATCTCGGCATTTGGTAGCCTACCATGTATTCTGCTCCACAGAAGCGGCATTGGTGGCGTGCCTCGTGCAAGCCTTCGCCCGAGCCGGTGGCCGGCTTTACCATATGATAATCTTCTGTGCGGTGCAGAGTGAGGTGGTGACATTCGGGACAAAGCTCGTAGCCTTCTTTGGTGAGAGGCATACGCAGCTTGAACCGTTCGCCACAGTCCGGACACTCGCAGACGAGGATATAGGCTGTTTTCAGTTTGAGTTCGAGTCGCTCGCCATCGGTGAGCAGGGGCAGATTCTCTTCTCCAACAGGCAGGGGCAGGGAGTGTACTTTCCTTCCCATACAGTTGGGGCAGGGATAGTGGCGGCGCAGCAGTCTGATTTTCTGCAAACGATGGTAGTGTATTGCCGCCAATATGGCGGGCCATACGGGGAAGAGCCATAGCATGGCCACTAATGTGCGTACCGTAAACGGACGACGGGTGGCGAGCAGTTCGAGAGCGGCTTCCGGAGTATCGGATTTGAGACATAGTTTGCGACGCATTACTCCAAAGGTAGCAAGGTTTATCAATAAAAGTGTAATCCGTCCTGTCCGTGAATCGAAGATGGAAAGGTAAACGGGTATCGCAGTCTCTTCCAGCCACGATTTCTGTGGAAGGATAATTCCTTCCCGATGTTCCGGTGCCGTTGTAGAAGAATGGGATACACCTGCCATCAACAGAAACAGAAGTACGCCCGCTATCCGGCGGTAAGAGCGTCGGGGGTTATCTTCCCGATAACGACTCGTCTTGCTGCTGTTTACCTTCAGCAGCAGGAGCAGTAATGCCGAAAAGACCGCTATGGCGATGAGGGCGAACAAGGCGAGCAGCACGAACCCTGCCGGATCGTAGGTACAACCTATGCCCGTAACCGACATATCGCCGAGAAGGAGAAAGATGCCTGCCACTACCGACACTTGCAGGGCAAAGCAGGGCAGTACGATTGCATAGAGAAAAAACTCCGGCAGATGGGCGTTTTTTACGAAACGCCAACACCGTTTCCACAGACGTGAACGGGCGGAGGGAATATCTGTATTCTGTTTCATGATTTTTGCTGTGAAGTTAATGTCAGTAAGTATAGCAAATATAAGCCAGCTTTCACTATCAAAAAACAAGGCTTCTGTATAATCTCCTAAATGGCTGTAATCTGTAATCAGTAAAGAGTTTAATTTTCAACAACTTGTATTGAATCAAGCACCCATTTCCCTTTTTCATAGTTGAATGTAGCACTACCATAACATCCTTCCTTTCGAATATTAAACTCAAATATGACAGGATGATTTTTCTCGCCATCGAACGTTTGTCGGGTAAATTCAATGTAATCAGTAATTCCATCAAGTGGCATGGCAAGAATAAGCATATCTTTGTTTCCGTATTTCACTTCCAGATCATCCCTAAAAAGTCCCGAACTGAGGATGAACATATCGCGGTTATGATAATACGTACTAAGCTTTTTGCTGTTTACGATAGCTTCAATCATTTCACTGAATTCGTTACGTTCCTTCTCCTCAGCCCTTAAATTCTCCAACTTCTGTTTTGTTTGTTCGCTATACTGCGCTGACTGCGGTGTTGAGTTTTCCAAAAAGCTCTCAAGATTCAACAGCTTCTCTTGTCCGGTAACGTCAAAAACACTAATCATGATATTACTCTTATCGTATGAAATACTCAGACCGATGATATAATCGCCGTTCTTTCGTACATAACTGGCTGAACCGTTGTTGTCAATCACAAAACACTGGTCTTCTTCTTCATAGGGGGCTAAACCATTGCTGAAGTCTGTCATCACAGCGTATCTTGTTGCCGATTCATTGACTATGGGCATACGTTTTAGGTAAGCCTCTACATAATTCGATAAGGGTCTTTTAGATTCATGTATGCCTCGTGTGCGTAAGCCCATCATACAAACACCCTGATCGGTACCATACCACACCGCTGGGAAAACGGCAGGATCAGAGCAGGATACTGATGTACAGTCTTCATCATCTGAAAGAACATAAACCAATCCCATATATTTCTTCTCTACAATATCTTGGGTAAAAACGCCACCTTTCTCAAACAAATCAAGCATTCTCCCCACCTCTATGGTTATGGAATCTTTGTTGTACTGTTCCCACTTCTCCCGAATTTCCTTATATATACTATTAATCGGGCTTTGTGCTCTAACGATATTGGCAATGCCAACCAACATGAAAATAATAACAAGTTTTCTCATATTCTACTAGTTTTAAAATTATCTTGTATATACATCTAAGTATTTCAAAAATTTCCCTTGTCCTTTAAAAATAAGAATTGAACCGGACTGTAAGCGTAAGCCGTACACCTACTTCTCTGCCGTTCAGAGCAGCAGGCTTGAAGAGGGGGAGATTATCCATTGCCATAATGGCGCCATATCCTCCTTCTCCCTTTATTTCTACATTTTTCGCCTTGCCTTCCCGGTCAATGATGAACCGCATGGTTACCTCTCCGTATTCGGGGATGCCCGGTTCGAGGTGCGCTATGAGAAACCGTCCGAATTCGGAGAAGAAAGTTTGGTTGTTGCTTTTTTCTCCTGTTACGGTAGTGAATACGGGCAGCGTGCCGCCGGGAAAATTGAAGCCTTCTGCCGACGGGTCTATATCTACGATTACTTCTTCCGAGCATATCCCTTTGTAGTTGCGGATGGATCTCGGCTCCAGTTCATAGTCGTAGAAGTTTTCCCATTCACCATAGCCCGTACATTCCGCGATGACACGGGCATAGTCGGTACGGACGATGTACAGCGTTACCGGATACCACTTGTGGGTGGGCTGTGGCTTGGTTTCTATGTTTATGATTTTGCCGTTCTGGTCTTTGGTGATGAAAATGGCTGTGGTAGGGTCTTCGTTGCCGGGTTCCATGGCACGCAGCACTACTTTCTTTCCGTCTTTCTCCCATACCAGAATGTTTTTTTTGTATTGTCTGATTACGGTGGCTTCCCATCCGTATTGCTTTGCCAATGAAGAAATCAGCAAGTCCAGTGTCTGCGGATTGTTGATATAGGTCTTGGATATCAAGCCTGCCATTTTTCTTTGCTCGTCGGCAATCATGGCGATGTAAGGGAATATGATTTTGCCGTACTTCGCTACTTTTTCGCTGTATTTTACTCCGTTCACTTCATAGTCATAAATAACGGTATCTCCGAGCGTGTGCTTTTCTAAAATATACTTTAGGGGATTGTCAGTGAGAAAAGTCGTTGTGTCGGTTATTGCCTGTGCCTTGGAGAAAAACTTGGCAACGTCTGTATCGAAGTCCACGTTTTCAAGGTCATAGGGAGTTTCTTTCCAATATTGGGCTTGCTGGGCATGGGTACAGCTGCACAACAGACCGGTTAGTCCCGTAATGATGAATGTTTTTAGTCTCATTAGATTGTTTAGTTGTTGGGTTTTATGTTTTTGGTTAACTGTGCAGCCTCTGTGGCTGCGGTGTGAAAGATAGGAATTTTCTTTTTTTATTACCCCCCCCCCTAATGCGTTATTAAATGTTAATGAATCGCTTTTTATGAGGATATTTCTGATGCCTTTTTGTAATTCGGGGAGTATATAGCTATATTTTATAAAACAAGGAGCGTTCCTTTCCGTCTGCAAAGCCTGAGGCTTGGGCAGGTGGAAAGGAACGCTCCTGTTTTTTGGATGGGTTATTGTGATCAGTTTCCCTGATGTACCGTAAGTTGCGGGAAGGGGAATCCGATGCCTTCCTTATTGAAGGTATCATATACGATTTTGTTCATATCGAAGTAAACATCCCAATACGCTTCGGTCTTCGTCCATACACGTACTTTAATATCTACGCTGCTTGCTGAAAGCGAGCTGAGGCCGATGAACGGTGCCGGAGTCTTGAGGATGCGTGAATCGGCTTCGATGATGCGTTCAAGTACCGCTTTCACCCGTTCATAATCTTCACCGTATTCCACTCCGAAAGTCCATTCAGCGCGGCGTGTTTCCTGGCGGCTGTAGTTGGTGATGGCATTTCCGCTGAGGGCACCGTTAGGTACGTAGATAATGCGGTTGTCGAGTGTGGTAAGGATGGTGTGGAAGATCTGGATTTCCTTTACCGTACCGTTTGCTTGCGAACTTTCAATGTAGTCGCCCACTTTAAACGGTTTGAAAACAAGCACAATCAGTCCGCCGGCAAAGTTGGAAAGATTTCCTGAAAGCGCCATACCGATAGCCACACCGGCAGAAGCAAGAATGGCTGCAAGGCTGGTGGTTTCCACTCCCAGTTTGCTGATGATGGCAAATGCCAGAACCAGATTCAGCAGGAGGTTGACAAGACTTTTCAAGAAAGTCTGTACGCTGATTTCAAACTTCCGCTTCTGAAGAATCTTGGCTAAGAGCGTATTGATTTGTTTGATGATAAAGCGACCGATAACGTAAATCAGAATGGCTGCAACAAGAGCTTTTCCTGTTTCCACTCCCCAAGTAATCAGTTTTTCAAGTACATGTTCCCAGTTAATGTTTGCGGTGGCTTGGCTTACCGCTGTACTCGCATCTAATAGCATGTGTAGCATGAATTTGAAGTTTTAAAGTTAGTATTATTTTTTTATTCAGTTAATGTTTCGTGTTAATTGGTTTCTTGCATGGTTTTCCTTTTTACAGATGCAGCTTGCATGGGATAGGGAGACTTTCCGATTTGACAAGCTTATAAAATCATAGAAAAACATATAGAATCCTATAATTTAT
>ERZ1027042.53-NODE-53-length-75104-cov-9.152727_pt1 | contig 75104 bp, 50 predicted proteins | sample MGYA00519435_ERZ1027042 | MGnify/ENA primary metagenome ERZ1027042 (study PRJEB26926, sample SAMN06164586) | human gut metagenome | biome: ENVO:00009003; feature: ENVO:2100002; material: ENVO:00002003 | host: Homo sapiens | place: USA | collected 2012 ...
TTAAGCCTGTAGCTAGCGTTCATCCTGAGCCAGGATCAAACTCTTCATTGTAAAATATTTTCTTAACTCTTTCGAGTATTGTTTTCTCTGTTCAGGAAACCGATTTTTTCATTCTCCTTGTTTCCAAGGGTTATTGACGGTTGTCTTCCGTTCATCCTATACATTATTTATTATATACAGGACTACTTCTTGTACTACATCCTAGTCTGTTTATCCAAAGTCTTTCAAAGAACTGCCTTTTCTTTCGTGCTCCCGTTTCAGCGGGAAAGCGTTTGCAAAGGTAAGGCGTTTTTTCGTAACCTCCAAATTTTTTCGAAAGTTTTTTTTGAAAAAAATTTCGGAAGGTTCTCAGAAGGCGTGCGGCTTATCCTTTCTCGCTCCCTTGCACATCCGCAAGGTAAGATACTCGGTGCAGCAGTCAGCACTATCTCCCGTAGCCTCAGCTCTGCCAGTCTGTCATCTTCAGCGGCTCTCCCTCTCGAAAGCGGTTGCAAAGGTACAGACTTTTTCCTTTCATGCAACTTTTACACCATACTTTTTTGCAGGATTTTTTCAGGTTTTTATCTAACTCATTGATTTACTTTATGCTATACAGCATATTTTTTATTGCAATACGAAAACGGATGTGAAATACCCTACATTATATAATTCGTGCGTGCGCGTACGTGTGCGCGTAACGAGACGGAAAAAGTTTTACAAAAAATAGGGGAAAACAGCTGCAAAGCCTGAAGCTGCGAATGGAATACGGAAAAAGGAACGGAGTTTTTACACGAACGAAAAGGAACTTTTTACGTTTCCGTTACGAAAAACCTACGGCTCCGCAACGCAAAACGTACGGTTCGAACGGCGGAAACATATAGTTCAAAGGAAGAAACTATACAAACGACCATCACATTTAATAAAAAAACTCTTTGACTTTTCTACAAAACCAAAGAGTTTTTTATTTAAAGATATTATCTTCTTAGGGAAATGTGTCCATCAATCGGAAATCTTTCACCTTTCCATGCTTTTCTCGAAGTCCAATCTTCAGCTGGATCAGACCAAAATGGATGATTAGCAGGAAGTCCCAATGGCAAATAGACTAAAGAAGTCATATAAAGACTTCCATTATTCGTATAATAATTAGCCAAATTAGGCTGGTGTCCCACAAATCCAAGTTTCAAGAAATTCTCGTTATCAAAATTACCCTCAACAGAAAACATATTTTTCATTACTGCGGTAAGTGCACTTCGGATTTGTCCATTTTTCAGGTCCTCTGGCAAACCATATTTCCATGCGGCAAGCGCCATTGATTGAAATGCCCCCATACGATACACCACAGATCGGCCAAATGCCGGATAGGTGCCTTCAGGAGAAATAAGTCTTTCTATGAAAGTATTAAAGCGCTGCATTCTTTTAACCCCTAAAGAAACAGAAACTGGAGTTGAAAATTTATTAGCCTCACAAACCTCTAATACTTCCACATACATCGGATGTATTACATAAGAGTTATAATAATCCAAAGCAAATTCCGGTCCATCACTATACCAGCCATCACTCAGATACCATTCATTTATCTTATTGACGGCTACAGTTAGTGCATACATATCAGCCTTTTCGCCTATAGACAAAAGAAAGGCCTCAGTCATGGCTCTAAAAAGCAACCAGTTATTATACGCCGGCCGTATCACTCTCAACCCGATAAACCTATCGATATATCTTTGCTTAGTTATCGGGTCCAGTCTATTCCAAGTTGCTTCAGGTGCGCGCATAAAACTTTCTGCAATATAAGCCGCATCTACCAATATCTGAGTGGGCCCTTCCCACAACAAGCAGTCCGGGCTATCAGGATTTACCGCATTTTTATACGATGATATAGCCCAGTCACGGAGTTGTTTTCTCATTCTACCTTCTTTACTTTCATCATCTGGCAAAGCAAGCCATGGTGAAATACCAGCCATCAGGCGTCCAAAGGCTTCCATATAAGCCACTCGTTTGTCTCTTCCATCCCAAGTCGGACTAAGCTCCAGATTCATGTTCTTCTGCAATTCACCTTTACTCATATTTTCAAGTATAGGCTGCGCTATCTTATAACATAGTTCGGTCCAAACTTCCCGGTCACTAGCCTGTGACTCTTTATCATTTTTTGCGACAACATGAACAGATACTAACATAAGTGCTACTAAAAGCACACTTTTAATTTTCATCATAGTCATTTATTTTAATGCAAGGTTTTTACTTTTTTCTATGTCTACTTTTCGTTTCAATGCTTCCAGATAATAATAATCTGCATAATTCAAAGGAACATCTATTTCGCTGTTATGAGGAATACTTCCCACTGAATGCATCAGAATAAATCGCCCATTCTCACCTAATCTTGCTGTGTAACGCTCTGAAGCAAGGCTTGCCATAATATGGTCAGCATATTCCTCATAGGAAATCGCCTCAGGCACTCCCAATGTGCAAATCTCGTACAAAGCAGAAGCTATAACAGCTGCAGAAGAAACATCTCTAGGCTCATCAGGTATTTTAGGTGCTTCCATGTCCCAATAAGGAACAAGGTCCTCAGGCATCTTTTTATGGTTCTTCATGAAATTAAAAGTCTTTATGGCCTGCTGTAAATATTTTTTATCGCCCGTATAACGATAACACATTGTAAAACCATATATAGCCCACGCTTGTCCACGTGACCAAACAGATTCATGAGAGTATCCTTGTGCTGTATGACGGTGTCTTACGCTCCCGTCTGAAAGACTGTAATCTATGACATGATAACAACTTCCATCTGGACGAAACTGTTCCTTCAATGTTCTGTCAGCATGCGCTACGGCAATCTTATAATAAGTAGAATCACCAGACAGTTTTGTTGCTTCAAACAACAATTCCAGGTTCATCATGTTATCAATTATAACCGGACATTCCCAGCCTCTTTGAGCCTGCCAACTATTTCCAGAAACATTCCAACTTTGTATAGTTCCAGGTTTTTCCCGGAAACGGGTACATAAAGAGTTAGCTGCTTCTATCATCACATCTTTATATTCGGCCTTTCCTGATAACCTAAGCCCATTACCATAACTACAATTCACAATAAACCCTATATCATGATGCCAAGTAAGTTTTTTAGCCTCATCCAACGCCTCCGTATACTTTTGTGCAACAGAAAGAAGCGTATTATCATCCGTAAGTTCATACAAATACCACACACTTCCTGGGAAAAAACCACTTCTCCAGTCTGAGAACCCACAATAATAAACTTGCTCGTTCTCGTTCAAAGTCACAGGATTCAAAACCTTGCCACTCGCCTCAATTGTATCAATCTCCAATCCAATCTGACACCTAGCATTTTCAACAGCCTGCTCAACCCAGGATTTTTCAGTTGATTCTGCTTTTTTCATACAGCTTCCCAACCCACAAACAGTTGCTGCTACACAACAATTTAATAACAATTTTAAAATACCCATAAATATTTTCACGCATTAAGTTTAACTTAAAAAGAGATTGTAAAAGTATAACAACCCTTTTGCTCTTTTTCTTTAGCAATAAAAGACAACCTATAGACCTCCGCTCCCCATACAGACGACAATTTTTTATCCGTAAGTTTTACACATTCCTTTTTTACTTTAAACATCTTAGTATCATATTTCAACGTACCTTTAACCCCATTGACAGAAATCTCAATTACACCATCTTTTATGATTATGTCTCCCCATGACAAGAAATTAATCACATTTTCTTTCTTTATCTCATTCAGTTCAAACCGGTCACTTATCATAAGAGCGTCAGACTTCATTGTATAAGAACGAATCCATTTCTTCACTCCAGCTTCATCAGGATAAGCTGTAGCTATGTTCGCAGAGAAACTATTCTTCGTAGCTTTAACTTCCGTAGCCTTATACTGGCGTCCATACTTTTGAGGAACCCCGTTTATCATCGGCAAATTATGATAATTACTTTGCATAGTCCAAATCGTGTATCTTTCACTACTAAACGTCTGTCTTGTGTAAGTACCAACTCCCGCATCAATAATAACCGGCATATTATTTACCCACAAAGAGAAACTGCCCGCATCATTATGATTATGGCTTTCATCATTATATCCTCCTTTTGCGGCAAAAAAGGCCTTCTTATTTCTTACATAGCAAAATTCCGTCTCAGGATACCAGGTATAAGAAACACCTGTATAGGCTTCTTGATACGCACATAATTCATCCTCCACTAAAAAAGCTTCTAAAATACGGAACAGATCACGACCTCTAAAAGAAATCTTGCTTCCCTTATTTTGCATTGAAGCAAACTGCTTCAAGATGTCACTCTTTACAGCTTTTCCATATCGGTATATAAGATAAGGGTCTCCACCTCCTTTGGCAGAAGCATCCGCAAAATTAACAACCCATCCATTCCCTACATAACTTCTTGCAATATACTCTCCCATTGCTTTAATCTGCGGATTGTCAAATATTGAGATTTTACCACCAGTTATCCGATTCAACAAAACAAGATAATCGAGACATTTTCCTGAAGCATGCCCCCAATAAGAAGGTCCTTCTTCACATGCTCCGTCAGAGTGAACATAATTAAGGAACTTATCCACCGATTGCATACTACGGGAAACAGCTTTAGAAAGACGGTCTACATCATTCTCCAGCAGCATAAATGTCATCAAACAATTACTATTGCACCATGGATTCCAGTTATTCACCATTTGCCCTTTATAATTCGCAGCCAGCCACCAAAAACTATCATTATTCAAATAAGGTTTCATTATTCTTTCATCCAGTTCTCTGTATAAGCGTCGGGAAATTTCCGGATCTATCTTGTCAAATTCTTCATGCATAAAATAATATACCCATGATAAAAGACTTCCCAAATCCCCAGCTGTTAAATCAATCAAAGGATAAATGGGTGTAGGCAATGCACGGTGTGTAGGCTGAGTCACCAAATGGGCTGACAATGCCCAAGATGTCATTTCACAAGTATGAAAGACTCCATTAATAAGCTGGTCTATAAAACGTCCCCTCCCTTCTGCCAGTTCAGCAAGCATAAGCCTCACGATAGCTTGATTGTTGTCATCAAAAGGCCGTTCCATAATCTCCCGATTTCCACTTCTTTCAAACTCCAGATAGTCTGTTGCCTTTACCACTTTCCAAGTGTACCCTAAAAGCGACTCTCCATTTTTAATAATTTCATCTTTATATTCCCCTAAAAACCGACTCCATCCTTCCCGATCTTTATAAGAAGGATACTGAACCCATTTTTGATTTAAGACAAGGCACTCCGCAAGACTTTCCTGAGCCGCCACATGTTGAAGAAAATTTCTCTCAGTATAAGCAGCCACTTTAATACATGAAAGAAAAACGAAGACAATTAAAGAAAAAAAACTTTTTGTTTTCATGATATTAGTATTATTAATTAACAATGCAATATTAAGGCTTAATCATATAACAAGGTATCAATATTGTACATAGTAGATACACAAATTGTATAGATCACTTCCAGCACTATTTTATACAAGAAAAAACAGTTTCTTCGAGTTATTAAAAGCTGCGCAATCAGTAATTTCATATAATCACCTATAAATTAATAAGATACGCACCACCTATTCTAACAATTATATTGACATAAAAATATTCCTAAAAAAATCTCCGGATTTTTTTTACATATATATCGGACAATTCGTATAATAGAATTTACAGATTCTAACAATCTTTGCTATGTCAATAATTCACAAACTTAAACTTATACTTATGAAAAGTGCTAGGAACTACAAAATCTCCATGACCAGAATTTTGGCAGGAGTTTCTTTAGCTTTTTTTGCATCAGGCATAGCTACCGCAGCCAACGAATCATCGTCACCACATGCAGATGCAATTGAAAGTATTTTACAGCAAAAAGCAATTAATGGTAAAGTTCTTGATGCGGCAGGTGAGCCTATTATTGGAGCTAACGTAATTGTGAAAGGAACAACTAACGGAACGATTACCGACATTGACGGAAATTTTACCCTAAATGTTCCTTCGGAGTGTATTCTTCAGGTTTCCTATATTGGATTTAATACACAAGAAGTAAAAGTTACTTCTACTACCAACAACATTACTGTAAATCTTAAAGAAGATACGGAAACACTGGAAGAAGTAGTAGTAGTAGGTTATGGTACTCAGAAAAAAGTAAACCTGTCAGGTTCTCTCTCTACCATCAATGTAAGTGAATTAACAGAAAGCCGTCCTATCACAAACGTATCTCATGCATTGTCAGGACTTGCAGCCGGTGTCAGTGTCCAGATGTCAAGCAACCAGCCAGGAAATGATGACGCCTCCATCAAAGTACGCGGTCAAGGAACACTTAATGATTCTTCTCCTCTTGTAATCATAGATGGAGCTGAAGCCAGTATCAATACCGTCAATCCTCAGGATATTGAAACAATGACAGTATTGAAAGACGCAGCATCTTCTGCCATCTACGGTTCACGTGCTGCCAATGGTGTCATCTTAATAACCACCAAACAAGGTAAGTCAGGTAAAATTAAACTTGACTATAACGGTTATGTATCATTTACCTCTCCTTCTATTCCAAGTTCTATGGATCCTGTTTCCAATTATGCAGATTACATGGAATATATCAATGAAGGATATAGAAACTCAGGAATGGCCGAAAAGTTCTCTGCACAGACCATTCAAGAATGGAGAGACAATGAAGGGAAAGATGCCTTGCGCTATCCAAATTCAAACTGGATTGATGATACATTCAACAACTCTGTATCACACAATCATGTAATTTCAATGAGTGGAGGAAGTGAGAAAATAAGATTCTATTCTTCATTTGGTTATCAGAACAATCCGGGAGTCATGGATAATACAGGGTTTGAAAAATATAGCGGTCGACTCAACATTACAGCAGATATCAAACCTTGGCTAACTTTAGGAGCATACGTAAATGGGTATGTATCAAACATGGATCCTGCGGCCAAATATACAGATACCTCAAGCACATCAACCTCTGTAGATGACGTATTCACATACGCTTCTGCCACTACTCCAGGCATGGTATTTCAAGCACCCGACGGAAGATTTGGTGCGATGAATAATCCAGAAGACGATGCACAGAGCGCTGTCAATAACCCACTAGTACGCCTTAACCAAGTAGCCGGTAACATTGCAAAACACAATTTGAGAACTCGTTTTGTAGCTACATTAAAACCATTCAAAGGATTCAGCATCACAGGTTCTTATTCATATGATGTTGTAGATGAAGAAAGAAAACGTAAGCCTGTCATCCTGGAACAATGGAACTTCAGAGACGAACTGATTACACGTACCACAGAAGGTAAATCAAGCATCATGAACTACGACGGAAAAACACAACGCTATTTCAATGATGTAGTAGCCAGATATGAAAACCGTTTCATCAATGATCAGTTAGGGCTGAATGCAATGATTGGTGCCAGCCAGGAAAGATATTACCAACATAACTTCCAAGCGACCAAGTATGACTTAATCGACTATAGTCTAAACGTGATAAATGGAGCCACAGGAGACGCCAGTGCATCTGGATCAAGTACTGAATGGGCTATGCGATCTTTCTTCGGACGTGTAAACCTTGACTGGAACAACAAATATCTGCTCGAATTAAACCTTCGCGCTGACCAGTCTTCACGCTTCCTCTCTAATAAAAGAACAGGGTATTTCCCCTCAGGTTCTTTTGCATGGAGAATCGATCAGGAAGAATTTATGAAAGGAGCATTAGAAAAAGGACTTAGCAATTTAAAACTTCGCCTTTCATACGGTTCATTAGGGAACAATTCTGTAGGCAACTACGATGCGCTTGCTACTTACGCAATTGATAACAGTAACTATTCACTAAACAACCTGCTAGTGCAAGGACTTGTTCAAACCAAATTGGCCAACAGGGCACTTACCTGGGAATCAACTTATATGACAAATGTCGGAGTTGACTTTGGGTTCTTCAATAACCGTTTTACTGGAACAATTGATTACTTCCACAAACGTACCAAAGATATCCTTATCGAACTACCAGCTCCTTTGGTACATGGTTCAACCGATATTCCCAAACAAAACAGTGCTATTGTAACTAACCAAGGAGTTGAATTTACTTTAGGATGGCAAGATAAGATTGGTGACTTCTCATACGGCATCAATGGAAACTTCACTTATGTAAAAAATATTGTCAATAAATTTAAAGGAAGAGACAAAGGTGGTATGAGTATTGACGGCGCAAACGTTATCTGGGAAGGCCATTCCATCAACTCACAATATCTTTTGAGAGTTGACCGCATCATCCAAACAGATGAAGACCTGCAACTTGTTCAACAGATTATAGACAACGCAAAACAATTATATGGTAACAACATTGCAGAAAATCAAATATTCTCTTCAGGTAAGCCAGAAAAAGGAGACTTCTTATACAAAGATACCAATGGAGACGGACTGATTAACTTGGATGATAGAGAAATTGTGAGCGACGGTCCTAATCCTAAGTTCCAGTTCGGACTTAATTTAAATGCATCTTACAAAGGGCTTGATTTCTCTGTTCTTTTCCAAGGTCAGGCTGGAGCAAAAATCTACTGGCAAAATGATTTAGCCAACACGGCTTCTGTACGTTATGGTTATCAGATGAATAAAGAAGTTGTAGAAGGAAGATGGTATGAAGGAAGAACTACATCTGCCGAATATCCAAGACTACTTGAATATTCAAATAACAAAAACAAACAGATGAGCGATTTTTATCTGCAAGATCTTTCATTCTTAAAAATACGTAATATTCAGTTAGGATATACCTTACCTAAATCAATTGTATCCAAAACCTCTCTCGAACGTATCCGTGTTTACGGAAGTTTGGAAAACTTCTTCACCTTTACTTCTTTTAGAGGATTTGACCCTGAATTAGGAGGAACACTGGGATATCCGACCATGAAAAATGTGGTAGTAGGTATTAACGTATCTTTCTAACATAGTTTTTATAACCATTTATGATTTACCATTATGAAAAAATATAAATTAATTGCAGTTTTAGCTGCTTCAATGGCATTCACCACAGGATGTTATGATTTGGATGTTTTTCCGGAAGATCAATTAAATTCTACTACTTTCTTCCAGACTCAAGCCCATGCTGACCAAGCCATGATGGGAGTTTATAGCCTGATGACAGACGAAGACGTCTTTGGCCGACAATTTGGTTTTGATTGCTTAGGAGGTGTTGGCAGCGGTTACGACCCAGCTTCATATGCCACCATCGCAAGAGGCACCTATACTAGTAGCGAAGGATTTGTTACAAACAAATTCCAGAAACTTTATGAAGGAATTTCTCGCGCCAACATCGTCTTACAGAATGTAGACAAATGTGATATGACAGAAGAGTTAAAAGAGCGGTATAAGGCAGAAGCCAAGTTCATGCGTGCATTATATTATTTCACTCTTATGGATTTTTGGGGAGGAGTTCCTATCTACGATGAAACTACCATTGTAGAAGATGAGTTTATGAGCATGCTCAAACCCAAAAGTGACATTGAAACTGTAAGACAATTTATCCTGACAGACCTTGAAGAAGGAATAAAGAAACTGCCTGTCGAATGGGATAGCACCAACAAAGGAAGAGCCACATCCGGAGCTGCCCTTGCACTAAAAGGGAAAGTACTTCTTTATGCTGGGAAATATGATGAAGCCAAGAAATGCTTCAGAGAACTTATTGGTGAAACAGAAAATTCTCAATATGCAGGAGTGTATAAACTCTACGAAGAAGGTGAGAACCCTTATTCAGACCTGTTCAAACCTGGTGGTGACGAAAGTAGTGAAATGATTTTTGCCATACAGAATATTGGTGGAATTGGACAGGACTTCGGTATGCCAACCACTTTCTACATGGGAACAAGAGCTGCATTTGGTAGCTGCTGGAACAATGTAATGGCCTCGGTCAATCTTGTAGATTCTTATGAATGGAAAGATGGATCACCTTTCAGCTGGACAGAAGCAAAAGCCTCATACGGCTGGAATGGATATCCAACCTATAATGATGCTGTTGAAAATACAGAAACAAAGAAAAAAGAATACCCAATGCGAGAAGAAGTCTTCTACTCCAAACTTACCGAAGACAATAAAAGTGTAAAAGAATACACAACACACAGAGCTGAATTATTAAGCATGTATGAAAATCGTGACCCAAGAATGGCGTCAACGGTGATTCTTCCATACACTCAATTCAAAGGTTGGGTCAGCAATAAAGCTAAAGATACAGAATTTGTCATGACAAAAGAAGTCGGAATCTGCAACGAGACCAATGGATTCATACGTGTCAACGGAAACTATGAATACTATCCATTCCGGAAATTTGTAGCAGAATATGATATGGATGGAGCAATAAACAACCGTGCAGATACCCCTATTAACTTCCCACTTATTCGCCTGGCAGATGTATATCTAATGCTGGCAGAGTGCTATATCTTCTCAGAATCTGGCTTTGACAAAGACAATGCAGTGAAGTACATCAATAAAGTACGTACAAGAAAAGGAGTAAATATGCCTGAAATCAACAACGGTACCCCACAAATGGCAGCCAATACAAAAGAGGAAGTTTTTGAACGTTTGCGCCACGAACGTACAATAGAACTTGCTGCTGAAGGACATAGCTTTAGCGATATGAAAAGATGGAAACTTCTTGAAACTTTAAATGGCCCCGTATATGGAATAGCCTTATACAATGCTTATTACACACGTGTTGTGACAGAAAGAGATTACTTATGGCCATTCCCATTGTCTGAATGCGAAAAAAATCCTGATTTGGCTAAAGGACAAAACCCTGGATGGTAAAAATAATTTCTATGGAAAAAGGCGTCTAAAAATTAGACGCCTTTTTCCATAGAATTATTTCTAGAACTTTTCCTATAATTTTGAGGGGTTACTCCATACTGATTTTTAAAACACCTACTAAAATAGACAGGCGAACTAAACCCACACTTATCACCCACTTCTGAAACTGGTATATCCGGATACTTCTGTAACATAGTAGCAGCAAACTTAAGCCTGTAATTTAGAATAAAATTATTAGGAGTCATACCAGTTAAGGCCTTAAATTTTGAATACAGAACAGAACGTCCTACCCCAATCTCTTTACAAAGTTCCGGTATATCAAATTCCGTATCATCCATATGTGCCTCAATAGCCTCAGAAGTTTTCTTCAAAATCTCCTGATCAAGCAAATTAATACTAGTCAGATCAACTTCCGTTATTGGATTTTTACGTATCTGGTTGTGTATTAACAATCTATTTCGAACCAAGTTATTTGCTCTTGCAAGTAGGATTCTCGGATTAAAAGGCTTCGAGATGTAATCATCCGCTCCTCTATTAAGGCCTTCAATATTCTGTTCTACACTATTTAATGCAGTAAGAAGTATAATAGGAATATGACACAAGTCAATATTGTTCTTTATTTTCAGACACATTTCCGTTCCGGACATCTCAGGCATCATAATATCCGAAATAATTAAATCAGGCTTATATTCATATGCTTTATCTAATCCTTCCTTGCCATTACTTGCCATTATTACCTGATAAAAAGGTGAAAAAAGCTCACATAACACTTGAATAAGCTCGTCATTATCTTCCACAACTAAAACCGTATATTTTTTTGACTCTCCTTCTTCGCTTTGGAAACTTTCTTCGTTAGCAACGGCACATATTCCAACTCTACTATCCTCATCTGTCTCCTTCAAATCTGACTCCTTCTCCCGATCCGCAAAATGAACATGCTCATCATGAATATATCTTGCATCACCAAGTGGAAGTTTTACAGTAAATACACTACCCTTTCCCAACTGACTATCTAAGCAAATTTCTCCATGATGTTTCTCTACAATACTCTTCGTAAGAGCCAAGCCAATTCCAGTACCTGGAGATGTAGCAGACTCAGAAGATCCTTCAATCTGATAAAAACGATCAAAAATACGATTAAAATCACCCATTGCTATACCTTTTCCAGTATCATGTATTGAAATAGCCACATTCTCACCTTCCACGCATATTTTAATCTCAATACTACCTCTCTCCGTATATTTAAAAGCATTCGACAACAAATTAAGAAACACTTTCTCTAACTGCTTTGAGTCAAACCAGCATAATATTACTTCCTGATTGGAGAAAAACTCATATTTAAGTCCTTTACTATGTGCATAATCACTAAATACATAAAATATCTCTTTCATAAAAAGGCAGATATCTTTCTGCGACATATTCAGCGTATATTTATTTTGTGTAAACTTTCTAAAATCCAAAAGCTCAGAAATCAAGTTATTCATATATTGAGCACTTCTCTTAAGCTTCAAAACCCGGTTATACACCATTGGTTGTAGATTGGGCATCTGAAGAAGAGATTCTATGTGACTTATTATTAAGGTAAGTGGAGTACGAAACTCATGACTTACATTGGTAAAAAACACCAATTTTTCATGATTAAGTTCTTCTATATGCTGCTTTTCAAATCTCTCTTTTTCAAGTGAAAGAAATAAATCATTTTTCTCTTTTCTATAACGTATTATCATCCAAACGATGGTAATAAATATAATGATATACAAAACCCATGCATACCATGTGTTATACCACGGCAACGAAATACAGATATTAAGTACAGCCATATCCTGTGCATCACCATCTGCCATTCTAACACACAATGTATAATTTCCAGGAGAAAGATTCGTATATCTCGCAAAAGGAACTGTAGTCGAAATCCAAGTCTTATCAAACCCTTCTAATTTATATTCAAAAATCTGTTGTACATGCCTGTTTATATAATCAGAACTAGCAAACTCTATAATTATATTATTTTGCGATGAAGCTAAATCTATTCTATCTGTGAATGCCAAAGATTTTTTCAGGATTTTTCCTTCCTCCGATGGATGTATTATAGCGTTATTTACATTAATATTAGAAAAATAAATCGGTTGTTTATGTTGTAACGGAGATAAAAAATCAGACTCTTCAACACGTGTTATCCCCTTTGTATCGCCAACGTAAATTATATTTTCCTTAGAAATACAGATGCCACATCCATATATAATAGGAGCTTTTAAATAATCTTGCTTTATACTCGCAAACGTCTTTTTATCCGTATCAAACATAGTTATTCCTCTATCTCCTATAAGTATCAATTTACCATTTAAGGTCAATCGGGAAGAATAACAATAATTACTGGGAAGATTACTATTATATGATGTATAGGTATTAATTGTCTTCAAAGAGGTATCATAAACAATCATTCCACTGCCTAAAGTACAAATATAAAGTTTTTTATCTACTGAAAGAATATGCGACACCTCTCCTAAAGCATGAAGTGATATTATTTCCTGTTTATGAGGAGTATCAAGAGAAATTGCTTTTATATTATTTCCAGATGTAGTATAAAAAGTTCCGTTCTTATCTATATCAAAAATCATTGCTTCACCAAAACAATCTGGTAAATGAGTAAATCTGTTTGACCGAGTATCGAGCAAAAACACTCCCTCTCTTGAGGAAACAACAATTTTATTTTTCCACTTTTTGACATGGTGTATAATTCTTCCCGGCATAACGGGAGATTTGTAATCCGTAGAATAATTATAGAAAGTCTTCTTCTTAATGTCATATCGAGACAAGCCTCCAAGATGTGTACCTATATATAGCATATCATTATCCATATCATAGCACATACTTTTCACATTATTATGAGGAAGCCCATGACGTGAAAGAGGCGTGGCAGTAAATTGCTCCACAGTTCTCCACCCACGATCTATACAACTGACTCCTCCTCCATCCGTACTTATCCACAAATTCCCTCTTTTGTCCATTATCATTTCACCAATGTATGAATAATAAAGACTAGACAAATCCTTTGCCTGATAATCGTAATGAATTACACTATTTCTTGTTGGGTTGAAATAATTTACGCCCCCAAAATAACTTCCAGCCCAAATATTTCCTTGCCTATCTTTGAAAAGCGAAAAAATAGAAGGATGATTAAGCCCACCCGCATACTGCGGAATATTTACGGCTGCATAAGTATGGTTTTTTATATCATATTTCTGTAAACCCATAAAAGTGCCAAACCATATATTCCCATCATCGTCTTCAACAAATTCACGAATCTGCGGGTCAATTATACCGTTTATGCCATTCGGACAAAGTGGAATTTTCTCTATTCTATCATTCACTCTCCGATAAAGTCCATTCATTCTCGTTCCTATCCACAAATTATGTTTTGAATCTTCATATATTCTATAGATATCTTCTCCCGGTAAAAGGTACTGCTCCTCCCAAAGTGCGCCAAAAGGAGAAATAATTATACCATCAGTCGTACCTACATACATATTGTCTCTGTCAACTTCAATTACATTAACAGAGGTAGATTCAGGTAAAATTTTATAAATGCTTTTTTTATGAGTTTTGAGATCATACAAAAATATGTTGTTCCTCTGTGCATACAAAATATTTCCTTTATATGCAGTCATAGCCGTTACCTTCCCTCTATTATCTATCTTACAAAACAGTTCGGTTTGCACATCATAAGCATACAAAAAGAAATCAGAAATAAAATACACTTTATTGCCATCTACAAGATTTTCTGATACAATGGAAGATATACTATTACCAATCCATAATTTCCCATCTTTCCCATTATCTACCTCACCCTTGTAATATTTAATCTTACCTCCGTCATAGACATTTAAACCTTCTCTTGTACCGAACCACATTCGCCCCAAAGTATCCTGTCCTATAGCCATTACAGAAGGCTGAGATAGCCCATTGCCTACACTAAGATTCTGAAAATATTGTGCATTGGATTTTATTGTCGTCAATATTAATAATATAAATAGTATAAAAAATAACTTTCGCATCATTTTATGCTTGCATTATTTATGAATAAGTTGAACATAGTTAGATTTCCCGACTACAAAGTCTATGGTTTATCGTGTGCCAAATTTAAAAAATTATCGTACGTATATCAAAAATCAGAGTAAAGAAAAATCCGGATATAAAATAAAAGAACTTTCAAACCATTTTCTATCCATAATTATAAATTTAAAGGAGCTTTTCAAGACCTAATCCTGAAAAACTCCTTTAAAATAAATCAAACTTTTTCCATTCTAAAATTCACATTCTTCTTCATTTTCTACGGAAGGAATGGTAACCAGGACTTTATCAATTCGCGCACCATCCATATCCACCACTTCCAGCACAAAATTATTCCACTCCAGTGTTTCTCCACTTTGTGGAATATGCTGTAAATGCTGCAGAATTAAACCTCCTACCGTATGATAGTCTACATCTTCCAAAAGGTCCTGACGATTAAAGTAGCACAAGAAATCATACAACGGACACTGGCCGTCTACCAGCCAGCCATCTTTATTGATTCGCTTGATAATATCCGGTTCTTCCCCAGCATCATCCATAGAACCAACTAAGCCTTCCAGAATGTCACGCAAGGTGATAATTCCCACGCAAGCTCCAAACTCATCACAAACCAGGGCACGACTTATCTTCTGGGCCTTCATCTGCTCCAAAGCCTTATACACATTCATGTTTTCATGAAAGAATGTAGCCTCATGCGTCAGAGCCGGCAAATTGAAATTCTCTTCAGAAAGATGTAACACCAAATCCTTCAGGTTTACTACCCCTTTCACCTTATCCAAGTCACCATCTTCCGTCACCGGATAAAACTCATACAATTCATTCACCAGCACAGCTTTCACTTCAGCCGCCGTCATTCCACTCTCAAGTGCCACAATGTCACTCTTATGCGTCATAATGGATCCTACTTTCAAATCGCCCAACAAGAATACACGCTGTACAATGTCCTGTTCTACAGGCTGTACTTCTCCATCGTCTGCTCCTTCTTTAATAATAGACTTGATTTCCTCTTCTGTCACTTTACTGTCGGTATCCTTGATGCCCAACAGATTAAAGATTGCTTCCGTACTCTTAGATAACAGCCAGACAAAGGGTAAAGCCACTTTTGCCAGCACATTCATAGGCCGTGCCACCAGCTTAGCCATTCTCTCGGCCATGCTCATACCAATACGTTTAGGCACCAGCTCACCAAAAATAATAGTAAGATAAGTCACTATCACTACAATTATTCCCTGTGCCAGTCCAAAAGCATAAGAAGAAGCAACTCCCCATGAGATAAGCAGATTCGTCAGGTCGACCGCAATTTTATTTCCCGAATAGATACCGGTCAAAATACCAATTAATGTAATACCAATTTGAACTGTAGAAAGAAAACGATCTGGGTCCCCTGCCAGTTTCAATGCTACGCGAGCAGATTTATTCCCTTTTTTTACATCTGTCGACAACCGGGATTTTCGGGCTGATATTAATGCCACCTCGGACATGGCGAAAATACCGTTCAGTACTATCAACCCGATAATAATGATTATTTCATCCATATATAAAAACAAGTGTGTTTCAGGGGAACAAATTTATATGAATGTTCATAGCAAAAAAAGTGAGCTGCCTATAATTATATTGTTTTAACAAACAGACAGTTCACTTTTTTCATTTCTCTTTTCACCTTACACACATGAAGTTAGCCGGCTACATCAGAATTTTTTCGATTGCATGAAGTTCCTCTTCTTCAAATGAAAGATGATTCAACGTTTTCAAACTATCTCCCAGCTGTTCTACCGAACTGGCCCCTACAATCACGGAAGTCACAGTTTCGTTTTTCAACAACCAGGCCAGAGCCATTTCGGCCAGTGACTGTCCGCGCATAGCCGCCCGTTCATTCAATGCTTGTATCTTACTCAACACCTCCGGCGTAAGCGCCTCTTTTTTCAGGAAACCACCCCTTGCTATACGAGAATTATCCGGAATACCGTTCAGATAACGGTTAGTCAGCAAGCCTTGTGCCAAAGGAGAAAAAGCCACAAACCCACTTCCATTCTCCTTCACAGCATTCAATATCCCCTGAGATTCCGGTTCGCGTACCAGCATGCTATACCGTCCCTGATACAGTAGGCAAGGCACATCCCGTTCTTTCAGATAACGAGATGCAAACAGATAGGCATCCAACGGGTATTTAGACAAGCCGACATACAAAGCCTTTCCCTTACGCACAATATCAACCAATGCCTGAAGAGTTTCTTCCAACGGCGTTTCCGGGTCATACCGATGAGAATAAAATACATCCACATAATCCAGATTCATCCGCTTCAAGCTCTGGTCCAGGCTGGCCATCAGATGTTTTCTGGAACCCCAGTTGCCATACGGGCCTGGCCACATGTCATGACCTGCCTTCGTGGAAATAAACAACTCATCCCGATAGGGAGCGAACGATGACTTCATAATCTGCCCAAAGGTTTCTTCGGCTGAGCCATAAGAAGGTCCGTAATTATTAGCCAAGTCAAAATGTGTAATTCCATGATCAAACGCATAGTGCAATTTTTTCCGGCTAAGTGAAAGTGTATCTACATCACCAAAATTATGCCATAATCCTAAAGAAATAGCGGGCAGCATCACTCCACTACGACCGGCACGGCGATACTGCATACCACATTCGTAACGATTTTCAGCAGCAGAATAAACAGGTTCTATCATTAGACTTAATTTTAAGGCGTACAACTTTATTTTATCATATCAATGACAAAAATAATCTTTTCTTTTAAAAAAGAAATGGGCCATTCCTTTTCATAACGATTCCTCCGAACCTGATTCACAAAAATGAATGACCCATTGACCTGCCACAAGTTATTTTCCTGTCTTCACTTTATCCCATGAGGGAGGAGTGACTCCCATCAAATGGCGGACAAAGAAGTCATAACGCTTGTGTTCGCCAAAGTCCTCTCCCATCGTGTGGTGAGCTCCCGGGATAACCACCAGTTCAAAATCTTTATTGGCTTTTATCAAAGCATTGGCCACCTGCATGGTAGAAGCCGGATCTACATTATCGTCCAGTTCGCCTACCACCAGCATCAACGGACGACTCAGCAGATGAGCATTGTCTACATTGGAACAAGCACTGTAGGATTCATCTACCGGATATCCCATCCAAAGTTCATTCCACCAGATTTTGTCCATACGGTTGTCGTGACATCCACATGCCGAATAGGCAGCCTTGTAGAATTCCGGATGGAACAACACGGCCCCGGTAGATTCCTGTCCTCCGGCAGAGCAACCGAAAATTCCTACCCGGTCAATATCCATATAAGGATATTTCTGCGCAGCGGCTTTAATCCAGGCTATATGGTCGGGCAATCCGGCATCTTTCAGGTTCTTGTAACAAACTTCTTCAAATTCTTTTGAGCGGAAAGAGGTCGTCATACCATCTACCTGTACCACAATGAATCCCAGTTCAGCCAGCGATGTCATCCACCAGTTATAAGAAGAGAAAGTCTTCGGCACATACTGGTCGCCCGGTCCGGAATAAATGTATTCAATTACCGGATATTTCTTCGACGGGTCAAAGTTAGACGGGCGATAAATCACTCCCCACATATCCGTTTTTCCGTCACGACCTTTGGCTGAAAATACTTCCGGGGCTTTCCAGCCATTGGCCAGCAAAGCAGAAATATCGGCTTTATCCAGCTGCATACGGATTTTTCCGTCCTTTGCATCACGAAGTACTGCAATCGGAGCCTGGTCTACTTTACTATACACATCTACCAGATACTTATAGTCGGATGAATACCAGCATTGATGCATTCCCTCTTCCGGAGTCAGTTCTACCAGGTTACTTCCGTCAAAATTGATTTTATAATAATGAATCAAGTACGGGTCCTCGCCTTTCTTCATACCATTGGCCGAAAAATAAATCACCTCATTGGCCTCATCCACATGCTGCACTCCACGAACATACCATTCACCTTTCGTAATCTGATTCAAAGGCTTTCCGGTAGCCCGGTCGTAGAGATACAGATGGTTGTAATTATCCCGCTCACTTGACCAGATAATCCGCTTGCCATCGCTCAGGTAGTTACGGTAAATGCGAGGATAGTTCACGTATTTTTCTTCCTTTTCTTCAATCAACGTACGCACACTGCCATCCACTGCCGACATTTCCAACACGCGATATACTTTATGCCCGCGTTCATTGTATTCGAAAGTAATGGCCTTACTATCCGCATTCCACATCGGACCAGACAATTCATACTGATGGCTGAACAGCTCCGTAGAAGGAATCAAACGACGGCCGGATTCTACTTCGAAAATACAAGGCACCTTGAAACGCAGTTCGTCTCCAGGTTTTGCATATTCCTGCTTATGCAATTTGGGTTGCGCCTGATCGGCAGGAGAAGATTCCACATAATATACATAACGTTTTTCTACCGGACGAATCCGACAAGATACCACCGACTTGGAATCGGGCGACCACTGGATATACGAAGAATAATAATTGCTCAACGTTCCATCCTGACTCAGCTGCTTCTCTTTGCCTGTAGCCACTTCGCGAACATATACGTTGTCATTTTTGATAAAAGCAGTCCACTTACCATCCGGTGAGGTAACCGGGCGCCCTTCTTTCTCATCGTCCACTTCCATCCAGTGGCGTTCCTTTCCACGAGGAGGTATGGCTCCTTTATCCAACAAACGGTTATTTTTGATGCTGTAAGCCCAGAACTTCCCGTCCAGTTGGAAGCGTAACGTATCCAATGAAATATTTAACTGGCAATTCTGAAGCGGAAGGTTATAGGCATTTATCTCACGTCCTGCTTTTTCTGTCAAAGCAGCCGCCATTTTCTGCTGGTCAAACAATGCCGTACGTTTTTTCGATGCAGCATCTACCTTCACATATTCCTTTCCCTTTTCTGTCTGCCGTACATACCAGAAAGCAGAAGTCTGATCTACCCAATGCGGAACCACACCTGCATACAGCACGTGCTTGGCATTGTATTTCTCTCGCAGCGCATACGCACGGTTGTAATCCTCTACCGTACCTTGTGCCCAAAGTGAGATACAAGACATACTTCCTAATGCAAATAACAAAACGCCTGATTTGAATAAGTTATTTTCCATTTTATCATATTATATTAAAGAATTCGGGATTTCAGATTCTCTTCAGTCACCCCCAAGAAAACCCAAAACCCCGAATCTGATTGCATTATTATCTATTAATTCTCATGGTTATTTCACTTCCCACTCATACAATCCAGAAGAATTCTTATCCGGCTGTACCACCTCCAGTTTCACGGCCTTTGTCTTCACCGGTTCAAAGTCTACGGTATTGGGATTGCCCTTCTGGACCCCATACGCTGTAATATTCTGAACTGGAGCCCAATTGCCTGAAGCATCCTTATAATAGATTTTCCAAGACTTCGGTACACGGCAACCTCCCCAAGGAGCATCATCATACCAATACACTGTAGAGCTGGAAACTTCCATTTCTTCCGGGAATTCGTATGAAATCCACTCTGTAGTACCTTCTTTCGGCCACCAGTGATAATACGGAATCGTACGGTCATTTTCATCCTTCGGCACCAGTCCGTCAGAAATAGAGGACAGTGATTTTACTTTATGTGAAGCATCTACCTTACTCTTCGATGCCAGTGTCGGGATAGCAACCGGACGAGTAGCACTTACTTCATTCGGCAACCACACAGCCATATTTCCCGCTCCACGATGTGCCCATGCATAATATGGAATCATGGTCAGTGTATGATCTTTTGCGACCAGACGGCCCGACTCATCGTATTCCAATGTCTGAGCCTGAGTCTTAATCTGATTGATACCATACAACAAATCCGGTTTTTCTACGACTTCAAACTTCGGAGCGCGGTTCATCAATACACTCAATACATCAAAATCATTGTCCGGCCATTCTGCACAATACACAATCGGACCACGTTCTATAGAAACCCGGCCACGGTCAGCTTCCACCTTTCCATTAGCTCTTACCGTACGCACGTTCATATCGAAGTGAACTTCTACCTTATCTCCCTTTTTCCATTTACGGTCGATGGTCAGGTAACCTTTCTGCAAATCTGATGTCACTTCTTCACCGTTCACCTTCACACTGTATTTCGGACGCACACCATCGGTATAAGTATACAAGTCACTCGGAACTACCTGATTGCGTACCCATCCCGGAATACGAATCTTCATGGCAAACTGTCCGGCTGAGTTACGGTCTACTGCCAATGTAATATCCCCGTTCCATGGATAAGATGTGGTTTGTGAAAGTGTAACCTTCTTTCCGTTTACCTGCAAAGTAGCATTATTGGCAATAAATAAGTTTACGTATACATCTTTTCCTTTTACTGCATAAACATAGCCCGGAACAGAAGGGATGAAACGGCAGATATTAGACGGACAACAAGCACAACCGAACCAAGGCTGACGCTGGTGCTGTCCCATAGACTCCAACGGATTCGGATAGAAGAAACCGCCACCATCCAAAGATACACCTGAAATCAATCCATTGTACAAAGTACGTTCCAGCACATCGTAATACTTGGACTCTCCGTGCAAAAGGAACAAACGGTAATTCATATATACATTACCGATAGCCGCACAAGTTTCACAGTAAGCCGACATATTAGGAAGTTCATAATTCTTTCCGAAAGCTTCCCCGTTGTTTGTCGCACCAATACCTCCGGTGATATACAATTTTTTAGAAACAATGTTATCCCAGATACGGTCGATGGCATGAATATAAGCTGTATCACCTGTCAAGGCAGCCACATCGGCCATACCAGAATACATGTACGCTGCACGTACTGCATGTCCTACTGCCTCATCCTGTTCAATTACCGGTTTGTGAGCCTGACTGTATTCATCCCGACGAGAAGTATAGCCGCGCTTATCCAGGAAGAATTTAGCCTGATCCAGGTATTTCTGGTCACCCGTTACCAGATATAGTTTAGCCAATGCCATTTCTGCAATCTGGTGACCTGGTACACGTACCTGCTGTCCCGGTTTGTCACCAATCTCACGGCAGACACAGTCTGCATAACGAATGGCTATATCCAGGAAATTCCGTTGTCCCGTAGCCTGATAGTGTGCAATAGCACCTTCTACCATGTGACCTAAGTTATAGAACTCATGGCTCAGTTCTTCCACCTTCTCCCAGCGTTTACTACCGGCCCATTCATGTGGATGTTTAGGATTCATAGTACGTGAAGTGTACAAATAGCCGTCAGGCTCCTGCGCAGCAGCCACAATTACCAGCACACTGTCAATGTATTTCTTCAGCTTCTTATCCGGATAAGTCTGAAGCAGATAGCTGGCTCCTTCAATAGTCTTATACACATCCGTATCATCAAATGAATAGCCTGTCACCTTATTATTTTCACTCGGATGAGCTGCCAATTCAAAGTTCTTGTAGCGTCCGGTTTCTTCACATTTGCTAAAAGCCAATGGAATAGTTACTTCACGACTGGCTTTCAAACGCTGTCCCCAGAAAGAATCCGTCAGTTTTACCGAAGTAAACGGAACCGGATCAATCGGATAGCCGTGTGCAGAAGCCTTCTTCTGCGCGTATGCCCCACCTCCTATCAACGAAAAAAGCAGAGCAGAAATCACAAATTTTTTCATGGTGTTACTCATATTTTATAGGTTATTATTCTCATTTATCTTTCAAGGGAAGTGCCTCATCCCAGATCTTCAACGCATGCAGATAGCCGCTAAAAGGCCAGTTACCTTCTGCATTCTGTCCCAAAGTTACAAATTGTATCGGTTTAATCAGCAGCTGAATATCTTTTGAACTGATTAACTGCCCGTTTATATATACCTTCTCGATACGTCCGTCAAAAACGACATAAATATGTTGCCATTTTCCTTCCAGTGACTTAGCCTCCTTATAACCGACATCTTCGTACCAGCCATAATGGTTCAGCATCCCGCAACGAGGTTCTGTGCCATTCACCAGCATGATTTTTTCCATTTCATCGTGCGAACTGGTAAAATCGGCCACGCATTCATTCTCAGCCATTTCCGGATTCAGCACCCAGGCTTCCAACGTATAAGGAGCATTGTCACGAAGAGTAGCCGGCAAGGTAAAGCTGGAACGGAAGAACTGCTCGCCTTCAAAACGGAAAGCCTTCTTACCCTGCTGTTCTTCTACAATTACCGGAGCCTTTTGAGTCTCAAAATAACCTTCTACAACTCCCTTATTCGGAATATATCCTACCGTATCACCTACTGCAAAATCATCTGCATCCAGAGATACCTGCAATCCTCTTTTCATCTTATCAGAAGCCTCTACACGTACCAAACCTACAATTGCATCGTAAGCCTTTTCTGCTTCTTCCTGTTTCCAGTTATAATAACGGAAATTTGTCAATGTCAGTTCCTTGTCCTGTGACTGAATAACTACCTTTCCTCGCTGTACATACTTGTCTGCCGATTGGGAAACCCAGCGGTTATTTTCATACACCCAGACTGTAGTTGTATGCTCCTCTTTTGGATTAACAACCGGAGACATAAATTCCAAGCATGTACCTGGGGCCAACACAATAGCCTCCTGTCCGTCAATACGCTTACGGGAAACTTGTCCGGATTTCAATTGGAAGACACCGCCCAGCATACCGCCGTCGTTTCTCCACTCCGTACCGTTCCAGTCCAAGCCCGAGAGTCCCATCCACAACTGAGGAGATGCCGTTTCAAACTCGCCGAACACTTTAATGTTCCACAAAGCACCGGCAAAACCATTTTTCTGTGTTCCCGTTGTGGTTAATCGTACATACCGTGCTTTCACATCACCGAAATCTACCATCGGACTTCCAGCCAGATAATTGGAACGCTTATCCGCAAAAACATCCCACTTCTTTCCGTCTACTGAAGTCTCAATTACATACTGATAATACGACGTGCCATATTCAAATTGTGTCCACACCGTACGGATATTCTCAACCTTCTGCAAGTCAATCTCAATCCACTCCTGCCCCATTGTCTTCGGACGCCACAACGTACCATTATTATCGTCTGCCGCATATTCAGGCACAAAGTTGGCATCATAATACGAAGAAGCTTTGACCGGTTTCCGATAGGCCAAGTTTTTCGATTTCAATACACTCTTGGCAAAAGCCCCCACTCCGCTGTGTGTTCCTTCTATAGGAGCGATGGAACCATCAGCATTAAATTTCAGCTTGTCAATACAAACCTGACGATGAAATCCACGGTTGGAATGAGGATTATCATGACGATGGTATACGATATAATAATTATCTCCTTCCTGCAAAATGCTGTGATGACCCGGTCCGTGCACTGTACCGTCGGCGGACGTCTTCAGGATTGTACCTCTATATGTATAAGGTCCAAGCGGTCCTACCGTGCTCGTAGCGTACTGCACATGATAGGTGCTGTCATGACACGAATCGGAAGAATACATAAAATAATAGATACCGTTTCGTTTCATCACAAACGGCGCCTCAAAGAAATCTTTTACTTCCGTATTAGGAATCAACTTTGTTTCCACAAAACCTTTCATATCAGACGTCATCTTTCCAGCCCCGCAGCCAAAACCTTTATAGATACCCCATGTACCCCAATACAAATATACCGAGCCGTCATCGTCTACAAACGTCTGGCCATCCAGCGTAATGGCATTCTTCACAAAACGGTCGGGAACCAATACGGCTTCACTTTCTCCCAGTACATTCTTCCATGGTCCACGCGGTGTATCTGCAACTCCTTCATATACATTGCAAGGCTGACAATAAAACATACGATATGTGCCATCGGTATGCTGCATTACATCCGGTGCCCAAATCCAGTGGCTGTCCGGCCAGTTCATCGGCATAATGGTCCAGTTCTCAAAATCCTTGCTACACCATACCTGCGAAGGGCCAAACCCTGCCCCACTACCATCAGTCGTAGCATAGACATAATATGTATCTCCGAACTTCTTTACCGTAGGGTCTGCAAAATACCCTGGAATAAACGGATTCCCCGCACCCGGAGTATTCCATTCCACCTTTTGTGAATAAGCAGTACTCAAAACTGTACCCAACAACAAACTTGGCAATACATGTTTTTTCATTCTTTTCCTCCTTTTATTATGGGTGCACTTCATTCAATATCGGAATTTCAATTTCATAGAAATACTCTTTCAGCAACTGATACATGTCAGGATCATACGATTTCAGTTTCGTACGACGGTTCATGGCATTGTGTACTTTATTCGGAGTCTCCGAATAGCGGTTACAGTTGAAGAACGACTGCACACATTCTGCAAAATACTCTTCTTTATTTGAAATAGCATACGTATCCTTCCACAATCCCTTGGCAATGGCATTTTGTCTACACTTCTCCAAACGGTCATCAAAATCAGGTTCTACACCTACAATACCAATGGTATGGAACAAATGTGCAAACTCATGAATCAGAATATTCTCTCCCACATACTTATCACCCGGGAAAGCCAGCACATTCTCTTCTCCACAGCTGGCCGAAAAATCATCTTCCGGAGCACCGCCAAAACCTCTGGCACGCTTATTCCAGAAAGCGATATTCTCCGGTGTGTTGCAGATATGCGCATATTCCGGCAAATCACACACCTCTTCGTGCTCCCCGATAATCATCACATGACATCCTTTGCTCACCATGTACTGTTTAACATCCGGACGCTTCGCCAGCATCAGCGATACAATCTCATACGCCTTTTCCAGAGCCTCATCACGTACCTTATCAGATGACACGATATATAATCCGTCTACTTCCAGGTATTTTTTATAGAAAGAAGGGATTCCCTTTCCCGCAGGCACAGCCGAAGGTTTCACTTCCGTTACAAAAGTACGCTCCAGTTTCAAGGCAAATCCTCCTCCAGAAGCCAAATGGATAGGCAGTTTGGTATGGGCATCTACCACAAAAGTTTCCTTCACATAATCTTCTGCCTGGCGAGATGCATTGACACCGTCCTTGAACAAAGTACATTGATACTTTTCCCCTTCACCCAAGAAAGAGAAATCCAGTGTCACCTCACGCTCATCCCAGTTTGTCATACCTCCGATATACCAGTTAATATCTTTTTTGCGAACCGTCACAATCGATTCACCCAGTTTGCCCGAATAAATAAAGGTAGAATCTGTTTCCACCGGAATCGAACTGATGAAATCCACACATTCCTGTTCCTTCAAATAATTCGTCGGCGCATCACACAGCATCGTAAACGGAGAGTCATGTACAATGTAAGCAGCCAACTGATGACAGCGTGTACCCATACTGGCGGGACTGGAATACATAGGCTGGAAATCACGCTTCGACAAATTTCGCATAGCCCCCGGTGTATAGTCCACATAGCCAGCCATCAAACGGATGTACGGGAAAGTCACGTCATAAAGTGGCATATTTTTCTCCACTTCACTCCATTTCATCTCTTCCATACCGAACACGCTTTCATAATTTACCACATTCGGATAGGTACGATTCAAACCGGTTGGCTTATAGATACCGTGATAATCCAATATCAGTTTATATTCTGCCGCCTTTGCCGCAATACGATAAATCATTTCCACCGCAGTCTGGTCATCCCGGTCAAGGAAATCCACCTTAAAGCCTTTGATTCCCATTTCAGCATACTTCCGGCAAGCCTCATCCAACTGTGAATCCAGCACATTGAACACCGTCCAGAGTACCAGCTCCACTCCCTTGCTCTTTCCATATCGAATCAATTCCGGCAAATCCAGTTCAGGAATCACTGTCAGCATATCCCCACTCTTCGGGTCATACCAACCTTCGTCCAATACGACATATTCCAATCCGTTCCGGGAAGCAAAATCAATATAATACTTATATGTATCCATGTTGATGCCCGCCTTGAAAGATACACCTTTCAGGTTCCAGTCATTCCACCAGTCCCAGGCGACCTTACCCGGCTTTACCCAGGAACAGTCTCCAATGCGATTAGGAGAAGCCAGCGCATATACCAGATTATTCACCGGTATTTCTGTATCCTTTTCTGTTATAGCTAAGATACGCCACGGATACATACGGTTTCCTTTTACGCGTGCAATGTAATTCTCCGCTTCCGTCACATACTCCTGCTTGCGCCATGGATAGAAATCCGTCTTTTTCGGATAAGGAGCAAACACACCTTTTAGGGCCTGCTTTCCATCCGGCTGCACAAACATTCCCGGATAAGCTTCCAAGTCCGACTCCAGCAGTGTCACCTTCGCCTGCTTGCAATCCACTGTTACCGGCAAAAAAGCCAGTTCCTGTGGAGCCTCTGACAACGGTTTCACCTCATACGTATTTTGAAAAGCCATTGCCATCGGTTTTTCCTTATTCGTAGAATACGGCAAATAAGCTGTATAATTACCGGAAAACCGGAATTCCGCAATCTCATTTTTGATAATCAAGTCCTCTTTGGAAGAGGTATAAAAACGATAAGCCACTCCTTCGTTGTAGACACGGAAATACACTCCATACTCACCTTTCAGCTTCAAGTTCATTTCATTGCAAACTGCCTGAAACGACTTGAAGCGATAAAAAGGTGCATCAATGTCCTGAAAAATCTTTTTAGTCTTGGCAGAAATCACTTTCGCCTCACCCGCCAGAGCAGGTGTCTTTCCTTCTTGAATTAACCCTAATTTACTATCAACAACAATAAGAGAGTCTTTATGATATACAGAATAAATCAGTCCGTCCGTACCCGCAGAGATTTCCACTTTCAACTGCTTGTCGGGCGACTGCACCACATATACTTTATTTCCGGCTGCCATCATGGAAAGACAGCTGCAAAGCCATAAAACAGCACTTACGATTAACGATGTATTTTTCATATCATAGAATATTTTTCCAATTGCAAAGAAAAAAGATAAACGAATAACTCTCTGCCATTGAAGTCTGAAACGATAACAATATTATCCCAAAATCGCCCCTCCTGCACCCAGGAGAGGCGATTCTATACTATTTTTTCATCCTATTGGACGATTTTTGCCTGATTGGGACTTTTTACGAAATACTGATTGAAGACGATTCCCAACACAATCATCACCAGTCCGATGTAAGTAGTAAACACAATCTGCTCGCCCAACACGACAGAAATAAAGAACAATGACATGAAGGGCGACAGGTAACACAACTGGTTTATCAAAGCCGGATTGGAAGTTTTCCGCATGGCCAGTCCGAAGAAAATAAAAGGAATTCCCATTTCAAATCCTCCGACGTACATGCCCGACACCACACCGGTCAGCGAACTCAAGTTCAACCCACAGAATAAAGCTCCTACTGACAAATAAACCGAACCAAACAAGAAGGTCAGAAACAAAACCACACTGCCATCCGTCTGCACTTTATTCCGGTTATTCAGCATCCAGTAGGTAGCCCACAGCACAGCACTCAGTGCCGCCAATAGAAACCCCTCGGTCGATACACTCATCTCTCCGTTAAATCCGGTACCGATTGAAATCAATGCGACTCCCGCCAAAGAAACAAACATACCGATATATTTCTTCTTAGGTATAGGTTGTCCGGCAAACAAAGCCAGCAACATCAGCAGCACAATCGGCCAGGCATAGTTAATAGGCTGCGCCACCTGCGCAGGAAGTAAGTCATATGCCTTGAACAGCACCAAGTAATAAGCCACCGGATTCAGCAGTCCCAGTCCGGCATAATACAACCATTGTTTCCCTGTCAGATTCCCAAGCAATCTCCATTTCCGCTGTGCAGTCAGCAACACCGCAAATATCACCAGTGAAGTCAAGCTGGCTACCCACAACATCTCGAAATGCGTCAGATAACGCAAGGCCATCTTGAAAGCCGTGGCCACCGTCGACCAGCTTAACACCGCCACGCAGGCACACGCAATCGCTTTACTATCGTTCGTCATCTCATTGCCTCCACTTCTTCCGTTGTCAAAGGAATCTTCTTACCCAGTCTCCGTGCTCCGGTAGCCGTAATCAGGTAATCCTCCTCATTACGCAGCCCCGTAAAGTCCCGATAACTTTCCAGTTTCTCATAATTGATGAAATCGGTAAAACGATGCTCTGCTTTCCAGTAATCCATCAGTTCCGGAATAAAATAGATACCCGGCTCAATGGTCAGCACAAAACCCGGTTCCAGCTTACGAGCCAGACGCAACGACTTACGCCCGAACTGCGTACTCTTAGGCTGTCCGTCATAGCCAACCCATACCTCCCCGAGATTTTCCATATCATGCACATCCAGTCCCATCATGTGTCCCAGTCCGCAAGGGAAGAACATGGCATGTGCTCCCTGTTCTACCGCATCTGCCGGATTTCCTTTCATCAGTCCCAGCCCTTTCAAGCCTTCACAAATTACCCGACAGGACAAGTCATACACATCACGGAAATATACCCCGGGCTTCAAAGCATTCACCGCTGCCTGATGCGCAGCCACCTGAATATCATAAATATCCTTCTGCCGACTGGTAAATTTCTTTCCCGCACAGATAGTAGAAGACATATCACCTGCATACCCCATGGCCGTCTCTGCTCCGGCATCCACCAGCAACATATCCTCTTCCTTTACCGTATGCCCATGATAATGATTATGAAGAGTCTGTCCGCATACCGTAGCAATGGTCGGGAAAGACAAGTTACATCCATGCACCTGAGCCACCGCTTCCAATGCCGCAGCCACCTCATGCTCCTTCATCCCGACACGCAACACACGCATTGCCTCCAGATGCATTTCAGCCGTCACATCACATGCGCGTTCAATCTCTGCAATCTCTTCTTCCGTCTTATAATTTCGCAGGTTCACAATCCCTTTGATAAACGGAATAGAAGGCATCTCTGCTCCCGGCTTTACCCCTAACAGGTCCATCTGCTTCAGGCGATGTTCTGCCCGATAAGGCGGAAGATAATGCACCGTACGCTTCTGTGCCACCACCTTCTCTACGTACTTCTTCAGTTCAGCCAGTGGCAAGGTTTCCGTCACTCCCACCCGCTGTGCCTTCTCGTGTAAAGTTGGCTGCGTTCCCATCCACACGATATGGTCAATGGTCAGTTCATCACCAAAAATGATTTCACGGTCCTCGTCAATATCAATTACAGCCGCCAGACCAGCGTATGACAATCCCCAGAAATAGAGGAATGAAGAATCCTGCCGATAATTATACGTGTTGTCTTCATAATTCATTCCACACTCGTCATTCCCTAAAAAGAGCAATAAGCCGGAGCCTATGCTCTCCTTTAATTGCCGCCTGCGAGCGACATACGTTTCTTTTGCAAACATACCCCAATAAAATTAGTTCTTTAAATCCGTTCCTTTCAGTCTGATGCGATAAGGCCACTGTGCATCTTTTTCCCCACTTTCCGGTGAGGGATTCATCCAATGCTCCTCTGGTGCCCCCATCACTACCAACCACAAATATACTAACTTCTCGTTTTCAGGCACCTTAAAAGTGAGTTTTCCTTTTTTATCGGCAGACATTTCACCATATATACTCTTCCCGTCGGCTTTGACGGCTACAAACCCATATCGCCAACCGGCCTTTTCCGGATGTACCGATACATATCCGCCTTGCTTTCCATTTACTCCTTCAAACTGCAACTCCACCTTTGTTCCCGGTTCAGGTACCCTCAGCGGAATGGCATTAAATCCATAATTCTCCGGACAATTTTCGGCGGCCACCTGATACCATCCATCCGATTGGGCTGTCAACTTGCAAGTGTACTTGTTCGCATAAGGACGCGTATTCTTCCACACCCTGTCAAAATCCCAGTTAATCAAATGCCGGCAGGCATCAAACATCTCATCACAGAAAGCTTCCTGCGACAATCCCGTCATGCGCTTGTAAGTCATCACCGGGTCTTCCCCTCTCTTGCCCTGACGGAAAAGCTCTGCAATAATCGGACGTCCTCGCTTCATCCCCCAATATTCCAGAATATACGGTGAGTGATAAATATTCTCCAAGTGCAGATAAGCCTTGTGCGTCAACTTTGTAAAAGCTTCCCAGTGATAGCGTTCATCCGTCTGCCAGTCCGGATTCACCTGCCATAACATCCACTGTGATGCCATTTCGAAAAAGCCGGAGCCACCCCAGGCCTCTCCTTCTCCGTCACACGAAATCTGTGCCTGAAAGCTATGACCTAATTCATGTGCCACGCAGTTCAATTTCTCATCCTGTATACGATTAGGAGCCGCCCATAGTGCACCAATCTGCTGGTCATAATCACCTCCGTAGGCCGTTCCTTCCAGCGAATAATTAATCATCACCATCATCCGGTAACGGTCACTTTTCGAACCCGGTTTCGTGAACTGTAAAGAGTCACGGAAGAACGTATAGAAGTATTCCAGTTTATCCGTCAGGTTATTCAAATCTACATGCATGTCATGCCCTTCCAACTGAGGAGGATTGGCCAAATCGTTGCCGAAACCTTTCTCCCAAAACACCACCACATTATCCGTACAGCACATCCGGTGATAGCTCCATTGGGATTCCGGGTTCTGAAGATCCATTCCCTGCAAATCTTTGGGAATGTAGATTTCTTTTCCTCTCAACTTATTGTTACATAAATCAACGGGACATACCGATTGAGAAAAAGCGGCAGTAAAAACTGCCGCTAAAAAACATGTCCCTATTAGTCGTTTGTTCATTTGATATCAATATTAAAGACTAAAGTTATTACATATTGTTGTCCGCCCTTTGTATAGACCAAGGCTTCTTTCACGATATAATTATCACCCGAAGCTAATTTTCCCGGATATTGTCCGACAGAAAAACTAAAGTTTTTCGCATCATATTCCACATAGACCTTACTATCATTATCACTTCCCCATCCAATGGGATTGCCAAGACTATCGAACCAGAACCCGTACCCATTAGCAGTCGTATTATAGTCCAAACTACCATTCGGCTTCACAGCAGCAAAAGCAATCTTTCCTTCCTGAGGCTCAGACTTTGCTGATAACATGTTCGAAGTCAATTGTGAGGGTTGCATAGCAAGCGCCTGTGCTATTTTCGTAAGATCTCCATTTTCAGAAACACTGACAGAAGCCCCATTATAATCGGCATCACTTGCTGCAAATGTAACATTATACGTCAGTGTCAAATCCTGAGGTTCAGCATCCGGGTCGATTGTAATATTTCCCAACAAATTTGTATTCTCAAATTTCACCTTATACGGGAACTGTTCATCAGTCAACTCTTTTTCATCCCACGGATGAACTACATAATTCTGTGGTGCAGCCTGCACTATAAAATACAAACTCTGTGTACCAGCCGGAACAGTGAAGGAAACACGTCCGCTCTTATCGAAATGTGCTTCACCATACTCCCGGCTTCCATCCTGTTTCAAAGCTACAAAACCATACATCCATCCCATATTTCCGGCACTACCCGCCGTATTGTATTTCGTGGTTGTACCCTTCACTGTTTCCGATTCCATATATTCACCCGGATCACCCGAAGCCAGTGTTGCACCAGGTTCCAGCCCTACAAAATCAGCCGCTACTACCATATTGCCCGCATCTGGCACATTTAAAGGAATCACATTAAAGCCTGTAGCCTCCGGACAATTGGCATAAGCCACCTGATAATATTCACCACTCGTATAAAAAGTAGTATGATAACGTCCGAGGTAGCCCTCTGAATACTCACGTACTCCATCAATATCAAAGGTTGCCATCCTGCTGGCATAATCATACAGTTCCTTTTTAGTTTTACTCCAGTCGCCATTGCAATACAACCGTGTATACGCCGAAATAGCATCCTCCGGATAGACAGACTCTCTCCAAATATTACCGATTGTCTCAATACCGTGTTTCATAGTCCAATAAGACTGCAACCAATAACTGGCATAACGCATCCATTCATTTTCAAAATGACGATGATTATTATTCAACCAGACGTCAAAGTTATAAGAGGTAAACATCTCCTCCGGATAATCCTGGAATGATTGCCACTGCGCACACTGCTCCCAGAAGCCACATCCACCATTGCTTCCTTCATATCCATAGCGGAAACCCGACTTAAGGTCATCATTTCCTCCCTGACATAACTTATCGCAGTACACCTGATACTGGAAACTATGTCCGATTTCGTGTGCAATAGTAGAGCCTACAGGCTGGCATGTACTCGGATTTACCCACAAAGCCCCGATGATATTGTCGTATCCAGAACCTGTGGCAAGCCATTCTTCCTGATACAACAAATATATTTCCATTTTATAACGGTCCAAAAATGATTTCCCCTGTCCAGTTTCAGCAAATTTCAGTTTCTCCACATTAGTCCGATAGAATAGTTCCGCCTTTTCCAGGAGGTCATCTATATCTACTCTCAAATTGGCAGGAACTGTTTCCGCATTAGGGTCATCACCAAAACCAGCTTCCCAGAATACGAAGAAATGCTCACTTTGTTTGGAGCGGAACCATGACCATTTGGCATCACTTCGGAGCATATCCATCCCTTCAAACTCAGCCGGCTTGTAATATTTATCAAAGTCCTCTATATTATCTTCAGACATAACCTGTAAAATGTTTTTATCCTCCTCTTTTTGAGGAACCTTATCGCTACAACTCCACAGCAAGCAGAACCAAAGCAATAAACACATAGTTACAGATCTATCCAGATATTTCACAGATTTAAAACACATAAAGACTTAACTTTTCATTACTAAATTGATAAATAAAAACGTCCTGACAATTCTATCAGGACGTTTTTGTTTAAGGGAATGGATATTCTCCTAAAATATCCATCTTTCCCTAATTATACTATTCTGTAATATTACAAGTAACAACGAAACGGAAAAATTTGGTTGCATCAGTAGTATCAATAAATCCAAAACTACAATTATATTGTTTACCAACTGCCGTTTCTGGCATGCAACATAATTTTACACAACTCTTACTTACATCATCAGAGTCAGGTTTAAAATTAGCACATACTACACCAGGGTAAGCACATACCTTACCAGCTTCATCAAACCAATAGCCTGCAGGTGCCTCACCTGTATAAGCACTTTCTGTATCCCATACACCGGTTGTTGGGTCTGCTGCATAAAACTTAACTGTACCCTCGTCAAATGCTGTAATAAATTCTTCCAATGTCATTTCAAACACAGCAGCAATATTTTCTTCAATTGAGGTCAACAAAATATCATCTGCCGTATAATCCGTATTAGGAAGCTCTACAGTAGCAACAGCAACAGTCGGGTCCGTCACACTGGCATTCAACGTAAAGCGTACATAATTATCATAATCCGGTCCGTTTTTAGCAAATCCAACTTCTAATGCCAACACAGTACCAGCGGTAATTCCACCTTCCGTTAACTCGAAAACCAGCTCTTTATTGGTCTTATCCAATACAACAGATGCTTTACAAGCCTCATCATCCTGCGCACAAGGCTGGTTCGCCGAGTTGAAATACCAACCGGCATCGTCCTTGTTATATGGCGTCTTTAACCACTGATTACGAGTCGTATTAATCGGATAGAAAACAGTTTCGCCTGTGCTCAATCCATCAATCACAGCATCTACACTCATACCCATCTTTTCTTCAAACTTTGCAGCATAGTCCGAAAGCTTTACTGTATATGAATGTTCTCCATTTACTTCCAAGGCACCAGTAGCAGAAATCTGAGCTTCTGTGTCAATCTTTAAATAAGGGTTTTCATTTTCCCCATAAACATGTTTTGAGGTAGCATCATTGTAATCGTCACTACATGCTGTAAATGCGAGCAACGAACAGCAACAAAATGCTAATAATATATTCTTTTTCATGATAAATCTTTTTTAAGTGTTTTCATTAACCTCCATAACCCGGATTTTGTTTCAACTTCAAGTTTCCTTCCAGGAATGTCTTATGAATCGGAAAGATATCACAATGATTATCATTCACATCTTCTTTACGGTCTTTACAGAACCAAGATTTGCCATTGAACACATTCTGTCCGTTCGTCATACGGAAACGAATCAAGTCCTGGCGACGATGATGTTCTGCTACAAACTCCCATGCCAAATCATCCAATAATCCACCTAAAATAATATCAGCACCACCTTCTTCCGTAGTTACCCAATTATCCGGTTCATCTTGTTTGGCCGTATTCTCACGATGACCATATTTGTACACACTGCCACCTTTCAGCTGAGCCACTGTACGGGTAGCTTTTTCCGGATTATCCTTGAAAGCACGTGCACGTACCTGTGTAACCAGACGAGCAGCGTCTTCTTCGGTTTCGCCATTATATCCACCCAAGCGCAACAGACATTCGGCTTTCATCATCATAGCGTCTGCCAGACGGAAGAAAGGAACATCGTCGTAAGAAGTACCCCAGTCGCCAGTCTTGATTTCATATTTCACCAGACGGGCTCCTTCCATTGGGTAACAGCCCGGATTATCTGTACTACGGATTTCACGTGTATAGTTCAAAGGTTTACCATCTACATAAATAGTATTACCATTCATATCTTTCTGTTCACCTTCAATCCAACAGTCTGTAAAGCGTGTATCATCCGGATCGTAAGTTTCAAGGAACTGTGGCAAAGCTGCACTTCCGCCTGTAGCCCATCCGGTAAATCCAAATGTTGCACGCCCTGCTTCGTTCATCCATTTGTTGGCATAATAGTTACCACCGGCATACAAATATTCAAACGGAATACCGAAAATAATTTCCGGAGATGTAGAAATATCTTCCTTGAAGTTATCAGAATAATTCGGTGCCAGTGCGAACGGACCTGCCAACACCTGATTCAACTCATCGATACATTTCTGATAATAAGAATCATCCGAATGGTCATTAAACCATGCGTTATGATTCAGATACATTTTAGCAAGAATCATGTGTACCGCATAGTTATTGATTTCACCCATTCTCACTTCATCACCGCACTTATCTTTAATGTCATTCAGTTCCGTAATCAGAAAATCCCAAACCTCCTGCGGTTTAGCTTGCTCGGGTTGCCAGCCAGCCGGATGATCATACGTAGTATCCAATGGAATGTTACGGAACAAATCAAACAAAATGTAATAATACAATGCACGATAAGCACGAAGTTGTGCAACTGATGTTTCTGACTCCTGTACAGCCTTATCCGCCAAAAGTTTATTGCAAGCATTAATACCTTCATAAGCATATTGCCATTCAGTCCACAAATGGTCAATCTGTGAATGGAAATTGTGCTCATGCATAGCAATATAAAGATCTCCCCATCCCACTCCAATTCGCAAAGGAGTAGTCCACAGATCAGAGGTCTCATCCATCACATCTGCATAACCATTCCATCCCCAATACAAGCTACGCAAGGAAGAATATACAGGAGCAAACATGGCAGCAGCATCCTTATCTGTAAATTCGTACTTTTCAGATGCCAGCTCACTATAAATAGTTTCGCTCAAATCAGTACAGCTATTCAGTGAGAGCATACTTGCACCGATTACTGTTCCGAGTAATGATTTATATAAATTTGATTTCATATCGATTCAATATTAGAAAGTTAAGTTCAAACCAAAGGTAAACGAACGAATGGATGGATATTTATCACGCGCATCAATACCTGCAGAAGTAGGATACCAGTTGGACAACTCTGGATCCAATCCAGAATAACCAGTAATACAGAACAAGTTATCACCAGACAAATAAGCACGTACCCTCTTGATGTATTTATTGTTCTTCTTTATTGGGAAAGTATAGCCAATAGTAAGGTTCGTCAACTTCAAGAAATCACCATCTTCCAAATAATAACTTACAAAAGTCTGAGGCTGAGAAGAAGACAATGTATACTGTCCACCATAAGGAGCTTCCTCAACAGATTTCAATCGGTTGTATGCAATAGAATTGTTTTCATAGAAAGCACGAGGCTCATTCAAAATCTTGAATCCCAATTGGCTGGTAAACTGCATACTCAAATCCCAGTTTTTATAAGACAAATTATTTGTCCATCCCAAATAGACTTTAGGCAGACCGCTACCCAAGTACTGACGATATTCATCATTTTTCAACTGATCATTAGAGAATTCTACAACCTCTCCATCTGGTTTTTCAATCAGGAACAGACCATTCTCGGATACACCAACAGATTTCAATCCATAAAATTCTCCCAAAGCTCTACCTTCTTCCATACGGTGAGTAGTAATATTAATAGGTTCCCCCAGTCCCCCGGTATCCATAAAGCTGTTAGATTCATACATATCGTTAGACAAACTCAACAACTTATTTTTATTAGCAGAAACTGTAACAACAGTTTTCCATTCAAAGTCTTTGGTACGCACCGGAACTGCATTTACAGCAACTTCGATACCTTGATTTCGTACAGAACCCGCATTAGCCAAAGTTGAATTGAATAAGTTCGGAGGAGTTGGAACTGTGTACAAAAACAATAAATCAGTTGTCTTCTTGTTATATACATCAATAGAACCACCCAAACGATTATCCAATACACTCCAATCTAAACCCACATTGAATTCCGTAGATTTTTCCCAACGAAGATCCGGATTCGGATTAGAACTTACAGATAAACCTGGTAACCATTTACCATCACTATAATAATAGGAACTGCCATAAGCGTACTTTGTCAATGAAATATACGGATCATTCGGTATAACACCAGTAATACCAAAACCTGCACGCAATTTCAAATTATTTAGCCAAGTAATGCCTTTCATAAACTCCTCATTACTGATAGTCCATCCTAATGAAGCAGAAGGGAACGTACCCCACTTATTGTTATCTCCAAACTTGGAAGAACCTTCCCGACGTACACTCACCAACAAATTATAACGATTATCGTAGGCATAACTTACACGGGCAAAGAAACCAATTAAAGTATTTTCACTGGCACTACTGCCCATTCCTGCTTTACCTTCCTTCAAAGCCTGACCTATACCCAAATTATTCCATTGGAAGAAGTCTGTTGGAAAATTATAGTTATTAGCATAATTTTGTTCATATTTGTAATACTGGTAACTATAACCCACCATTGCATTCATACGATGCTTACCTACATTCAAATCATATTTAGAAGTAAGCTCCAAATTATTCTGAAAGCTTTCACTATTTGTGTGATAAGCATATCCTGTCCATTGGTTCAATTGGTTCCCATAATAATCAGAAGTATTATACCCCTTATCGTGAGCACCAAAACGACTGGTAGCTAACATCAAATTGGTTTGCCATCCTTTAATGGGTTCAAAAGTAATATTACCAGCAGCACGAGTCTCTTCGTAAGTATAATTACCCAAACGTTCTTCCAACATTCCTACCGGATTATAGTAGTAGTTTACCCCGAAATCTTCATTATAAGAACCATCTTCGTTATAAATCGGAGCTGTCGGATTACGTGCAATTGCCTGACGGTAGATATTTGATTGGTCTGTGGCTGTAGCATTGGTTGCACTATTCTTATGCCATTTCTTGACCATATTCAAATTAACCTTCAACATATCATTCAGCATCCAGTGAGAAACATCAAAACGCATACGGATATCTTCTGCATACGTATTCATAATCACACCGTCTTCCTTACGATAAGTAAAGTCTGCTGAATAAGTAGTCTGTTTTGTACCTCCAGAAATATTAAAGTTGTGATTATGAGTAAAACCGGTACGGCTGATGGCATCCAGCCAATCAGTATCATACCCTTTGTCTGTAAAGTTTGTTTTCCCGGCACGTACATCTTCTGCAGTCATAAAATCCAGTTTCTTGCCAAACTGAGAAGCAGAAACGTAGCCCGAATAAGAAGCAGTAGTATGTGCCTCACGCTTACCGGTTTTTGTAGTTATCAAAATCACACCGTTTGCACCTCGTGTACCATAGATAGCTGCGGCAGAAGCATCCTTCAACACATCGATAGCTTCAATATTTTCAGGAGCGACTGTACTTAAATCTCCTTCCACTCCATCTATCAGAATCAAAGGAGTTGTACTACCATTTACGGAGATAACACCACGCAGACGGATGGCAGAAGTCGCATTCGGGTCACCAGAACCTTTTGCAATACTCAAACCAGCCACCTTACCTTTAATCAAATCGGCCGCATCGCCTACCTTACCCACTGTAAAGTCTTCCGCTTTTACAGAAGCAATCGCACTGGTCACATCACCTTTACGCTGCGTACCGTAACCAATTACCACGACTTCGTCCATCACTTCCGTATCTTCCTTCAAGGTAATGACAGCACCTGCCTTCAACTGACTGACAGGAATTTCCTGCGTCTTATAACCGATGTAGCTAATTTGAAGTACTGATTTGGCTGATACATTTAAGCTAAAATTCCCATCAAAATCAGTAATCGTACCATTGGAAGTGCCTTTCTCCATAATATTTGCACCAATAATGGACTCACCTTTTGAATCAACCACCTTACCAGAGATAGCCTTTTGTTGCAAGACAGTCTCCACAACCGGTGCTCCAACAGATTCCGCATAGGTTGCCATAGGTAAACAACCTGCAGAAAGCACTACACATGCCGACACTTTTACAAATGCACGACTAAACAACATGCGATTTAACTGTGTATTCATCTTGTTTATATTTAAGGGTTAATAAATCACTCTACTTTCCATTCAATAATACCTCCCGAAGCTCCTTTCTGAAGCTGTGCCGAGATTTTCAGTCCGGTAGTCTGGACTGGCTTGAAGTTTACTACATTGTATTTGTCCTTTTCTACCCCATATTTATCACTCGTTTCTACTTCTTTCCAGCCATTTCCAGACTTGTAATACAATGTCCAGCTTTGCGGTACACGGAAATCACCGTCGTAATGGTCGAAATCCAGCCAGTAAACTTCCACTTTTGATACGGTGTAAGGCTTGTCGAACTCGTAGGCCAGAGACTCCACCGTACCATTCTTCAACCACCAATAGAAATAAGGCTTGGAAGTATCGGAAGAACGTTTCGGCTCCCACTGGTCGTTCACACCCCACGCATAAGACATCACTGCTGCCGACTCGGGCGCATCTTTCTGGATTGCAGCCTGAATGGTGAATGTCTGTGCCTTTGAAGCAATGGTCGGCTCGGGAGTTGGAGTTGCATATTCTTTTGATTCCGGAATCCAAACTTCCATCTGGTCGGCTCCGCGGTTGTTCCATGTAGAATAAGGGATAGCCTTGAATGCGACATCTTTTACCGTACCATCCTTTTCAACTTCCTTCGCAGTGCCTTTCAATACCATCACCCCGTTCAGCAGATTGGCATCGTAAGCAGCTTCTATCGGAGTATCATTCGGAATAAATTTATTGAATACGATGCTGTCAGGCTGATCCTTTCCTTCCAGACAGAACATAATCGGTCCACGTTCCAATGCTACCATTCCACGGTCTACTTCCACTTTATCGTTGGCTTTGATGCGACGAACGTCCATCGGCATTTCCAGTTCAATTACATCACCAGCCTTCCATGTGCGTACGATAGTTTCGTAGCCGTCACCTTCTGCTCCACGTGTAGCCGAGCCATTTACCTTCAATGTATATTTCTTGGCCGCATCGGTATATGCATACAGATCAGAAGCTACAGGAGCTGCTTTTGTCCATCCCGGGATACGGAGACGGATGGCAAATTTGCCTTCTTTTTCAGGAGTAACCTTGATGGTAACCTTTCCGTTCCACGGATATTCGGTAGTCTGTTCCAATGTTACCTTATTATCTGCGGTCTGCATTTCTGCCTTACCCTGAATATAGAGGTTCACATAAATGTCATTCTGCTGGGTGGCATACGCATAGCTTGGTACGGAAGCCATAAAGCGGGTTACATTACCCGGACAGCAGGCACAGCCAAACCAGCGCTGGCGTTCGTGTTCGCCCATAGATTCCAGCGGATTGTCATAAAAGAATTTGTCACCGCTCAGAGAAACACCTGAAATCACGCCGTTGTACAAGGCACGTTCCAACACATCCACATACTTGGAATCACCCGTGGCCAGGAACATACGATAGTTCCAGTACACATTGGCAATGGCTGCACAGGTCTCACAATAGGCGGTATGATTCTGCAATTCATAATTCGGGCCGAAACCTTCTCCCTGCGCTCTGGACCCCATACCTCCGGTGATATACAGTTTCTTGCTCACCAGGTTATCCCACAAACGGGTCAACGCATGAAAATAAGCCGTATCGTTTGTCAGGGCTGCCACATCGGCTACACCAGAATAAAGGTATCCGGCACGTACCGCATGACCTACAATTTCATCCTGCTGAAGAATAGGCTTGTGGTCCTGGCTGTATTCGCTCAATTTGTGTCCGTCTGTTCCACGTCCGGTTTCTTCCACAAAATAACGGGCCATGTCAAGGTATTTCTTGTCACCCGTTACCTTATATAATTTACACAATGCCATTTCCACGATAGGATGGCCTGACGGCACATGTTTCTGTCCTTCACCCGGTCCGAATACCTTGCAAACCAGGTCGGCATTCTTGATAGCCACATCAAGGAATGTACGCTTGCCCGTAGCCCGATAATGTGCTACGGCAGCCTCATACATGTGACCACTGTTATACAACTCATGACTGTTCAGTTTTTCCCATTTGGAACGTCCCCACCAACCAGAAAGTCGATAGCACTTATTTGTCACACAGGTAGTCAGGTATCCGTCCGGTTCCTGAGCTGCCGCAATGATATTGATTACGCTATCCAAATAATGATCAAGCTGAGGGTCATACTTCACCGCCAATGAATAAGACGCTCCTTCTATTACCTTATACGGGTCAGTATCATCAAAAGAAAAATCACCACGATGTTCCCCTTTTTTTAAACCGCCTGCAATAGCGAAATTATCGAAACGACCGTTCTTCTCACATTCCTTGAAAGCGGAAGGAATAGAAACCGTACGGTTTGTTTCAATACGGGGCAACCAAAAACCATCATTAATATGTACTTGGGTAAACGGAACTTCCTGAATAGGAGCATCCGGTTGCTGATAGGCCGGTTTTGTGCAGGAAGTGATTCCCAGCACAGCGACACCACTCATCAATATCAAAAGCTTGTTCTTCATATTATATAAATTGGGTTCTTTATTCGTTTGTTGCAAATGTAGAAGTTTAAAGATTGGAGTGATAAAAATATCATCCATTCCACTATCAAAATAGTCGGTATCCTACGTATACCTAAAACAGAATAATATTCTATAATTCAGCTAGTTATACAATTGTGTTAGATTTTTTTGATATGTTTCAGGACTATTTTAGCATCTATCATGCAGACACTCATTCTTCCTGCCGCCATTATTATACTGACAGCTGAACAGCATCAGCACCTTGTAAGAATAATATCATAGTAATAATTCTTCCACACATCCTTAGATAAAGAAGGAAATATGGAAACAAATTCTCTGTTTCACACTGTGAAATACAAAAACCACAGTGTGGGATATATATTTCACAGTGTGGGATACAAATCCCGCACTGTGAAACAGAGAATATATCAGGACATTTCACGGAATAGGCCGAAGACTTCTAAAAAATATACCGGAGAGTTCAAGACAATGCTCCGGAATCTTTAATTAGACTTTTACATTATTTTTCTATACTATTTTATATGCTTTATTCGTATGTTTTAGTCATCTTTGTAAAGATTTAAAAAGAAAACAACACGTATGAAATCCTTTTACTGTCTAATCATTAGCCTATCAATCCACCTATGTGGCTATGCTATATTACCTACCCAGTTCCATTTTCGCCATTATAATATTGAAAACGGAGTTTCATCCAATAATATTTCAACTTTATTCCAAGACCAAAAGGGATATATCTGGATAGGTACAGAAAATGGATTAAACCGTTTTGACGGTAACCAATTTACCCTTTATCAAAAAAACAATCCACTCTATTCCAATTTCCACGCCAATTCAATCAATACCATTTGCGAAACTACCGACAAAAAGCTATGGTTAGGAACGGACAACGGCGTATTCATCTACAATCAAGTTAAAGATACATTTACCCCATTTGTCAAACAAACAAGTGACAAAACCTCTATCACTTCATGGATTACACATATTATTCAAGATAAAGCTGGAAATATATGGATTGCCACACACAAACAAGGTATCTTTCTATTTAACACACAAACCGATAAACTCACCCAGTTTGAAATACCACAAAACGACAATATTGTAATCCGTATACTTAATGACGAACAAAACAATATATGGCTATCAGGGCCTTACCAACTATGCAAGCTAAATAAGGTAAACAATACATTCGAGACTTATGCCATCGAAGAGAAGACAGAAAGCATCTACTCCATGGCACTATGGGAAGACAGTTCCAACCACATCTGGATAGGAACTTGGGATAAAGGACTCTGGAAGCTAGATCCGCGCACCAAACAAGTAGAAAAATACCTGACAGGAGAAAAAGGGAAAGGCATCTTGCATATCCATTCTATCCTTGAGTATTCTCCGGAACTTCTACTTATAGGCTCAGACGACGGACTTACGATATTTAATCCTGTCACCCATGAAAGTTTTCTCTATGATAATTACGGAGATAGCGAAAAATCATTGTCCGATAAATTTATCTATCCTATCCTAAAAGACAGGGAAGGAGGAGTATGGATTGGAACCTATTACAATGGGATAAGCTATCTTCCCCCCTACTGCGGACAATTCAACGGCTACTCCGAATCCAGCGACATTCCTTACTTCAACAGTCGAATTATCAGCCGTTTCTGTGAAGGAGAAAATGGAAATATCTGGATTGCATCCGATGATTCAGGACTCAGTTGCTTCAATCCTTCCACAATGCAATTTTTAGATTTTAATGGAAGAAAAAAGTTGAATAAACATAACTTACATGCACTCTGCATGATAGATAAGGATTTATGGATAGGCACATACGGAGACGGTATACAAGTCCTAAATGCACAAACAGGAAAAATCAAGAATTATAATACCACAAATGGTCTGGATGAAAATAGCATCTATTCTATTTTTAAAGACAGTCAAGGACAAATTTGGACAGGCTCAATGAATGGAATTTGTCAATACGACGCACAAAAACAACATTTTACCCCTATTAAACATTTAGAAGCACTTATTATTGAAATTGTAGAGGATGCCAAAGGAAATCTTTGGATTGCCACTCAAGGGAAAGGATTATTCCGATACTCTCCACAAAAGAATAAGGAATGGGAAAAATATGGTCTGGAAAAAGGTTTCAATAGCCTAACTGTCAACCATCTATGCATTAATAAAGACAATGAAATCTGGGCTGCAACCAGCGAAGGACTGTACTTATATAATCCCCTTAAAGATATATTTACTTACCAGCCACTTAGACTTCCCAACGAGTGTATCAATGCCATCTTGGAAGGAGAAGACTGCCTGTGGCTTACCACTGCCAAAGGACTGGTGAAATATACTCCAGCCACACAAGAGACTCAGATTTTCACCAAAAGCGACGGGCTGCAAAGTGAGGCATTCATTATGGCCTCCGCACTGAAAACCCGCAACGGTGAGTTCTATATTGGAAGCATCAACGGTTTTAATACCTTCTATCCTCACCAATTGAAACTCAATACACAAAAACCGAATGTAGTATTGACCAGCCTGGAAATTTTCAACCAGAAAATAGACACACAAAAAGACGGTACATTACCGGAAGCCATCGACCATCTAAAAGAAATTCATCTTTCTTATAAAGACAATGTCATTACCCTGAATTATGCGGCATTAAGCTATTGCACTCCACAGAAAAATCAGTATGCCTACATGCTGGAAGGATTTGACAAAGGCTGGAACTATGTCGGTTCACAGCACAGCACCACCTATACCAACCTTCCGGCAGGTACGTACACCTTTAGAGTGAAAGCCTCCAACAATGACAATATATGGAACGAAGAAGGTACTTCCATTCGCATCATTGTACACCCGCCTTTCTATCTGTCTCTGCCTTTCAAGATTGGCTATGTGTTGCTGTTCCTGCTTGCTTTGGGACTTTTGCTACGCTACGTCATACGGCGCAGTGAGAAGAAACATGCCAAAGCCATTGACGAGCTGAACAGCAAAAAGGAAATAGAAATTCACGAAGCTAAAATTAATTTCTTTACCATGATTGCGCATGAGATACGTACGCCGGTATCACTCATCATCGGACCGTTGGAAAAAATCATGCAATCAACCCATATTCCTACCAACGAACGTCAGGAACTGGAGATTATCGACCGTAACAGCCAACGGTTGCTGTACCTGGTAAATCAGTTACTGGATTTCCGAAAAGTGGAACAAAAAGAAATACGGATGAAGTTCAGCTCACAATCCATCAAAGAACTGATGCAGGCTGTATGTGAACGTTTCTCACCGACACTTCAGCAAAATGGAGTCAACTTCTCCGTCACTTATCCCAATGAACATTTTCATGCGGATGTGGATAAGGAAGCACTTACCAAGGTGCTAAGCAACCTGCTGACAAACGCCAACAAATATACGCAAAGCAGGATTGAGGTCCGTTTTCAGGAACATCCCGAAAAACAGACCTTCTCCATAGAAGTAAAAGACAATGGAAAAGGAATGAATGAAGAGGAATTGAAAAAGATTTTCAAACCTTTCTATCAGGCTTCAGAGAACAAACCGGGAACCGGTATCGGACTCAGCATCGTAAAAGGGATTGTAGAAGCACATCATGGACAGATCAAGGTAACTTCCCAGCAAGGGCATGGTTCTTCATTCATGATTACTCTTCCTCAAAAACAGGAAAACCTATCAGCTGAAGAGGAAGAAAATCAGGCAGGCAATCCGCTTCCGGAAGATATTATCCCAGAGCAGAATGCCACAGCTTCCATGTCGCAGAAGGTACTCCCCATCATGCTGATTGTAGATGATAACGAAGATATGCTACACTTCCTCTCTTCTCACTTTCAGACCAGCTATACCATTGTGACGGCTGTAGATGGGGTGGATGCGCTCAACAAGCTGAAGGAACAGGAAGTGGCCATGATTATCAGCGACTGGATGATGCCGAACATGAATGGAATTGATTTGTGTAAAGCGGTACGAAACAACCAACTGACCAGTCACATTCCGTTTATCCTGCTTACGGCAAAGACCGATACGGAAGCCAAGATTACGAGTATGAATTGTGGGGCAGATGCCTATATCGAGAAGCCGTTCTCGTTGCAATATCTGGAAGCATGCATCAAGAACCTGTTAGAACTGCGTTTGCAGTTACGACAAAAGTTCTCACAAATGCCGACGGTTTCCATCAACTCCATTGCGGCCAACCAGAACGATAAGGTATTTTTGGAGAAGATGAACCACCTGATTGAAGAGAACCTGAACAACGAAGAACTGTCAGTCGACTTCTTGGCCGAGAAATTGTGTATCAGCCGTTCCGGATTGTTTGTGAAAATCAAAGGACTGGCCAATACGACGCCGAATGAAATGATTCAGATTATCCGACTGAAGAAAGCGGCTTCCCTCTTGCTGGAAAACCAGTACCGCATCAATGAGGTAAGCTACATGGTGGGATTCAATAATCCGTCTTATTTCAGCAAGTGTTTCCAGAAACAATTCGGAATGAAACCGGGAGAGTATATAGCCAGTCATGCACATAAAGCAGAATGAAAATTTTATGTATCTTTGCGTCACAAAGATTTGATTAAACCATGAAGTGTATAGAAATCACCCCACCGGCTGACATACAGACTTGTATTCAGTTGCCTTCTTCTAAAAGTATCTGCAACAGGGCACTTATCATCAATGCACTGGCGGGCAGTACATGCCGTCCTGAAAATCTGTCGGACTGCGATGATACGCGCGTAATGATAGAAGCATTGACACACATGCCGGAAATGATTGACATCATGGCTGCTGGTACGGCCATGCGTTTTCTGACAGCTTATTTGTCCGTAACTCCCGGTACACATGTACTGACCGGAACCGAACGGATGAGACAACGCCCTATCAAGATTTTAGTGGATGCCTTGAGAAGTCTGGGGGCGCAGATTGAATACACGGAAAATGAAGGTTATCCCCCGTTAAAGATTACGGGAAAGGCACTGGAAAGACATTCACTCTGTCTTCCGGGAAATGTCAGTTCGCAATATATCTCGGCCCTGCTGATGATAGGACCGATGCTGGCACACGGCTTGAACCTGGAACTGGAAGGAGAAATTATTTCACGCCCTTACATCAACCTGACGCTGAAAGTGATGAAAGATTTTGGGGCAAAAGCTGAATGGACATCCGACCATACCTTGCAGGTGGCTCCACAGCCTTATCATCCTGTTCCTTACTATGTGGAAAGTGACTGGAGTGCGGCTTCCTACTGGTATGAGATCGTAGCATTATCCAAGCATGAAGCCGTCGTAACACTTCCTGGACTATTTGCACAGAGTCCGCAGGGGGATGCAAAAGTGGCTGAGCTGTTTGAGCAGTTGGGTGTCTGCACGCAAAGAGAAGGAAACAGCGTGACATTGAAACAAACACATACGCATACCGACCGGATGGAATATAATTTTGTGAACCAGCCAGACCTGGCACAAACTTTCGTGGTGACTTGCGCCATGTTGGGCATCCCCTTCCGTTTCTCCGGACTGCAAAGTCTGAAAATCAAGGAAACCGACCGGATGGCTGCCTTAATTGCCGAAATGCGTAAATTAGGTTATGTACTGGAAGAAAGTGAAGGTTCCGTACTTTCATGGAACGGTACCCGATGTGCTCCGGATGAATCGCCTGCCATCGACACGTATGAGGATCATCGCATGGCCATGGCTTTCGCACCAGCTGCCCTCTGTAACAGTGCATTACACATCCGCAATCCGCACGTCGTATCCAAGTCTTATCCCCGGTTCTGGGAAGATTTACTGACGGCAGGTTTTCGTATCACCCAACTTTAATCTGATTCATTATGTGGATTCTTGTCATTATTTTAATTGGAGTAGTCATTTTCGGATTGATAGCCGGATTCTTTTATACCCGCTCTATCCAGAAAAAAATAGAACGAGGGGAACTGAAAGAAGCCCCCGAAATAAAAACCGTGGACGAAGAATGCTGCGGACAGCATGAGATTTGTGAAAAAGAGAGTCTGCTGGCAGCTGTCAGCAAACAAATAGAATATTACGACGATGAGGAGCTGGACCGCTTCAAGGGACATCCGTCGGACAACTACACGGAAGAGGAAATCAATGAGTTCCGGGAAATCATGTATACCATGAAGGAGGAAGAGGTAGCCGGCTGGTGCCGCAGCCTGCAACTCCGCGGAATAGAAATTCCTGACGAACTGAAAGATGAACTGTTTCTGATTGTCGGAGAACGTCGTTTTCACTAAGCTGCTATTCACCAATGAATGTATTAGAACTATTTCATTATACGTTTTTCCAACATGCCCTGCTGGGAAGTCTGTTTGCCAGCATTGCCTGTGGAATTATAGGCACGTATATCGTTACCCGCCGACTGGTGTTTATCAGTGGAGGAATTACGCATGCCTCTTTCGGAGGAATCGGTATCGGCTTATATGCAGGTATCTCCCCGATTTTAAGTGCGGCCATATTCTCTGTGCTGTCAGCTTTCGGAGTGGAATGGCTCAGCAAGCGCAGTGACATGCGGGAAGATTCTGCCATTGCGGTATTCTGGACATTTGGTATGGCAGTAGGTATCATCTTCAGCTTCTTGGCTCCCGGATTCACGCCCGACCTGTCGTCCTTCCTCTTCGGTAACATCCTGACCATCAACCGAAGTGACATTACACTGCTGGCTATCTTGAGTGTGGCACTTATTCTATTCTTTACGTTGTTTCTAAGGCCTATCACAGCCATTGCTTTTGACCGGGAATTTGCCCGTTCACAGCGTATTCCTGTGGCTGCTTTCGAATATACGCTCATGGCTTTCATCGCCCTGACCATCGTAGCCTGCTTACGCATGGTGGGTATCGTACTGGCTATCTCTCTGCTCACGCTTCCGCAGATGACGGCCAATCTCTTTACTTATAGTTTTAAACGCATTATCTGGCTGTCGGTCGGCATTGGTTACGTAGGCTGCTTGGGGGGACTGCTACTTTCCTACCAGCTTCGGGTGCCTTCGGGGGCAGCAATCATATTCATCTCAATTTTAATTTATGTAGGAGCTAAGTTAATTTGCATGCTACGCAAGAAAACGGCTCATTAGGAATATCGGAATCAAGTTAAAATCACAGTATTATGGAAATAAAAATCAACTCACTGGACAATATCCACGAAGCTGCCAAAGAATTCATCGCAGCGATGGGAGACAACACGGTCTTTGCCTTTTATGGTAAGATGGGAGCCGGAAAGACTACATTCATCAAGGCCGTATGTGAAGAATTGGGCGTAACGGATGTCATCAACTCACCGACATTTGCCATTGTCAACGAATACCGCTCAGATGAAAACGGAGAACTGATTTACCATTTTGACTTCTACCGCATCAAGAAGCTGGAAGAAGTGTACGACATGGGATATGAAGATTATTTCTACAGTGGCGCTCTCTGTTTCATTGAATGGCCGGAACTGATTGAGGAACTGCTTCCGGGCAATGCAGTGAACGTGTACATTGAAGAAAAAGAAGATGGTACACGCACAGTCCGCTTCGACGAGAATAACGCATAAAAATGGGAATACACTATTTTATACAAGGGCTATTTGTCCTGGTTGGACTTTTGTCTGTACTGGCGGCCATCTGCAACTGGAACTGGTTTTTCACGGCGCAGAACACACAGTTCATCGTGAGAAACGTAGGACGGAAACAAGCACGTTGGTTTTATGCCCTGATTGGCATACTGATGATGGGAACAGGAATCTTTTTCTTCCTGTCCATTCAGGGTACGGTGTAAAAACGAACAGAGTTTTCAACAGCTTGTTAATAACTTTCTCCGGTTATTAACAGGCTGTTTTATTTTTCCACACTTCCAAAATCAAGGGAAAGCTGACCGTCGCCCAGCAAATTAAAGCTCATACGGTGATAGGGAGTCGTGCCATAGGCAGCGATGGCAGCCCGGTGTTTTTTGGTGGGATAACCTTTGTTACCCTTCCAGTCGTACATGGGATATTCCTCATGCAGACGGTTCATGTAATCATCACGGTAGGTCTTTGCCAGAATGGAAGCAGCGGCTATGGAAAGATACTTCCCATCTCCTTTCACGATAGTGGTATGCGGAATTCCCGGATAAGGATTGAAGCGGTTCCCGTCAATCAGCAGATGCTGAGGAGTGACCTGCAACTGAGATACGGCTCTGTGCATGGCCAGAAAGGAAGCATTCAAGATATTAATCTTATCTATTTCCTCGGGAGTCACTACCCCTACAGCCCAAGCTGTCGCTTCTTTCTCGATTACCGTACGCAATTCATAACGCTGTTTCTCTGTCAGTTTCTTGGAGTCATTGAGCATTTCATTCTGAAATCCGGGAGGAAGAATGACGGCTGCAGCATAGACGGCTCCTGCCAGACAACCACGACCGGCCTCATCGCAACCGGCTTCTATCAGGTCTTTATGTAAATAGGGTAACAGCATATATGAATCATTCTATTTTTTCGGACTGCAAAGGTAGTGCTTTTTTCAAGTGTGGCCATTTATTTTCAGCAGAAGTTATCCCTGTGTTATTCACCGATTTTCGTATCTTTGACTTCTCCAAGATAGGATGCGGTTCGGAAGTAGAACTGAAAAACAAGTTTTTCGTTCGTACTTCTCTCACCTTTCGCTATCTTTGCCGCACTAAACAGAAACTTATGGTACAGATTGACGACGTAATAGTAAGCCTGGATGTATTCCGGGAGAAATTTCTATGTGACTTGCACGCCTGCAAAGGAGAATGCTGTATTGAAGGGGATGCAGGCGCACCTGTAGAACTGGAAGAAGTGGAGAAACTGGAGGAAGTGCTACCCGTAATCTGGGACGATCTGGCTCCGGAAGCTCAGGAGGTAATCAACCGCCAGGGCGTGGTCTACACAGACGAAGAAGGTGATCTGGTTACTTCTATCGTCAACGGAAAGGACTGCGTATTTACTTGCTACGATGAGAAAGGCTATTGTTATTGTGCCATCGAAAAAGCATACCGGGAAGGAAAATGCAACTTCTACAAACCGATTTCCTGCCACCTGTATCCGATACGCATAGGAGATTACGGTCCGTATAAGGCAGTCAACTACCACCGATGGGATGTATGTAAGGCCGCAGTTTTGTTGGGAAAGAAAGAAAACCTGCCGGTTTATAAATTTCTGAAAGAGCCGTTGATTCGCAAATTCGGTGCTGAATGGTATGAGGAGCTGGAAAATGTAGCCAAGGAACTGGAAGCACAGCATCTGATTTAAAACAATAAGAATCCCGCCACAAGATACTCTCCTATGAGATTTCTGTGGCGGGATTTTTCATCTTTTATTTTGCTTTTTCTACGCGTACTTTTTTCACCAAGCGCAAGGCATAGTCTACGGTTTCTCCGGATTTCACAATTTGAGTATTATAGAAGCAAAAGGTGGAATTAAAGTCATTGCACAAATAGCGGCAATCATACTTATTGAAACGATCCAATCCATTTTCCGCCAACATATCGCTAAGTGCGACAATCGTATCATCATACTGGTCGCGGAATTCTTTGGCTTCTTCTGTGGTAAAAGTTCTCCAGCCTGATATTCCATCTTCTTCATAAGCCTCGCAAACAGATATGGCTTCCGCTTTTTTCAACAGCCACTGACGGGGAGAGACGAGTGTAGCCATCACCTCATTCTCCGAAAGAGATTCTACTTTCCACACGAAAAAAGGTCCCCAAATGGTTTCTGACTCGGGCAATACCTCGGAAACAATCACGTCGGTATCCCCCTCTGTATCTTGCCCGTCATCTTCTTCCTCGTTACCTTCCGTATTATCCCCTCCATCAGGGACATCCGGCTCTTCCAACTCTCCTTCTTCTGTCATATTCTCAAAGGGGAACTCTTCCGATACTTCCGGTGTCCAGCCGGCTATCTGGTTGTTTCCTTCCAAAGATATTTCCCCATCGCCCGTACTGATAAAACGATAAGGCTTTCCGGCTTCCAACGGATAATTAAAGAAACAGCCATATACCGTTTCCTCGGATGCAGTTTGAACATTCAAAGAAAGATGAGTCTGCAAGCCTTCTGAAGGTAATACATATATTGGTCCGGCTTTCCAAACTCCTTTTACTTTTTCACAGGGCACAGAAGCAAATGTGCCATCATTACTCAGAGTTCCTTCCAATGTTATTCCAGAACTGACAGGAGAAATACGGGCTTCTACCGAAACAGCTTCAGCAGGAAGACCTCCAAAGGAAAGATACAAAGCCGCCACGGCATAAGAAAGAGAGACGGAAACTTTTATATCCTTCTGTAATTTAATGACATTCTTTCCTATTGCCAAAGGAGTTTTTGCATGATTTCCCTCAGAAAAAGTCAAGAACTGTTTGGAATTTAAAGACATCGGAGGGAGATAATCTCCAGACGACAGACCTGATAAAACAGAAAATACATATTCTCCTTCCGGCATGGAAAGGACGGGCCATTCTGATTGAGTCAACACCTCCTCATTCCAAGTAACAGCGCCTTGTGCATCAAAGAAATAAAGATGAAGAGGATACAACGGAGTAAAAAGCTGGGCATTGGATAAGGTGACATCAATTCCGTACGGACCGGACGTATCAGTCGGTTCATCCTCTCCTTCTACCTGATAAGAGCCGCATCCCACAAAAAAGAACATGCAGGCCAGCATCATAAAAAACGATTGAGTCTGATAGCGCAATTCCATAGTCTTTTTCTCTTAAATAACGCTATCAGACTCAATCGTCTACCCTCAGTGTTCAATTATTTACGGCTAAAAATATTTTTCCAGTTTCTTAATCATCATTCCTAAACAGAAAACAACGACATGGTCATTTTCCTGTATCATCGTATTACCAGTTACCAGAATACCTTCACCGTTACGAATCAATCCTCCGATTGTCGCACCTTTAGGCAATCCCAAATCTTTTACTGCCTGCTTGGTAATCTTTGCTCCTGGTTTGACTGTAAATTCTGCCACATCGGCATTGGCAAAAGTCAGACATTTCACATTCGATACATCGGCATCCAGCATCATCTGGTAAATATGACTGGCAGCAATAAACTTCTTATTGATTACCGTACCAATATCCAGACTTTCGGCCATACTGATGTAATCCACATTCTCCACTTCGGCCACTGTCTTGGTTACGCCCATTCGCTTAGCTGCCAAGCAAGCCAGAATATTGGTTTCGGAATTACCGGTTAAAGCAACAAAAGCTTCGGTATTTTTTATTCCTTCTTCCATCAGCAACTGCATGTCACGACCGTCGCCGTTGATGACCATCACTCCATCGTCTACCAGCTCTGTCAGACGATTGCAACGGGCAATATTGCTCTCAATGATTTTGGCTTTCATGTAATCGGGCATGTATTGCACGGTACGTACGGCAATGCGGCTTCCTCCCATAATCATCACATTACGGACATCTGCTTCATTTTCTTTTCCGGAAATCTTACGAATATAAGGAATGTACTTTTTCGTCGTGGTAAAATAGACAATGTCATTCAACTTTATCACATCATCTCCACGTGGAATGATTGTTTCGTTTCCTCTCTTAATGGCTACAATGTGGAAAGGAATGTTTCTTCCTCCCAGTTCATGCAAAGGAACGTTCAGGATTTCTGCCTTTTCGCGCATTTTGGTTCCTAACAGGACCAATGCTCCTCCTGCAAATTCCCACCACTGACGAATCCAGCTCATTTTTACGGCATCCACAATGTCGCGGGCTGCCAGCATCTCCGGATAAATCAATGAATGAACTCCCAGCTTAGCAAAAAATTCCTTATGCTTGGGCAGCAGATATTCGTAGTTGTCAATACGAGCCACGGTTTTCTTGGCTCCTAAACTTGTAGCCAACATACAAGCCGTCATATTGCGGCTCTCATCAGGCATAACCCCGATAAACAAATCGGCCCCTGCTACGCCGGCTTCTTTTAATCCATTAATCGAAGTAGGCGAAAGATTGACAGTCATAAGGTCTAGGTTGTTTCCCATGGCACTCAACTTGCTCTCGTCTTCATCCATCAGGATAATATCCTGCTTTTCGCCCGACAACAGTTTGGCCAAGTGAGTTCCTACGGCACCTGCACCAGCTATAATAATTTTCATAAATTCATTATCTGTGTAATTGAACTAAATATCCCCTTTTCATCCAGACCGCAAATGGCATACAAATCATTGACTGGTCCGTGTTGCACAAAAGTATCGGGAAGTCCCAACCGCGTGACACACGGCTTATAACCATGGTCACACAAAAATTCAAGTACGGCACTTCCCATACCGCCATTGCGCACTCCGTCTTCGATGGTCAGCACCCGCGTAAATTTCTGTCCTACTTCATGCAGCAAATCTTCATCCAACGGTTTCAAGAAACGCAGGTCGTAATGTGCGATACTACATCCCAGCTTTTTTTCTGCAGAAGCAATGGCTGCTGCGGCTTTATTCCCTATCGGGCCAATCGTAATCACTGCCAAGTCATTACCATCTTTCAGCTTACGCCCCTTCCCTACTTCTACAGCCTCCAGCGGACACTCCCAATCCGTCAGTACGCCTCGTCCACGAGGATAACGAATGGCAAAAGGTCCTTTATCCGGCAACTGGGCTGTATACATCAACTTTCGCAACTCATGTTCATCGTACGGAGAAGCAATTGTCACATTCGGTATCGGTCGCAAATAAGCCATATCAAAAGCCCCATGATGCGTAGGTCCGTCTTCACCCACCAATCCGGCGCGGTCCAGACAAAGTACCACATTCAACTTCTGAATGGCTACATCATGAATTATATTATCGTATGCACGCTGCATAAACGAAGAATACACATTACAGAAAGGCAAAAGCCCGTCTTTCGCCATTCCTCCAGAGAAAGTCACGGCATGTCCTTCCGCAATTCCTACGTCAAACACACGGTCGGGCATTTCCTTCATCATAATATTCATGGAACATCCGGAAGGCATGGCGGGAGTTATCCCCACGATTTTCTCATTCTTACGGGCTAATTCCAACAGTGTATTTCCAAATACGTCCTGAAACAACGGCGGCATACCACTTGTATCCGAGACGATACGTTCTCCCGTTTCCTTATCAAAGATACCGGGTGCATGCCACAAAGTAGCTGCTTCTTCAGCTGGTTTAAAGCCCTTTCCTTTACGAGTGTGTATGTGCAGCAGTTTAGGGCCCTTCATGTCCTTTATTTCTTTCAGAACCTTTGTCAAGGCAGTGACATCGTGTCCATCCACCGGACCGAAATAACGGATATTCAGTCCCTCAAAGATGTTCTGCTGCTGCATCAGCATGGACTTCAGGCTGTTGTTGAAACGTATCAGGCTCTTACGCCGTTCATCGTTCAGGATTCCCCAGCGATAAAGTTTTCTCGACAAGGCATTTCTCAAACGGTTATATCCCTCGGAGGTATGCAGATTCAATAAATACTGCTTCATTCCACCCACACTGCGATCGATGGCCATATTGTTATCATTCAGGATAATCAGCAGATTATTGGGAGTAGAAGAAGCGTTGTTCAATCCTTCAAAAGCCAGACCGCCACTCATGGAACCGTCGCCAATAACGGCCACCACATGACGGTTATCTTCTCCTTTCCGCGCGGCTGCTACTGCCATACCCAATGCAGCCGAAATAGAATTCGACGCATGTCCACACGTAAAAGTATCATATTCACTTTCTGAAGGAGAAGGGAAAGGACAAATACCATTCAACTTACGATTGGTACAGAAACGGTCACGACGGCCAGTCAGAATCTTATGTCCGTATGCCTGATGTCCTACATCCCAAACGATACGGTCGTAAGGAGTCTGGTACACATAATGAAGAGCCACAGTCAGCTCTATCACCCCCAAACTGGAACCAAAATGTCCCGGATTACGAGACAATTCATCTATAATCTTATTTCTAAGCTGATTACAGACCTCTGGCAACGCTTCGACAGAAAGTTTCCGTAAATCCTCTGGGCTATCTATCTTATTCAGCAAATCGTATGAAGTCGTCTGTTCCATCCTGTTCCTCATTAACTTTAATCGCACAAAAATAGCATAAATATATATAATGTACTTACATTTGCAGTAAATTTTCTCTTGCCATGGAATTCAGAACCAAAGTTGAACTACCCGCCAAAGGCCCTAAAATTCAGCATACCGACCGGCTGATGATATGGGGTTCCTGTTTTTCCGAACATATCGGAAACTTGCTGGCCGAACATAAATTCAATTGCGATGTGAACCCTTTCGGGGTGTTATATAACCCCATGTCAATAGCGACTTCCATACACTGTTTATTGAAAAAAGCTCTCTATCAAAAAGAAGATTTACGTGAAGAGCAAGGAGGATGGTACAGTCTGATGCACCACAGTACCTTTTCATCTCACGAAGTGGAAGATTGTCTGCTGAAAATCAATCAACGCATCGCACAAGGACATGAAAATCTGAAGCAAGCCGACTGGATTATTTTTACATGGGGGTCATCCTTCGTCTATACCTGGAAAGAAAATGGGGAAATTGTAGGAAACTGCCATAAGCTTTCTTCCCGGTTATTTGAACGTAAGATGGTCAGCGCCGATGAAATAACTGCCATATATTTACCTTTATTACAAGAGCTGAAAGCAGTACGTCCGAATCTGCAATGTCTATTTACTGTCAGCCCGATACGTCACCTCAAAGACGGTTTGCATGGCAACCAGCTCAGTAAGGCGAATTTGCTCATCGCAATTGACCAGATTTGTAGTCAAATGGATTTCTGCCACTATTTCCCTTCTTATGAAATCATGATAGATGAGCTGCGTGATTATCGTTTCTATGCTGACGATATGATGCATCCCAGTCCGCTTGCCATTCAATACATCTGGGAATGCTTCTGCAATTGCTATTTTACACCTTCTACTCTCTCATTCCTGAAAGAATGGAACAAAATACGTCAGGGACTGGCTCACCGTCCTTTTAATCCTGAATCAGAAGCCTACCAAACCTTTTTAAGTCAAATACTGTTAAAGATAGAGGACTTAAAAGAAAAATTACCGTACTTAGATGTTCAAAAGGAAATAAAGTTATGTCAAGCACAATTGAAGAAATAACCTCCATTTTAGGAGCTCAACGCATAGGAACTACCTCCTCTACAATCGACTGGATTCTAACTGACAGCCGGTCATTGTGTTTTCCGGAAGAGACATTGTTCTTTGCCTTAAAGACAAAACGCAATGACGGACATAAATATATCCCGGATCTTTACCAGAAAGGGGTACGTAATTTCGTTGTCAACGAAATACCGGAAACGGCCTCATCATATACAGATGCTAATTTCCTGATTGTACCCAACCCGCTGAAAAGCTTACAACGTCTGGCATCCAGACACAGAGAACAATTTCAGGTGCCGGTCATTGGTATCACGGGAAGTAATGGAAAGACTGTGGTAAAAGAATGGTTATACCAGATACTAAGTCCGGACCGTACCATCACCCGTTCTCCAAGAAGCTATAATTCACAAATCGGAGTGCCTCTTTCCGTATGGCTGATGAATGAACATACGGAATTGGGTATTTTTGAAGCCGGTATTTCCGAAATGGGTGAGATGGAAGCATTACGTCCTATCATCCAACCCACCATCGGTATTCTGACCAACATCGGAGGAGCACATCAGGAAAACTTCTCTTCCGTACAAGACAAGTGTATGGAGAAACTGCAGTTGTTCAAGGACTGCGACGTGATTGTGTACAACGGTGACAACGAACTTATCACCAGCTGTGTAACCAAATCACTGTTCACAGCCCGTGAAATTGCCTGGTCAACCAAAGACTCCGAACGCCCGCTCTTCATTGAGAAAATCCTGAAAGACGATACGGGAACCACCATCAAATACCGCTACTTAGGATTCTTCAAGGAATACCGTATCCCATTCATTGACGATGCGTCCATTGAAAACTCACTCAACTGTCTGGCCGTAGCACTTTACCTTATGGTACCCCCTGAAACGATTGCCGAACGCATGCTTCATCTGGAACCCATAGCCATGCGACTGGAGGTAAAAGAGGGTAAGAACGGTTGTACATTAATTAATGACAGTTATAATTCAGACTTTGCCTCGCTCGACATCGCACTCGATTTTATGATGAGACGCTCGGAAGACAAAAACCGGAAGCGTACACTCATCCTGTCGGACATGCTGGAAAGTGGACAAACAAGCAAACTATTATACAGACAAGTAGCCGACCTGGTACATAGCCGGAAAGTAGACCATATTATCGGAGTCGGTGAAGAAATTTCTGCTGCAGCCAATCGGTTTGAAATACAGAAAGACTTTTTTGCCAATACTTCCGAACTTTTAAATTCCGGTTTGCTGAACCAGTTGCATAACGAAGATATTCTGATAAAAGGGGCACGTGTATTCCACTTCGATGACATTACGGATGCGTTGGAATTGAAGGTACACGAAACCATCTTGGAAATCAACCTGAATGCACTGGTAGACAACCTGAACTACTACCGTAACAAACTGAAACCGGAGACTAAAATCGTTTGTATGGTAAAAGCCTCAGCTTATGGGGCCGGCTCATTTGAAATTGCCAAGACACTGGAAGACCAGCGAGTAGATTATTTGGCAGTAGCTGTGGCCGATGAAGGAGCAGACTTGCGTAAAGCAGGTATCAACAGTTCCATCATCATCATGAACCCGGAAATCACGGCTTTCAAAACAATGTTTGATTATCGCCTGGAACCGGAAGTATACAGTTTCCACCTACTGGAAGAACTTATCAAAGCCGCGGAACGTGAAGGAGTCAGCAATTTCCCGATTCATATCAAGATTGATACAGGTATGCACCGGTTAGGATTTGCTCCAAGCGAAATCCCGCAACTCGTACAGCGCCTGCAGAAACAAAGTGCAGTCATCCCTCGTTCCGTATTCTCTCACCTAGTAGGCAGTGATGCAGAACGCTTTGATGCCTTCACACGCCATCAGATAGAAACATTCGAAGCAGCTTCGACCACGCTTCAGGAAGGTTTCAAGCACAAAATTATTCGCCATATCTGTAACACAGCAGGTATTGAGCGTTATCCGGGTGCACAGTTCGACATGGTCCGTCTGGGAATCGGATTATATGGAGTAGATCCGTTTACCAACAAGATGTTGCACAATGTCACTACCCTGAAAACAACCATTCTGCAAATCCACGAGGTATCGGCAGATGAAACTGTAGGCTACAGCCGTAAAGGCGTGCTGACACGTGATTCACGCATTGCGGCTATCCCTATCGGATATGCCGACGGATTAAACCGCCATCTGGGTAACGGACATGCTTACTGTCAGGTGAACGGACAGAAAGCCCCCTACGTAGGAAATATCTGTATGGATGTATGTATGATTGATGTAACGGATATTGATTGTAAGGAAGGTGACAAAGCCATTATCTTCGGCGATGACCTCCCGGTAACAGTACTCTCCGATATACTGGAAACGATTCCGTATGAAATCCTGACCAGTGTATCAAACCGTGTAAAGAGAGTCTACTACCAAGATTAATCTTTTATCTCATTCGTAACAATACGGCCCTCGACGTAAGATGGTTAATTTCTTCGTCGAGGGCCGTATTTTATTCTTAAAAAACGACTCATCAAATAGAACAAAAGAATGTGACCAAGAACGGTACACTGAAATCCGTCACAAAACCATGAAATATGGAAACTACCACAAATTGCTGCCCTGAGCAACGGGTAATGATAGGCAACGTAGTATCCATAGTAGTAGCTCCTCCAGCCGATATAGGAGCCAGATTACCGAACCAGCGCACCAGCAGAGGAGCGCAAAGCAAAGTAATAATTTCACGCATAATGTTGGATAGCAAAGCAATGGTACCCAGTTCCGGTCCCTTATACTGCGTAATAAAAATACTGGAAAGGGAATAATATCCGAACCCAGCTCCCACAGCCATACAATCAGGAGCACTGCGATGCGGAAGAATCAAGCTTACCAAAGCGGCAGCAGAAACAGTCCCCAATATAGTAGCTACCGGAAGAAATATCAAGCGTGGATTCAGCGAACGAAAATTCTTCAAGGTCTGCGGGTCATGCCCCACACTCAATCCTACACTGAACATCAGAGCACACAAGGCATAAAAACTGATATTGCTTTTACTTATATCAAAAGGAATCAGATGAAAAAAGCCACACAATGTGCCCAAAATAAAAAAGCCGATAATAATCAAACTTCCTTTCATGCCTTTTCTCCTTTCTTTTTATACAGCAAATACCATAATCCCCAAGCCAGAATACAGCTGCCCAGCACACAAGCTAATGTAATCACAAAAGCCTCCACTCCCAAAGTGGCAAGCCCCTCTACAATCCGGCGATTACCTCCGACTTCTATTCCCAGCAGAAACAACAATGCCCAAATTAACAAGGTAATGACTTTACCAATCCACGAAAACCCCTGACGGCGAAGGAGAAAGCCTATCAACATCCCCCCCAGCATAACTCCAATGACTGTAAACATGTGTTCTTATCCAAATTTTGCGGCAAAAATAGTGAAATATTCCAAATAAAAAAGGACTACTGCTCACGCGGTAATCCTTTTTTATTTAGTTAGTAATTTAATTTTGAGAGAATTGAAACTTCACAGCCTCGTTGTTGTTTTAAGTTTTAATAAGCACTAACTATTTATATAAAAGCAAATGAAAATGTTCTATCTGTTACTGTTTTCTTCCAGTCTGGGTTTGGAAGATGTTTCCCGAATCAGCGTCTTCACCGAATCACCTTCGTAGGCAACTTGCGGAGTCTCCTGTCGGTTCTCAAACTGATCATGCACATATACAATACCCGAAGTACCACCCTCTTCTGTCGCATGTTTCACGACTCCTCCTAATGTAAAAAGCAGCAACATCATAGCCGCAGCCTTAAACAAAGGCATAAAACGTGAATAAAGCGTCAGCTTTCTGGCTTTTACTACCGGACGTTCAATTTCCGCAAGCACACGCTTGTCAAAATCATCACCCAATTTCATCCCGGCAGCTTCTTCCTGGTAAGTAAACAAAGAACGGTAGCGGCGCAAATGGGCGGGAAGCTCTTTCTGCTGAAAGAAAATCCGAAGAATCTGCTCTTCCTCTACCGAGGTTTCACAGTTCCAATAGCGTTCCAGAAGTTGTTCAATGTACTTATAGTCCATAATCGTTAATCTCACTGTATTTTAATTTGATGCGTTGTCGGGCCCTGAAAAGATTTACTTTCACTTGCTCTTCCGTAATCCCCAACACATCAGCAATTTCTTTATAACTCTTACCTTCAATATCCCTAAGCTGAACAATGGTTCGTTGCTTTTCCGGGAGTTCATTCACCAGCCTGTGTACCAACTGAAACTGTTCATTCCGTTCAAACTGGCTTTCGGGAGTCTGTGCATCCGGCATTTCCTGCGTTTCCGGTGTCAAGGTCAGATTCTGGGCCTCTTTTTTCTGACTTCGGTCAATAGCTAAATTCCGAACTACCGTCAGACAATAGGCTTCTATGGATTCCAACTCTCCCCACTCGTCACGCTTGTTCCACACCTTAATCAGTGCATCCTGAACAATATCTTCCGCCTCTGCCCGGTCGAACGTAATGCGCAAGGCCAACCTGAAAAGCTTATCTTTCAGCGGCAGAATATTGTCACGAAAACTGATCTCTTGCATGGCTCTCTATACTAATGACGGGTGAGTTTCATAAAAGTTACACCCACCCGCCAATTTTTTTGAATTATTTTCTGATAATTGTTCCGGAATCTTTGTAAATCGCTGATGCTAAGGTTATTACAACCTGCGACACACCGGCATCCAAGGCTGAAAAAGAATTTTCCAGTTTAGGAATCATACCACCTTGCACGATTCCTTCCTCCACATATTGCTTGAACAAATCTGGGGTCAGCACCGGAATTACGCTGTCATCATCATTCTCATCGCGTAGCACCCCTTTCTTTTCAAAGCAGTACACCAGTGTCACATCAAAATACTCCGCCAAAGCTTTTGCGGTTTCTCCGGCAATGGTATCGGCATTCGTATTCAACAGGTTTCCATTCCCGTCATGCGTCAATGGTGCCATCACAGGTACAATCTGACGATGAATCAGGTCAGCCAGGGCCTTTCCGTCTACTTTCTCAACATCTCCTACGTAGCCGTAATCAATGTCTTTCACCGGACGTTTCACAGAACGGATTACATTCATATCCGTTCCTGTCAGACCTATGGCATTCACCCCTTTTGCCTGCAAGCCGGCCACAATATTCTTGTTGACAAGTCCGCCGTAAACCATTGTCACCACCTTCAAAGTTTCTGCATCGGTAATACGACGTCCGTTCACCATCTGGCTTTCAATTCCCAACTGTGAAGCAATACGAGTGGCAGAGCGGCCTCCTCCATGCACCAGCACCTTATAGCCAGACAGAGATGAGAAATCATCAAGCAACTGATTCAATGTATCAGGCTCCTCTACGATTTTTCCTCCTACTTTTATAACTGTCAGTTTTTCTTTCATAATGCTACTTTCTTAAATTACTCCAGATAAGTATATCCATACAATCCGGAACGATAATTTGCCAGGAATTCCTTTCCTTCCTCCAGCGAGATACGGCCTTCTTTCACAGACTTTGTCACCCAGGTTTCCAAGGTACGTACCAGCTTCTTCGGGTTATACTGCACGTAGTCGAGTACTTCGGCCACAGTTTCTCCATCAATCACCTGGTCAATGCTGTAACCTTTCTCATCCACACTGACATGTACGGCATTGGTATCGCCGAACAAGTTGTGCATATCTCCCAGAATTTCCTGGTAAGCCCCCACCAAGAACACACCGATATAATACGATTCCTTTGCCTTGATGGTATGTACAGGCAAGTCGTGTGCCACATTACGGCTGGTCACGAAGTTGGCAATTTTTCCATCCGAGTCGCAAGTAATATCCTGCAAAGTAGCCGTGCGGTCAGGACGTTCATCCAGACGCTGAATCGGCATGATGGGGAAAATCTGGTCAATCGCCCAGGAATCCGGCAACGACTGGAACAGAGAGAAGTTACAGAAATATTTGTCAGCCAACAGCTTGTCCAAATTACGGAACTCATCCGGTGCATGCTTCAAACCCGATGCAATCTGGTTAATCTCACGTGTAACCGACCAGTACATACGTTCAATCTGTGCACGTGTCTTCAAATCGACAATACCGTGGCTGAACAAGTCCAACGATTCTTCACGAATCTGCTGGGCATCATGCCATGCCTCCAACATACGGCTCTGATTCAGGTTATCCCAAATCTGATAAAGTTCCTGTACGAGTTCATGATCGTCTGCACTCACCTCAAAGTCTTCGTCCATAGAAGGCAGTGAAGCTGTTTCCAGCACCTCAAAGATCAATACCGAATGATGGGCAGTCAATGAACGGCCACTTTCTGTAATAATGTTCGGATGCGGAATATTGTTTTTGTTGCTGGCATCCACCATGATGGAAATAGAGTCGTTCACATATTCCTGGATGGAATAGTTCACGCTACTTTCACTGTTAGCAGAGCGGGTACCGTCATAATCCACTCCCAGTCCTCCGCCTATATCTACGAATTCTACCGGGAAGCCCAGTTGATGCAACTGCACATAGAACTGAGAAGCCTCGCGCAATGCTGTCTTGATGCGACGTATCTTAGTCACCTGACTACCTATGTGGAAATGAATCAGCTTCAGGCAATCTTGCATTTCTTTCTTTTCCAGGAAATCAAGTGCCTCGAGCAACTCACTGGAAGTCAATCCGAACTTGCTGGCATCACCTCCGCTTTCTTCCCACTTTCCGCTACCGGAAGAAGCTAATTTAATACGGATACCAATATTCGGACGTACATTCAGCTGCTTAGCCATCTTGGCAATCAGTCGAAGCTCGTTCAACTTTTCTACCACCAGGAAAATACGTTTACCCATTTTCTGCGCCAGCAAAGCCAGTTCAATGTAGCTTTCATCCTTATAGCCGTTGCAGATAATCAGTGAATCTGAATCCGTATTAATGGCAATTACAGCATGAAGTTCCGGTTTTGAACCGGCCTCCAGTCCTAAATTAAATTTCTTTCCATGACTGATAATTTCCTCCACTACCGGTCTCATCTGATTTACCTTAATCGGGTAAATAATGAAGTTTTGAGCCTGATAGCCATATTCTTCAGAAGCCTGTGTAAAGCAATTGGAGATTTTCTCAATCCGGTTGTCCAAAATATCCGGAAAACGTACCAGCATAGGAGCGGTTACGTCCCTCAACTGCAACTCGTCCACCAGTTCCTTCAAATCGACGGCTACTCCGTCTTTTCGTGGAGTTACTACCACATGACCTTTGTCATTGATACTAAAGTATGAAACGCCCCACCCCGTGATGTTGTAGAGCTCTTCAGAGTCTTCAATACGCCATTTTCTCATTTCACTACATAAAGTCTAGATTTATACTTCTTTAATTTATCAATTCATTCAAGCGGCTTACCGCTCTGTCAATCTGTGCATAACTTTCAAGTTCTTCTGCGTTGAAACGCCATTTGGCCTTAGAATAATAAGGAAGTCTTTTTTCCAACGCAGAAGTAATGACCTGCATCAGCTCTTCGTCCGTTTTATTCGCCAACAGCGGACGTTTGGCCTTTGCTATCTTTAAACGACGGAACAGTACTTCCGGACATACATCCAGAAATACTGTTTCGCCTGTATGATTCATATAGTCCATGTTATCGAAAAAGCAAGGAGTACCTCCTCCGCATGCAATCAATACATTCTCAAACTCTCCCGCCTCGTGCAGCATCTTCTGCTCCAGCAAGCGGAAACCGTCTTCTCCTCTTTCCGCAAACAAGTCGGAAATGGATTTATGCATGCGTTCCTCGATGTACCAGTCGAGGTCGACAAACTGTAGTCCGGTAGCCGCACTGTAAGCCTTGCCCAGTGTGGTTTTTCCCGAACCCATATAGCCAATCAGGAAAACTCTTTTCATTTCTTTGTCTTCGCCTTTGCTCCTTTCGCCTTGCGCATCTCGGCTTTCTGTGCCTGCAGTTCTATTACCTTGAAGCAAGCATCCAGGTTCAGGTCTGCCGGATTCACGTTTTCAGGAATCTTATAATTTTTCTTCTGGTAAGCAATGTAAGGACCGTAACGACCATTCAAAATCTGCATATCCGGATTTTCGGGGAACTGCTTGATGATTTTCTGTGCCTCTTTTTCTTTCTTCTCAGACAACATCCGTACGGCTTCTTCAAAAGTCACAGCCATCGGATCCATCTCCTTCGGAATAGACACATATTCATTGCCGTGGCGCACATACGGGCCAAAACGTCCGACTCCTACCAAAACGGTTGTTCCGTCAAGTTCGCCCAATACACGCGGTAGTTTAAACAAATCAAGCGCTTCTTCCAGTGTAATTGTTTCCAAGGAGTGTTCCTTGTTCAGCTGGGCAAATCTTGGTTTTTCTTCATCGTCTGAAGAACCAATCTGTACCACAGGTCCAAAACGTCCGATTTTCACCGAAACAGGTTTACCGCTTTTCGGGTCAGTACCTAACATACGTTCACCCACTTTATGCTCTGTCTTCGTTGCCAATGTAGTTTCCACCAGCGGATGGAAGTTCTCATAGAACACCTCCATCAAATCGGTCCATTTCTTTTCCCCTTCGGCCACTTCGTCGAATTCCTTTTCCACACTGGCCGTAAAGTTATAGTCCATAATTTTCGGGAAATACTGCATCAGGAAGTCATTGACTACACAACCTACATCGGTAGGAATCAATTTGGATTTCTCACTTCCACTCATTTCCGTCTGCACCGTTTCCTTAATTTCTTTTCCCGTCAGTTTCAGCAATGAGTATTCACGCTTCACTCCTTCCTTGTTTCCCTTTTCTACATATCCTCTTTGCTGGATTGTGGAAATAGTAGGAGCGTATGTAGACGGACGACCGATACCTAATTCTTCCAGCTTACGCACCAGGCTTGCTTCTGTATAACGTGCCGGAGCCTGACTGAAACGTTGCACTGCAGCAATTTCTTCCCGCTGCAGAACCTCTCCTACCTCCATTTTAGGAAGTCCGGTAGCATCTTCCTGTTCTACTTCTTCATCAAATGATTCTTTGTAGACTTTCAGGAAACCATCGAATGTGACCACTTCACCTACAGCCTGAAATTCATCCTCACAGCCACTCACCGAAATGGTAGCTGTCGTCTTCTCCAGCTCTGCATCAGCCATCTGTGAAGCTAGCGTACGTTTCCATATCAGTTCATACAGACGTACTTCCTGCGAACTACCTTCGATGGATTCATTTGACATGTACGTCGGACGAATGGCCTCGTGTGCTTCCTGAGCCCCTTTTGTCTTTGTAGCATACTGACGTGTATGTACATAACGTTCTCCCATCAAAGAAAGAATGGCATCCCGGCTTGAAGACAAGGCCAGTTCAGAAAGGTTTACCGAGTCGGTACGCATGTAGGTAATCAATCCGCTTTCATACAGACGCTGTGCAAGCATCATCGTCTGTGCCACGGTAAAACCAAGCTTACGGGCTGCTTCCTGCTGAAGTGTAGAAGTAGTAAAAGGAGGTGCCGGTGATTTTTTAACCGGTCGTGTAGTAATATCTTTGATTTCGAAGGTAGCATCCTTGCATTTTTCAAGAAAACGCTGTGCTTCTTCTTTGGTTTTGAACCGTCTGCCAAGAGTTGCACGAATCACAGCCCCTTCCGCATCCTTAAAGGTAGCCACTACCTTATAAGAAGCTTCGCAGGTAAAGGCATTGATTTCGCGCTCACGCTCTACAATCAGGCGTACAGCCACTGACTGTACTCGTCCGGCTGAAAGAGCCGGCTTGATTTTACGCCAGAGCACCGGTGAAAGTTCAAATCCCACAATGCGGTCGAGTACACGACGAGCCTGCTGGGCGTTGACCAAATCAATGTTGATATGACGCGGATGCTCTATAGCCTTCAATATAGCCGTCTTCGTAATTTCGTGGAATACAATCCTTCGTGTTTTTTCCGGGTCCAGTTTTAATACCTCAAACAGGTGCCAGGAAATGGCTTCTCCTTCGCGGTCCTCATCGGATGCGAGCCATACCATGTCGGCCTTGGCAGCTTCTTCCTTCAACTCTGCCACCAGTTTTTTCTTATCTTCCGGTATTTCGTAAATCGGCTTGAAATGCGACTTTATATCAATACTGAACGCTTTTTGCTTCAAGTCACGGATATGACCATAACTTGACAATACTTTATAACCCTCCCCCAAAAACTTTTCAATAGTCTTAGCTTTTGCCGGAGACTCCACTATGACCAGGTTATTTTGCATGATATTCTGTATTCCGTTTTTATATAATTCCGTGACAAATGTAGAAAAAAAATTATAACATACACGATAAACAAACTGAAAATAACTTACTTTGCAAAGGAATATACATTATAACTACCTTAATTATGAACAACAAAAGTATCAACAGCAACAAACAATTCATGATAGGAAACGGGATACTCGCTTTCGGGGTATTCTTCATAGTATGCCTTTTTTTATATTTAGGTTTTCGTAATCAGTCTAAAAGCAACGACAAGGAAAAAACATTCGCCGGAATTTACACGGTAGAAATTGCCGATTCTTTCACTGGAGACAGTCTTTCTGTATATATTAATGACAGTCTGCTATTTAACTCAAACATCGGGGATGCAGCTGTTAAATTTCAAGTGAAACGCTTTGCAGAAGAAAGTACGCTGATGGTGGTAGATAATCACACCGATGAAATCACTCCTTTCAACCTGAATCCGGAAGGTAGCCAGATTGCAGTGGAAAAGAAAAACGGTAAAATCTTTATTCAGGAAACGGCAAATGACTAAAGAAAAAACGACACACGTTACTCCATTTACAAGTAAACTTTTTGTTATTTTCTACGTTTCTCGAAGCGAATCCCTATGTTTTCCTTATCGGAAACGTAAGGCTCCGCTTCGGGAAACGTATGTTTCAAGGCAGAGAAACATAAAAATTATCCTGACCTCAGAAAAAATCTCCTTTGGCATTTTTCTTTTATTTTTTCACATTTCAACTTTCTTTTTTTATTCCTTACAAAAATTCCTCCCTCTTCAAATTGAAACAAATCAAACAAGGTTTCTTAGAGAAAGTCCGCCCGTGTGCGTAAACGAAAAAAATGTTATTAAATCAGCAAAGTTTAGAAAATAACGGATTTGCAATTGGAAATTAGAATAAAAGGCTGTACTTTTGGGTCGAAATCATTTATTTTTAACCTAAATCCACATTTTTAAAGGACAAAAGAAAAGACATGGAACAAGTATTTAGCTATATCATCGGGCTCGGGGCAGCCGTGATGATGCCTATTCTGTTTACCATTCTGGGAGTATGTATTGGAATTAATTTCGGCAAGGCGCTGAAAAGCGGCTTGCTGGTCGGAGTCGGATTCGTCGGACTTTCTGTTGTAACAGCTCTTTTGACCAGCAGTTTGGGGGAACCGTTGAAAAAGGTAACGGAAATCTACGGACTGGAACTGGGTATCTTTGACATGGGGTGGCCTGCTGCAGCCTCTGTAGCCTACAACACTTCTGTAGGTGCATTCATCATTCCTGTATGTTTGGGAGTGAACATCATCATGCTATTAACGAAGACAACTAAAACTGTCAATATCGACTTGTGGAACTACTGGCATTTTGCCTTCATCGGCGCAGTAGTTTATTTCGCCACTGAAAATATCTGGTGGGGATTCTTCTCAGCAATTATCTGCTACATCATTACCCTGATTATGGCTGATTTGACCTGCAAACAGTTCCAGTCATATTACGATAAAATGGACGGTATCTCTATTCCGCAGCCTTTCTGCCAGGGATTCGTTCCCTTCGCTCTTGTCATCAACAAAGTATTGGATATGATTCCGGGATTTGACAAGCTGAACATCGATGCAGAGGGCATGAAAAGAAAATTCGGTATCATGGGAGAACCGCTATTCCTCGGAGTAGTAGTAGGTTGTGGTATCGGTGCTCTGGCCTGCAAAAACAGCCAAGAGCTGGTTGACGGTATTCCGGCGATCCTGGGACTGGGTATCAAGATGGGAGCTGTAATGGAACTTATCCCGCGTATCACTTCTTTATTTATCGAAGGTTTGCGTCCGATTTCTGATGCAACTCGCGAACTGATTGCCCGCAAGTTTAAAAACAGTGCAAGCCTCAACATTGGTATGAGTCCGGCACTGGTAATCGGTCACCCGACTACACTGGTAGTTTCTTTGCTACTTATTCCCGTAGCTCTGTTCCTGTCAGTAGTATTACCCAACAACCAGTTCTTGCCATTGGCTTCACTGGCTGGTATGTTCTACTTGTTCCCAGCCGTATTGCCTATCACAAAAGGTAATGTGCTGAAAACATTCCTGATTGGTCTTGTATCGCTGATTGTAGGTCTGTATTTTGTAACCGACCTGGCTCCATTCTTTACACAAGCTGCTCAGGACGTATTTGTCAGAACAAACGACCCGGCTGTACAGATTCCGCAAGGATTCCAGGGAGGTGCACTCGACTTCGCTTCCAGCATCTTCTCTTGGCTGATATTCCACGCAGTATACAACTTCAAGATTGTAGGTTCAAGCATACTGGTTATCGTGGCACTGGCAATGGCTATCTACAACCGTCGCCGCATTATCAAAGAAGCAAAACACATTGAAGAATAAAAACCAATAAATAAACAAACGCTTATGAAAAAATTAGCTATGGCTATGATGCTGGGCGTAGCAGCTCTTTCTGCTAATGCTCAGGTTAACTACCGGATGCAGACTGCCTGCAATCCGCAAGACGTAAAAACATACGACACACAGAGACTGCGCAGCAGCTTCATGATGGAGAAAGTGCTGGTAGCCGATGAAATCAACGTAACTTACTCTATGTACGACCGTTTCATCTTCGGTGGTGCCATGCCAGTAAACAAAGAGCTGTCACTGGATACTATCGATCCGCTGAAAGCTCCTTATTTCTTGTTCAACCGTGAACTGGGTGTCATCAACATCGGTGGCGACGGTATCGTAACTGTAGATGGCAAGGAATATGAATTGAAATTCAAAGAAGCCCTCTACGTAGGACGTGGCAACCAGAAAGTAACTTTCAAAAGCAAGGATGCCAGCAAACCGGCTAAGTTCTACATCAACTCTGCCATTGCACACAAGGAATACAAGACTCAGTGGATTACCATCGATGGACGCAAGGGTTCTTTGAAAGCTAACTCAATGGCTGCCGGAAAGATGGAAGAAAGTAACGACCGTGTCATCAACCAGCTGATTGTAAAGAACGTACTGCAGGAAGGTCCTTGCCAGTTGCAGATGGGTCTGACAGAGTTGAAGCCAGGAAGCGTATGGAACACCATGCCTGCTCACACTCACAGCCGTCGTATCGAAGCTTATTTCTATTTCAACGTTCCTGAAGGCAACATGATTTGCCACCTGATGGGAGAACCGCAGGAAGAACGCCTGGTATGGCTTGCCAACGAACAGGCTATCATGTCACCGGAATGGTCTATCCACGCTGCAGCCGGAACTAGCAACTACATGTTCATTTGGGGTATGGCAGGTGAAAACCTGGACTACGGAGATATGGACAAGATTAAATACACTGAAATGAAATAACATACATACCTCCTACCTAGAGATATCCTAATACACAAATTCCACAGACTTACACAGAACTCTTAAATTAAGAATCTGCCAAGTATGTGGAATTTGTCATTTCATTGTGGTTGTAAAAACACCCCTGACCAATTAATGCAGGTTTTTTGCCAATATTTACAGGCTTTTCGCTTGTAAGAAAATTATCTTTGTGCCAAAACAAACTAATCTAATATCATATATGAGTACAACCAAAACATCAAGCGAAACAATGAGCAATTACCGATGGATTATTTGCTCCATGCTCTTTTTCGCCACAGCGGTCAATTACCTGGACCGCCAAGTACTGTCACTGACGTGGAAAGATTTTATCGCACCAGAATTCCACTGGACAGATACGCACTACGGAACTATTACTGCCATTTTCTCAATTATTTATGCGATTGCCAACCTTTTTGCCGGACGCTTTGTGGACTGGCTGGGAAGCAAGAAAGGGTATCTCTGGGCTATTGCCATCTGGTCGCTAGGTGCCTGCTTACACGCACTTTGCGGATGGGCTACCGAAATGAGTCTCGGACTTAAGGATGTCAATGAAATGATTGCAGCTTCAGGTGCACTTACTTCTACCATTGCCATTACCAGCGTGTACTACTTCATTGCGGCACGTATTGTGCTGGCCGTAGGTGAATCGGGTAACTTCCCTGCAGCCATTAAAGTCACCGCTGAATATTTCCCTAAAAAAGACCGTGCCTTTGCGACATCTATCTTTAATGCCGGATCTACCATCGGTGCCCTAATAGCCCCAGTGAGTATTCCTCCACTTGCCAGCTATTTCAAAAGTATCGGTGTAGGCAACGGATGGGAAATGGCTTTCATCGTAATTGGCGCGCTGGGATTTATCTGGATGGGACTTTGGATGTTCATGTATAAAAAGCCCCAGGAAAATCCGCAAGTCAATGCAGCTGAGCTTGCCTACATCCAACAGGATAAAGAAAAAGAAGAAGCAGACGCTCACACGGAAGACGAGCCTAAAATCTCCCTCTGGCAATGCTTCAAGTTCCGTCAGACCTGGGCCATTATCTTTGGAAAATTCCTGACAGACGGAGTATGGTGGTTCTTCCTTTTCTGGACCCCTGCCTATATCTCCGACGTATATGGATTCTCTTCAGACAGCGCGACAGCCCAGTTGCTGATATTCGTATTGTATGCCATTACCATGCTTTCCATTTACGGAGGCAAATTACCTACTATCATTATCAACAAAACAGGAAAAAATCCATACGCAGCCCGCATGCAGGCTATGTTGATTTTTGCCGTATTCCCGTTATTCGCACTCTTTGCACAGCCATTGGGTAACATTTCTTATTGGTTCCCGATTATCATCATCGGTATCGCAGGAGCTGCCCACCAGTCATGGTCTGCTAATATCTATTCTGTAGGAAGTGATATGTTCCCTAAGAGTGCAGTAGCCACCATTATCGGTATTGGAGGTATGGCAGGTGGTGTAGGAGCATTCCTTATCAACATGTGCTCAGGAATCCTGTTCGACTATGCAGCAGAAAGCCAAATGGTGTTCTTTGGTTTCGAAGGAAAAGAAGCCGGTTACTTCATCATTTTCTGTATCTGTGCCGTAGCCTACCTCATAGCATGGTGTGTAATGAAAGCGCTTGTGCCTAAATACAAACTGATTAAAGTATAAATACACAAAATTCCAGCTATTTGAAGAATTATCGAGGGATATGTGGGTATCAAATCTTACATTTGCCTCGATAATTTTTTATAGTTACTGGTATTTATGAGAAAACACATTTTTGTTTTTTATCTCCTGCTTATCACCCAATTGCTTCATGCGCAGAATGTCATTGATTTGACAGGAGAGTGGAATTTTCAAATTGACAAAGAAAATAAAGGGATTGACGAAAAATGGTACGCCCGTCCTCTTAACGACAAAATCAACCTGCCCGGTTCTATGCCGGAAAAACTGAAAGGAGAGCGTCCTTCATTGCAAACTCAATGGACAGGATCGCTTTACGACAGTTCTTTCTATTATAATCCCGAACTGGAAATGTTCCGACGTACAGGAAATATAAAGTTTCCTTTTTTCCTTACCCCTGAACGACGTTATGTAGGAGCTGCCTGGTATAAACGAGAAATACACATACCTTCATCCTGGAAAGGCAAACGCGTGATGCTGTTTCTAGAACGTCCACATATTGAAACAACAGTCTGGATAAACAACCAGCGTATAGGTTCACAAAACAGCCTGAGTACTCCTCATGAATATGACATCACTACAGCCGTTCGTCCCGGAACATCAACACTTACTCTACGTATCGACAACCACGACAGTTGTGCCAAAGTAGGCCAAAACTCCCATAGCATCACAGACCACACGCAAGGAAACTGGAACGGTGTGGTAGGCCGCATGTATCTCTATGTTCTTCCTGAAATATCCTTTAAAGACATTCAGGTATTTCCGGAGCCCGACAAACAACAGGCCCGTGTACGTATGGTCATACAGGGGAGTAAGCATCCTGTAGAACTTTCCTTGAAGGCTGAAAGTTTTAATAGTGACATTCCTCATCGTGTACCGGAAATCACACAAACCTTCTCTAAAAACGATTTAAAAGATACCCTTGAGATGGTGCTGCCCATGGGAAAAGATGTACAATTATGGGACGAATTCCATCCGACACTCTATAAGTTGACAGCCACGCTTACACAAGCGAATCAAAGTGACACACGCGAAATAGAATTTGGCATGCGTACATTCACAATCCAAGGGCGCTGGTTTTATGTAAATGGAAGAAAAACCATGTTGCGAGGCACTGTAGAGAATTGTGACTTCCCACTGACCGGCTACCCCCCAATGGATGTAGAAAGCTGGGAGCGCGTATTCCGTATCTGCCGGAACTACGGTTTCAACCACATGCGGTTTCACTCTTATTGCCCACCGGAAGCTGCCTTTAAAGCGGCCGACCGCGTAGGATTTTATCTGCAACCAGAAGGACCAAGCTGGCCAAACCATGACGTCCGTCTGGGACAAGGACAATACATTGACCAATACCTGTTGGAAGAAACTATCCGCATGACGCAAAGATACGGGAACTACGCCTCTTTCTGTATGCTGGCTTGCGGAAACGAGCCTTCCGGGAACTGGGTTCCATGGGTTTCTCGCTTTGTGGATTATTGGAAAGCCAAGGACTCACGCCGGGTATATACCGGTGCCTCTGTAGGTGGAGGATGGGCATGGCAACCTAAAAGTCAGTACCATGTAAAAGCAGGAGTCAGAGGATTGAACTGGAAAAGCCAACGTCCGGAAACGATGACTGATTTCCGGGAATATCTTGATACGGTTAAACAACCGTTTGTATCACACGAAACCGGACAATGGTGCGTATTTCCGAACTTCAATGAAATCAAGAAATACACCGGAGTCAACAAAGCAGGCAATTTCGAAATCTTCCAGCACCTTCTGCACACGCACGGCATGGAAGGCAAAGGGCAAGATTTTATGATGGCTTCCGGAAAATTACAGGCACTATGCTATAAACATGAAATCGAACGTACCTTGCGTACCCCAGACTATGCAGGATTTCAGTTGCTGGCTTTAAATGACTACTCCGGACAAGGCACGGCATTAGTAGGTATACTAGATGTGTTCTTTGAAGAAAAAGGTTACATAAATGCCGATGAGTGGCGTCGGTTCTGTGCACCGACCGTACCACTCATGCGCACAGAAAAGTTCGTATACACCACTAACGAAACGTTTCATGCTGATATAGAAATTTCTCATTTCGACGCAGAATCTCTTCAGGCAGCTAAAGTAAGCTACCGTATAACCGATGCATACGGAAAAGTCTATTCACACGGTGTCATCGGTCAGACGGATATTCCAATTGGTAACCTGAACCATATCGGACAGGTTGATTTTCCGTTGAAAGATATTCCATCGGCTATGAAACTCAACATAGAGGTACGAGTGGAAGGAACAGATGCCGTTAATGACTGGGATTTCTGGGTGTATCCTGAAACCGTCGATTTCACCTCTGAAGAAACAATATATCAGACAGACACGCTAGACAACAAAGCACGAGAAATACTGGAAAAAGGAGGAAAGGTACTTATCAAAGCAGGAAAGAAAGTGACATAGGGAAAAGAAGTCGTACAGTACTTTACCCCGGTATTCTGGAACACTTCCTGGTTCAAGATGCGCCCACCTCATACGACCGGCATCCTGCTTAATCCTCACCATCCTCTTTTCCGGAAGTTTCCGACCGAATATCATAGCAACCTGCAATGGTGGGAATTATTGAATCGTGCACCAGTCATGCAATTCACCGATTTCGGGAAAGACTTCCAGCCACTTGTCCAAAGCATTGACACGTGGTTTATCAGTCGTAAAATCGGGGTGTTGTTCGAAGCCAATGTATTAAATGGCAAACTGATTATGACCACATTGGATTTGGATAGTGCACCGGAAAAACGAATAGTAGCCCGGCAATTAAAGAAATCAATACTTGATTACATGAATTCGGAAAATTTCCATCCTGAACAAAAAGTGGAAATTCAACAGGTTCAAGAATTATTTACAAAGGTAGCAGGTTCACCGATGCTATATACGAAAGACTCACCGGATGAATTAAAGCCTAAAATAAAATAGAAAAGACAGGAAAGAGGCTGTCTCAAAATGAGACGGCCTTTTTTGTGTTTGCAAAAAAAATCGGGC
>ERZ1027042.55-NODE-55-length-73645-cov-8.937410_pt1 | contig 73645 bp, 44 predicted proteins | sample MGYA00519435_ERZ1027042 | MGnify/ENA primary metagenome ERZ1027042 (study PRJEB26926, sample SAMN06164586) | human gut metagenome | biome: ENVO:00009003; feature: ENVO:2100002; material: ENVO:00002003 | host: Homo sapiens | place: USA | collected 2012 ...
AGATCTACACGCGTAAGATCGTCGGCAGCGTCAGATGTGTATAAGAGACAGTGTACAGACAGCGTACTGCTAAGTATGACAAGGTTGAAGACTATCAGGATAAGGATATGCTGAAAGGTCTGTTGGCTGAGTTGGATGAAAACGGCAATACAAAAGAAGGTGGTGTGCAGGTAGAAGGTGCAGTAATGATGCCTTCATACATGAAGAACGATGACCAGAAAGCTATCTTCAACGATGCAAAGGTAAATACTGTATTGGTATTTAACCCGTCAGTTGCTTTCGATAACAATGAAGCTGAGTTGGCTTCTCTGTTGAAAGTGAAGAAAGAAGAAGTAGCTAATTACAAAGGTAACTTCAGCTTCCAGATTGAAGAAATCACTCGTATGATTCCGGGTGACTTAACTCAGGAACTGTTTGACCAGGTATTGGGTGAAGGAAAGGCTCACAGCGAAGAAGAATTCCGTGCTCAGATTAAGGAAACAATTGCAAAACAGTTTGAAGCTGACAGCGACTATAAGTTCTTGCTGGATGTACGTACTTACTTGTCAGAAAAGGTTGGTAAACTGCAGTTTGCTGATGAACTGATGAAACGTATCATGTTGGAAAACAACAAGGAAAAAGGTGAAGAATTCGTTTCTGAAAACTACGAAAAGAGCCTGGAAGAACTGACTTGGCACCTGATCAAAGAAAAACTGGTAGCTGCTAACGATATTAAGGTAGAACAGGCTGACATCACTAACATGGCTAAGGAAGCTACTCGTGCACAGTTTGCTCAGTATGGTATGATTAACGTTCCTGATGAATTGTTGGAAAACTATTCAAAAGAAATGTTGAAGAAACGTGAAAGTGTAGAAGCTCTGGTAAACCGCGTTGTTGAATCTAAGTTGTCTGAAATCTTGAAAGGTCAGGTAACATTGAATCACAAAGCTGTTTCTGCAGAAGAATTCAACAAAATGTTTCAATAAGCAATTTGGCTCTCAAAATTGATTGCTAAAATATTCTAAAAAAGGAGGCTTTTAACTTGACTTCTTCTGTAAGATAGAAGTGTTTTGTACTTTTGTTTTTTCAGAAGAAAGGGGGTTAAAAGCCTCTTTTATATTGTAGAATTAATATAAGGATTATGATGGACGATTTTAGAAAATATGCTACCAAGCATCTCGGAATGAACAGTATGGTACTTGATGATGTCATCAAGTCGCAAGCAGGATACTTGAATCCGTATATTTTGGAAGAACGTCAATTGAATGTGACGCAGTTGGATGTCTTTTCTCGTTTGATGATGGATCGTATCATTTTCCTCGGAACCCAGATTGACGATTATACAGCCAATACTTTGCAGGCTCAGCTTTTGTATCTGGATTCAGTGGATTCTGGTAAGGATATTTCTATTTATATCAACTCCCCAGGCGGTTCAGTGTATGCAGGTTTAGGTATTTATGATACTATGCAGTTTATCAGTAGCGATGTGGCTACAATTTGTACAGGTATGGCAGCTTCTATGGCAGCCGTATTGTTGGTAGCTGGAAAAGAAGGAAAACGTTCAGCTCTGACCCATTCACGCGTGATGATTCATCAGCCGATGGGAGGAGCGCAAGGTCAGGCTTCGGATATTGAAATTACAGCTCGTGAAATTCAGAAACTGAAGAAAGAATTGTATACAATCATTGCCGATCACTCTCATACGGATTTTGATAAGGTTTGGGCAGATTCTGACCGTGATTATTGGATGACAGCATCCGAGGCTAAAGAGTATGGTATGATTGATGAAGTGCTATCTCGTAAACCTTCATTGTAACACTGTGATTTACTTAAAAACTAGATAGGCTTTGGAAGAAAAAAGGACTTCAAGAAACTCGAAAAGAAGATGTAGCTTTTGCGGTCGCACAGAAGACGAAGTGGGCTTCCTGATTACAGGAGTGAATGGATGTATCTGTGACAGTTGTGCAGAACAGGCACATGAAATCGTAAAAGAAGCGATGCATCATCAAGGGCAGGGACCTACAGACCTGAATTTGTCTGAGCTCCCTAAGCCGAAGGATATCAAAGAATTCCTGGACCAGTATGTGATTGGTCAGGATGATGCAAAACGCTATTTGGCTGTAGCGGTGTATAATCATTACAAACGTTTGCTTCAGCCTAAGGATAAGAATGATGTGGAGATTGAAAAGTCAAACATCATTATGGTGGGAAGCACCGGAACCGGAAAGACTTTGCTGGCTCGTACCATTGCTAAGTTGCTTCATGTACCTTTTACCATTGTAGATGCGACTGTACTGACCGAAGCAGGATATGTGGGAGAAGATATTGAAAGTATTCTGACCCGCTTGCTTCAGGTGGCTGACTATAACGTGGAGGAGGCGGAACGGGGTATCGTTTTTATTGACGAAATTGATAAAATTGCCCGGAAAGGAGATAACCCTTCCATTACGCGTGATGTAAGTGGAGAAGGTGTGCAGCAAGGCTTGTTGAAGCTGCTGGAAGGTTCTGTGGTGAATGTTCCTCCTCAGGGAGGACGTAAGCATCCGGACCAGAAGATGATTCCGGTCAATACTAAGAATATCCTGTTTATTTGCGGAGGAGCTTTTGACGGTATTGAACGAAAAATCGCTCAACGGCTGAATACCAATGTGGTGGGATATAGTGCGGCGAAGGAAGCGGTGAAAATAGACCGGGGAAATTTGATGCAGTACATTGCTCCTCAGGACTTGAAATCATTCGGATTGATACCGGAAATTATTGGTCGTTTGCCGGTACTTACCTACTTGAACCCATTGGACCGTACGGCATTGCGCAATATTCTTACAGAACCCAAAAATTCAATTATCAAGCAGTATGTAAAATTGTTTGAGATGGATGGGGTGAAACTGGAATTTGAATCGGAGGTGTTTGAATATATTGTCGACAAGGCGATAGAGTACAAATTAGGTGCTCGTGGTTTGCGTTCTATTGTGGAAACCATAATGAATGATGTCATGTTTGAAATTCCGTCACAACAGACCGAACGTTTTGTGGTGACGTTGGATTACGCCAAACAGCAAATGGGGAAGGCAAATGTTTCCCGTCTGCAAATGGCATAATGTAAAGGTTTTTTAGTGAGAAAATAAAAGCTTCCGATGAAATATTCCCTGAAATATTTGTGTAATATGAAAAGTTGTTTATAACTTTGTTACATGCGGAAACAAAATTTCTACAATCAATGAAAATCTAAATCCAAGAACAATGGCGGAAAATATCAATTTAGTAGCAGCTCTTAAAAAGTATTTTGGATTCGATACTTTTAAAGGAAACCAGGAGGCGATTATTCGAAACTTATTATCAGGAAAGGATACGTTTGTGTTAATGCCTACAGGAGGTGGAAAGTCATTATGCTATCAGCTTCCTTCTCTGTTGATGGATGGAACTGCTATTGTGATTTCACCGCTTATTGCTCTGATGAAGAATCAGGTGGATGCTATGCGTAATTTTAGTGAGGAAGATGGCATTGCTCATTTTATTAATTCCTCATTGACAAAATCGGCTACTGATCAGGTGAAAGCCGACATCATGGCCGGAAAGACAAAGTTACTTTATGTAGCTCCTGAATCTTTGACGAAAGAGGAGAATGTAGATTTTCTGAGACACGTGAAGATTTCATTTTATGCGGTGGATGAGGCGCATTGTATTTCGGAATGGGGGCATGACTTCCGACCGGAGTACCGCCGGATTCGTCCGATAATCAATGAAATTGGAAAAGCTCCGGTAATTGCTTTGACGGCAACGGCTACCCCAAAGGTAAAGATGGACATCCAAAAGAATTTGGGAATGATGGATGCAACGGAGTTCCGTTCGTCATTTAATCGTCCGAATCTTTATTATGAAGTACGTGCCAAGACTGCTAATGTGGATAAGGATATTATCAAGTTCATCAAGCAGAACGAAGGCAAGTCAGGTATTATCTATTGCTTGAGCCGTAAGAAGGTGGAAGAGCTGACTGAAATATTGCTGGCAAATGGTATCAAGGCCCGCGCTTATCATGCAGGAATGGATTCTGCTACCCGTAATGGGAATCAGGATGCTTTCCTGAAGGAAGACATTGATGTGATTGTAGCTACGATTGCGTTTGGAATGGGTATTGATAAACCGGATGTACGCTTTGTGATTCATTATGATGTACCTAAGAGTTTGGAAGGGTATTATCAGGAAACCGGACGTGCAGGACGTGACGGTGGAGAAGGGCAGTGCATTACATTCTATTCCAATAAGGACCTGCAGAAACTGGAGAAATTTATGCAGGGAAAGCCTATTTCAGAGCAGGAAATCGGACGTCAGCTATTGCAGGAAACAGCTGCTTACGCAGAATCTTCAGTGTGTAGAAGAAAAATTTTGTTGCATTATTTTGGAGAGGAATATACGGAAGATAATTGTGGTAATTGTGATAACTGTTTAAATCCAAAGAAACAAGTGGAGGCTCAGGATTCGTTGTGTGCAGTGATTGAAGCAATCATTGCCGTAAAAGAAAACTTTAAGCAAGATTATATTATCGATATATTGTTGGGTAAAGAAACATCTGAAGTGCTTGCGCATAAGCATGAAGACTTAGAGGTGTTTGGTTCAGGTATGGGAGAAGAAGAAAGATTGTGGAATGCAGTCATTCGTCAGGCTCTTATCGCTGGTTACCTGGCAAAGGATGTGGAAAACTATGGCTTATTAAAAGTTACGCCAGAAGGACATAAGTTCTTGAAAAAACCGAAGTCGTTCAAGATAGTTGAGGATGCAGACTTTGAAGAAGAAGAGGTAGATGAAACTCCGATGAGAAGTGGAGCTTCGTGTGCAGTAGACCCCGTGCTGTATTCCATGTTGAAAGACTTGCGGAAGAAAATGGCAAAGAGACTGGATGTACCACCTTATGTGATTTTCCAGGATCCTTCTCTTGAGGCAATGGCTACCATTTATCCGGTTACTTTGGAAGAATTGCAGAATATTCCGGGGGTAGGAGCCGGAAAGGCTAAACGCTATGGTCAGGAATTCTGCGAATTGATTAAGAAGCACTGCGAAGAAAATGAAATAGACCGTCCGGAAGATTTGAGAGTGCGTACTGTAGCTAACAAATCTAAGTTGAAGGTCTCTATTATTCAGAGTATCGATAGAAAGGTAGCTTTGGATGATATTGCAGTGGCAAAAGGTATTGAATTTGGTGAGTTGCTGGATGAAATCGAAGCCATTGTATATTCAGGAACCAAACTGAATATTGACTATTTCTTGGAAGAAATCATGGATGAAGACCACATGCAGGATATTTATGATTATTTCAAGGAATCAGTAACTGATAAGATTGATGATGCAATGGATGAACTGGGTGACGACTATACAGAAGACGAAATTCGTCTGGTACGTATCAAGTTCATTTCTGAAATGGCCAATTGATTTTGATGAAAAATGAGATATAATGGTGGCAAAAGTAGAATTTTACTTTTGTCACCATTATTGTGTGATTTATTAGCTCTGTTATCCTTTCGGTTAATATTATTAATAAATACTAATTTAGAATTCTATCGCCTTTTTAATGGTGGGTTATTCGTTATAATGATATTATGAAAAAATACTTCTCTTCTTGTCTGCTGCTCATGATTTGTATGATTTTAAAGTCCCAACCTTTGGTCTTGCGGAATTTAGGGATGGAGTCAGGGTTATCTAATCTGTTGGTTACTGACATTGAGAAAGATCAGAAAGGTTTTATTTGGGTGGCTACAGAAGCTGGTTTGAATTGTTTTGATGGGAGGAGGTTCCGAACTTTCTTAAAAAGTAATTCAAATTTGTCGGGTAATGCTTTAAATGCCTTATTGTTTGACAAGAAGGAGAATCGTTTATGGGTTGGCTCTAAAACTGGATTGAGTATAATGGATCGAACTACGATGAAATTCGAACGAATTCCAGCTTTGGATAGCCTGAATATTTCGAATATAGTATCATTATCTTATTCAGCAGCTCCTGATAGTAATATTTGGGTTGCAGATCATTATTATGATATAGCTTTATGTCACCGCCAATCAGGAAAGGTTGTAACGCATTTGTCGGCAGCGAAATTAAAATTTCCTTCATCTTTTCGATGTGTGCTTGATAATGGCAAAGGACAGCTATATATAGGCCATGAGGGGGATGGGTTTACTATATTTGATTTGAAACAACAGAAATTCCGTAACTATAGGTATGATTTTCAGAATCCTCATAGTTTACCAGGTAATGATGTATTCTGTTTTTGTATTGACCATATTGGAAATTTGTGGTTGGGAACAAATAATGGATTAGCACTTTATAGACCGGAAACAGATGATTTCATAACATTTCGTCATAATCAAAAAAATCCTTTTTCTTTAGTCTCGGATATTATTTATGATATTCGTGAAATGCACGATGGAACTTTATGGATAGCTAGTGATATTGGTGGAGTTAATATACTGGATTTAAGTCAAATTTCTTTTCAAAGTCCAGATGATGTCAAGTTTTGTAGTATTGATGTTACTTATGATAAATATGGGCTCTCTTCTGGTAATATTCGTAGTTTGCTCGAGGATGATTATGGTAATGTTTGGATTGGAAATCGAAGTAGTGGAGTAGATTTTGTTGGTCATAGTTTACCTCCTTTTCATGTGTTACCTTATCGTAAGCGTGGACAGGATGTAAAATTAGAGAATGTCGTTGGGATTTGTTCTTATGGAAATGATGGGGTGTGGCTCGGAGGAATGAATGAAGTCGCTTTGTTTTGTAAAGGCAAAGAGATTCGTCGAATAGATTTAACTCCTTATTTGACACGTGCATATGCTCAGGTTGCTGCATTGTTGTGTGATGGAGATATGTTGTATGTAGGGATGTATGATGATGGAGTATTAAGAATTCATCTTCCAAGTGGAAAAGTAGAAAGACTTTATTTTGAGCATTCAGAAAAATCTTTAAGTGTATATGCTTTTTATAAGGAGAAGGAAGGTAAGATTTGGGTTGGTACTGTACGTGGATTATATTACTTAGATAAAGGAAAAAATATTTGCCCTGAGGAAACGGTAAATAAAAAAATTCAGAGTGTATCCGTATTTGGTCTTTTTCGAGACAGACAAGATAAGTTATGGATTGGAACTTACGGAGATGGAATTTATGTATTTGATAAATCGAATACTTTCCTACATCATTGGGGGGAAGCCAATGGGCTTGTCTCTAATACGGTTCATCAATTTTCAGGTAAAAATGGAGGAGGAATATGGGGAGCCTTAAGAGGAGGTATTGTTTGTTTTCCTGATACAGGTACTCCGGAAAACTTTAAATGCTATGATACCCGAGATGGGCTTCAAGATGAATATATTCATGCATTGATGGAAGATGGCAATGGGAATGTATGGTTTAGTTCAGATAAAGGAATTTCCTGTTATAATGAGAGGGGTAAAAAGCTATACGATTATGGTTATAGTTATGGGGTTCCTATGGGGAGCTTTTCGGATGCAGCTGTGTGTATGACGAAAGATTCTACATTTTATTTTGCTTCACAGAATGGAGTGTGTTATTTTCATCCTTTAGATTTACAAAAGAAGGAAGTGTGTGCACCGGTTCAAATTATTGATTTCCAGATTATCACAGAAGATTCTGGTAATACTGATGCACAGGATATTATATTAGATAATACTCCTATACAGCTATCGTATAAGCAAAATACATTTTGTATCCTTTTTTCTGTATCTGATTATGCTCAAAGTACACAGGTGGAATACGCTTATAAAATGGAAGGGCTTGGACACGAGTGGATACGTTTTCGTGAGAATGATCCTGTTGTATTTCGAAATATAGCACCTGGAAAATATGAGTTTCGTGTAAAAGTACGTTTACTGAATCAGGATTGGAGAGATGAGGAGGCTACTTTAGTTATAGAGGTACTTCCTCCTTTCTGGAATACCTGGTATGCAAAGCTTTTTTATTTACTGATATTTGTATTAGGACTGGTTTCAGTATTTAGATTATATCGTCGTAGGCTGATATTGGCAAACCCTTTGGAAATGGAACGACGTGAAATGATAAATCAGCAGAAACTTAATAATGAGAGACTTCGTTTCTATACGAATATTACGCATGAGTTACGTACACCATTGACTTTAATAATCGGTCCTTTAGGAGATTTGATGGATGATACCAAGCTTCCTTTGTCATATACGCGGAAAATAAGTCTTATTCATCGTAGTGCCTTGCATCTTTTGGAGCTTGTTAATCAGATATTGGATTTTAGAAAAGTAGAATCTCAGAATCGTAAATTAATCGTTACTAAAGGAGATTTGAAGAGTCTGTTGCTTGAGGTAGGCTTACGTTATAAAGAGTTGAATCGTAACGAGAAAGTGCAATTTGAGATAAATATTGAAGAAACAGCACAAACTATCTTGTATTTTGATTCAGATATTATTACTACTATTTTGAATAACTTATTAAGTAACGCGATTAAATATACACCAGAAGGAAAAATTAACTTGACCCTACGTACTATAGGTGAATATACGGAAATTGAAGTCAGTGATACCGGATATGGTATTAGTTCTGAGGCGTTACCTCATATTTTTGAATGTTATTATCAGGCTGAAGGTAAACATCAGGCTTCAGGAACAGGTATAGGACTAGCTTTGGTTAAATCGTTGGCTGATTTACATGAAGGTGTTTTAAAAGTATCGAGTGAAGTCGATAAAGGCACGTCTATTGTGTTGGCTATTCAGACGAATAATACTTATCCTAACGCTTTGCATAAGGATGTTTCAGAAGTGGAAGATATACAGGATAAATATATGACAGATGAGACGGAAAAAAAGAAAGCAGATTGTCCTTTGATATTGGTTGTAGAAGATAATGATGACATACGTGAATATATTTCTGCATCTTTAGAAGATTATAGGGTAATTCTAGCAAAAAATGGAAAAGAGGGCTGGGAAAAGACGCAGAAAGAGATTCCAGATGTGGTGATCAGTGATGTAATGATGCCTGTAATGGACGGTTTTGAATTATGCAGACTGATAAAAAAAGATATGCGTACCAGTCACATTCCAGTTATATTATTGACAGCAAAGGATTCTATTCAAGATAAGGAAGAAGGATATGGTTGTGGAGCTGATTCGTATTTGACAAAGCCTTTTAGCGCTAAATTGCTAGAAGTTCGTATCTGTAATCTGTTAGAGGCACGAAGAAATTTGGCTAGCTTGATTAATAATCAGGGTAAGGAGAATGTATTGGTGAATGAAGCAGAACCGTTACAACTTAATAAATTAGATAAAAAGTTTCTTGATGAATTAATAAAAATTATAGAGTTGAATGTGAATACTGAGAAACTTGATATGCCTTTTATTGCAGCTCAGATGCATATGAGCCATTCTACACTTTATCGTAAAATTAAAGGTTTATTAGGAATCTCGGGGACAGAATTTATTCGTAGAATAAGATTGCGTTATAGTTTGAGGTTAATGTTAGAGGAAGGATATAATATTTCCGAGGCTGCTTATGCAGCAGGTTTTAGTGATGTAGGATATTTCCGTAATTGTTTTAAAGGTGAATATGGGATGACTCCTTCTGAGTATATGAAGCAACAGAAATCATCAACTTCTGTTAAGTATAATATGGGCGAAAATGATGAATAAATTCGTCAAAAATTCTTTTTGACGAAAATTACATGCTTTTTAGGTCGATTTCACGGTGGTGAGACTTTACAATTATTCTTACTTTTGACGAAAATAAACAGTTGTTAACTAAAAGAAATAACATGAAAACAGATTTATTAAAGAACAATTGTAAGGTACTGTTCTCTATGTTGATTTGTTCTGGTTTCATTATGTCACCTGTGGATATGATGGCAAAGGATAATTTTTCGACAATGAGAATTCAACAGGAAAATGTAACTGTTGCGGGTACTGTGAAAGACGTGAATGGAGAACCTATAATTGGTGCTAATGTGCTGGTCTCAGGTTCTACTGTGGGAACAATTACGGATATTGATGGAAAATTTTCACTGACTGCACCTCGAGATGCCGTATTGGATATTTCATATTTGGGGTACAAATCGCAACGAGTGAAAGTCGTGTCCGGAACTCCACTTACTGTTGTGCTAAAAGAAGATTCTGAACAACTTGATGAAGTCGTTGTTGTAGGTTTCGGTACACAGAAGAAAGTTAACCTGACAGGTTCGGTCGGATTGGCTGAGGCTGAAGAACTGGAATCACGTCCGGTTACTAGTGCCACTCAGGCTTTGCAAGGTTTGGTTCCCGGTTTGCAGATTTCTACTAATACGGGTGAAATGGATAAAAATATGAATATCAATATTCGTGGTACAGGTACTATTGGTGAAGGCTCAAGTGGCTCTCCTTTGGTCTTGATTGATGGTATGGAAGGAGATTTGAATTCCGTGAATCCTCAGGATATTGAGAGTGTATCTGTATTAAAGGATGCTGCTGCTGCTTCTATCTATGGTTCTCGTGCTCCTTTTGGTGTTATTCTTGTTACTACAAAAAAGGGAAAATCAGGAAAGGCTTCTATAAATTATAATAATAGTTTCCGTATTTCCAGCCCGATTAATATGCCGGAAATGATGGATTCTTATACGTTTGCCAACTATTTTAATAGTGCTTCTCACAATAATGGAGGTGGTGATGTCTTTTCACTAGAGGTTATGCAAAAAATGCTGGACTATCAAGCTGGTATTGATACGGATGGCGTTCCAGCATCATCGAATGGGCAATGGGGAAAACCGGATTTTGACCCATTTACCAATGCTTATGCTAATACCGATTGGTATAAAGAACTTTATAAGAGTCAGGTATTTTCACAAGAACATAACGTAAGTATTAACGGTGGTTCAGATAAGGTTACTTATTATGCTTCTTTTAATTATTTAGGACAAAATGGTTTGTTACGTCATGGAAGCGATGGATTGAAACGTTATAATGCCACGGCAAAAGTGAATGCAACCTTGACTGATTGGTTGAAGTTTAATTATACTATGCGTTTTACGCGTACAGATAATTATCGCCCGACAAACTTTAATGGTGGATTCTATGAAAAGTTAGGTCGTCAGACTTGGCCGAACTTAGTGGTTTATGATCCCAATGGTTATTATTTTAATAATAATGCAGAGAATCTTGCTATGAATTTGGAATTGGGTGGCGATCGCAACGTGGAAACAGACCGAATGTATCATCAGGCTGCATTGTTGATTGAACCTATCAAAAACTGGATTACTCATATCGAGTTTAATTATAGTACGATGAATGAAGATGTAGATGAGACTTCTTTGCCTTGCTATAATCATGATGTGGAGGGGAATATTATTGATACAAGTGGTGATACAAGCTTATTTGGTAGTCATAAGAAAGAGAATTATTTGAACTTGAACATCTTCAGTGAATATAGTCATTCATTTGATGATCGTCATAACTTAAAGGTGATGATGGGATTTCAGGCTGAAGAAATGAAACAAGCATTTCAAAGTGTAAAGAAATATGGATTGGTTGTAAATGGACTTCCTGAGTTTGATTTGACGACTGGTTCGGACGGTTACGGAAATCCGAAAAATACAGAAGTTGCAGGTTATCATAACGAATGGGCTACAGCTGGCTTTTTTGGACGTGTGAACTATGATTATGAAGGACGTTATTTGGCTGAAATGAATATGCGTTATGATGGAACTTCTCGATTCCGTCGTGGAGACCGTTGGCAGCTTTATCCTTCTTTCTCTTTAGGATGGAATATGGCACGTGAAAAGTTCTGGGAGCCGTTTACGGATATTTCCAATACATTGAAGCTTCGTGCGTCTTATGGCGAATTGGGTAATCAGAATACAAATGTGTGGTATCCGACTTATCGCGCAATGACTTTGGGCAGTTTTGATGGAAATTGGTTGCAGAATGGTTCTAAACCGAATACATCTAAGGTTGGAGATTTGGTAAGTAGTACATTGACTTGGGAAACAATTCGTACTTGGAACTTGGGACTTGATTTCGGATTTTTTAATAATCGATTGACAGGTTCGTTTGATTATTATACTCGTTACACAGATGGAATGGTAGGTCCTGCTCCAGAACTTCCGTTAACTTTGGGTATTGCTACTCCAAAGACTAATAACTGTGATTTGAAAACTCGTGGTTGGGAACTTCAGATTGGTTGGAATGATCGCTTGAAAAATGGATTGGGATATAGCGTACGTTTCATGTTATCTGATGCAAAGACAATTATCGATAGTTATCCTGGAAATAATACACATTCTATTGATTCTTATTTGGAAGGCCATGAAATTGGAGAAATCTGGGGATTTGAAACCATTGGTATTGCCAAGACTGATAAAGAAATGCAAGATCATCTGAATGCTGTAGGTGGACAAGATGCTTTGGGATCAAGATGGGCTGCAGGAGATATTATGTATGCCGATTTGGATGGTAAACCGGGTATTACAGAAGGTGCACGTACATTAGAAGATCATGGAGACTTGAAGGTTATTGGCAATAATACACCGCGTTACCAATTTGGTATTGATATTTCAGCTGATTGGAAAGGTTTTGATTTCCGTTGCTTCTTCCAAGGCGTGATGAAACGTGATATTTGGAATTCTACGAATATGTTCTGGGGAGTTCTTGATGATCAATGGTGGTCTTCTGGATTTGCTGAACATGGAGACTATTTCCGTGCTGAGGAAATCGGATTGGAAGGTCATAAAATTGCAGCAAATTTAGATGCTTATTATCCACGTCCTACTTTTGGAGATGGCTCTAAAAATCAAAAAGCTCAAACCCGTTATTTGCAGGATGCTTCTTATATTCGTTTGAAGAATCTTCAGTTGGGTTATACTTTACCGTCAGCTTGGATGCAAAAGATAGGATTGACAAAATGTCGTGTATTTGTTTCCGGTGAAAATTTGTGGACTGGTACAGGACTTTCTAATTTGTTTGATCCAGAAACTGTAGATGGCGGTAATACAGATTCAAATGCAAATGGAGCAATTAAGAATGCTGGTAATGCTTATCCGTTGTCAAGAACTTGGTCATTCGGTGTAAGTTTAACTCTTTAAATAAAATAATACGATGAAAACAAATAGATTATATATTCCTATATTGGCATTGGCTTTAGCTGCAGGATTTACTTCTTGCGATGATTTCTTGGATAGGGAACCTATGTCAACTGTAGATCCAGAAGTGTATTTTACACAGGTCTCTCAGTTGGAAAGTTATGCTAATCAATTGTATGAGAACATTCTTCCATCTCATGGCAATTGGAGTTATGGTATTTTTGGAGAAGATTCAGGTACTGATAATCAAACAGGTGCTACAGCAAATAATCGTTTTGCGGAAGGTTTGTGGAAAGTGCCTAACAAGGATGATGACAACTGGAAGTTTGAATGGATTTATCGTTGCAATTTCTTCTTGCAGAATGTGCTCGAAAAGTATGGTACAAAGGAAGATGGAAGTGAAAATACTATCATGGGGGATTTGGCATCAATAAAGCATTATATTGGTGAGATTTATTTCCTTCGCGCATATGAATATTTCAAACGCTATCAAAAGTATGGTGATTTCCCAATTATAACTGAGCCTTTGGCTGATGACATGGAGATTCTTCGTGAATCAAATAAACGTATGCCTCGTACAGAAGTAGCTCGTTTCATATTGGATGATTTGAAAAAAGCGTATGACTTTTTGAGCGCGAAAGAAATGGCGACAACTCGTATTAATAAAGATGCTGCATTATTACTGCGTTCACGCGTGGCTCTGTTTGAGGGTACTTGGCTGAAATCTTTTGAAGGTACGGCTTTTGTGCCAAACGGTGAAGGATGGCCGGGTGCATCCAAAGATTATAATAAAGATTATCAGTTTAAATCCGGATCCATAGATAAGGAAATTAACTATTTTCTAGAGCAGGCTATTGCAGATGCTGAAACAATTTCCGAAGCTTATAAAAATGATTTGGCTAAGAATAAAGGGCTTCAGCAATCTGTAAACGATCCGGCTAATCCTTATTATGATATGTTTGCACAGGAAGACCTTTCTGGAGTTCGTGAAGTTTTATTATGGCGTCAATATGGACGTGGTTTGGTAACTCATAATGTGAATGTGGCTGCGAACCGTGGAAATTATATGAATGGTGTAACTCGTGCTTTTGTTAATAATTTCTTAATGGATGATGGAACTCCTGTTTACACACATGGAAGTTATGCAGATGGAGATGGATATTATAAGGGAGATAAGACGATTGCAGATGTTCGTATAAACCGTGACGGACGATTGCAGCTGTTCTTGAAAGAACCGGGACAGGTAAGTATTTTATATGAGAATATTGAAGGAAATGAAGCTTCAATGACAGAACCTATACCGAATATAACAGAAACAAATGCAGAACGTGGATATAATACAGGCTATGCCTTACGTAAAGGTGGTTCGTTTGACCAGAAACATTATGCTAATGGAGGTGGATATACAGCTGCTGTTTGTTTTCGGGCTACTGAAGCTTTATTGAATTATATGGAAGCTTATTATGTGAGATACGGAAACAGAGGTGGACATGTGGATGAGTATTGGCAGCTTCTTCGTGATCGAGCCGGTATTACGGGAACAATTGATCAGACGATTTCTGCTACGGATATGGCACAAGAAGCTCTAAATGATTGGGGAGCATATTTTGCGGGGAATGTTATTCAGGATAAAACCCTTTACAATATCCGCCGTGAACGTCGTTGCGAACTGATGGCTGAAGGGTTACGTTATATGGATCTTTGCCGTTGGCGTGCGATGGATCAGATGATGACGACTCCTTATTTCGTAGAAGGTATTCATATTTGGGGAACTCCGATGGAACATTGGTATGATGATCCGGAGAATGGAGGTTCAAAGCTGATTGCTGATGGCTCTGATAATGCGACAATGTCTTCTCGTGATAAGAGTGAATATGTTCGTCCATATCAGAAGAATACCAAGCAGGTAGGTTACGATGGTTTCCACTGGCACATGGCTCATTACTTAACTCCGTTGCCTATTAATCAGTTCCTTGTAACAGCATCTGATGGTCAGACAATCGGTGATTCTCCATTGTATCAGAATCCTTATTGGCCAACTACGGCAGATATGCCAGCTGAAAAATAGTATTCCTGTATGTTATTACAGGTGGAGACCTGTCTCAAATTTATTTTGAGGCAGGTCTTTTGTTTGGTTCTGTACAGTTGCTTATGAAAGAAAGGCACGGCTTTTTCATTTAACTATAAGTTTCATCTTTCAGTACTTCTCTGGCAGTACTCCAGTACTTCCTAGGGAGGACTTCAGTCCTTTCAGGAAAGTACACCAGTACTTTGAAGGCAGTACTGGATTTAAATGAAAGAGCCGTAAAAGAAAAGTAAAAAGATATTAATACGTCTTTTGGTTTTTGGATAAAGTTCGTATATTTGCACGCAATAAAATCTAAAGCATAAAGCCCTATGTCATTTATTGCAGATAAAGTTGTTATGGACGGATTAACTTACGATGATGTATTGTTGATTCCGGCCTATTCTGAGGTTTTACCTAAAACAGTCGAACTCTCGACTAAGTTTTCACGTAACATTGAGTTGAAAATTCCGTTTGTAACTGCAGCTATGGATACAGTTACCGAAGCACAGATGGCTATTGCCATTGCTCGTGAAGGAGGTATCGGAGTAATTCACAAGAACATGTCTATCGAGGAGCAAGCTCGTCAGGTGGCAATTGTGAAGCGTGCGGAAAACGGAATGATTTATGATCCGGTAACCATTAAGAGAGGTTCTGTAGTGAAAGATGCACTCGATTTGATGGCTGAATACAAAATCGGAGGTATTCCTGTAGTAGATGATGAGAATTATTTGGTCGGTATTGTTACAAATCGTGACCTGCGCTTTGAAAAGGATTTGAATAAGCGTATTGATGAGGTGATGACAAAGGAAAATATTGTAACAACAGAGCCGGGTACAGACATGGAAACTGCTTCCAAGATTCTGCAGGAAAATAAGATTGAAAAACTTCCGGTAGTAGACAAGGATGGAAAGCTGATTGGTCTGATTACTTATAAGGACATTACAAAAGCGAAAGATAAACCAATGGCTTGCAAAGATTCTAAAGGTCGTTTGCGTGTAGCTGCCGGTGTGGGAGTAACTGCTGATACATTCGACCGTATGGAAGCTTTGGTGAACGCTGGTGCAGATGCCATTGTAATTGATACAGCTCACGGACATTCTATGTACGTGATTGAAAAGCTGAAAGAAGCTAAGAAACGTTTCCCTGGAATTGATATTGTTGTAGGAAATGTAGCTACAGGTGAAGCAGCGAAGATGTTGGCTGAAGCTGGTGCTGATGCAGTAAAAGTAGGTATCGGCCCGGGTTCTATTTGTACAACTCGTGTGGTTGCAGGTGTAGGTGTTCCTCAGTTGACAGCCGTATATGATGTTGCAAAGGCCTTGGAAGGAACTGGTATTCCTTTGATTGCAGATGGTGGTTTGCGTTATTCAGGTGATGTGGTGAAAGCTTTGGCAGCCGGTGGTTACAGCGTAATGATTGGTTCGTTGGTTGCCGGTACAGAGGAATCTCCGGGCGACACCATCATCTTTAATGGTCGTAAGTTTAAGTCATATCGTGGAATGGGTTCATTGGAAGCTATGGAAAATGGTTCAAAAGACCGTTATTTCCAGAGTGGAACTACCGATGTGAAAAAACTTGTTCCGGAAGGAATTGCTGCTCGTGTACCTTATAAAGGTTCTTTGTATGAAGTAATCTATCAGCTGGTTGGTGGTTTGCGTGCTGGTATGGGTTATTGCGGAGCTCATAATATTGAAGAATTGCATAATGCGAAGTTTACTCGTATCACTAATGCCGGAGTTCTGGAAAGTCACCCGCACGATGTATCTATTACAAGCGAGGCACCTAACTATAGTCGTCCTCAGTAAGATAATCTTTGACTTATAATACGGATATAATCATTCTGACGTCAGGCAGACTTGCTTTCAGTAAGTCTGTTCTGGCGAACAGGATGATTTTTTGTTTAATGAAATGATGAATAAATCTGTCATGTATAGAATTGCGTGGTTATTCCTATGTTTGTTGATGGGGCTGGAATTCTCTGTTTCTTATGCAGAAGATCGCAGGGTACTTTTCCGGATTGATGGAGAGGGAACTTCGGTCGAGGAGTTTGAGCATTATTATACCCAGGTATATGCAGCTAGTCGTGTATCTGTAGAACAGTTCTTGCCTCATTTCTTGTATTATAAGTTGAAGGTGGCAGATGCTAAAAGACAAAGCTGGGATACTATTACTGATTTCCGGTTGCAATGCAGTGCCTTACAAAATGAAATTCTGAAATCGGAAAAGGGGGAAGTGCCCCAAAAACAAGATACTCTTTTAAATTGGGTGAGATTTCGTCAGATTTCATTCCTTTTACCCCAACATGCTTCTTCCGAACAGGAACGTGTAGCCAGACAGCGTATAGATTCTGTTTATACGGCCCTGAAAAATGGTATACCTTTTGAAAAACTGGCACAATCTTATGTGAAGGCTCCCTTGCCTTCTCCTTATTTGGATGGGGAGTGGATTCCGGAAAGATGTCTGATAAAAGAGTTTGCCGGGCAATTGAGCAGATTGAAGAAGGGTAATTATTCTGCTCCATTTTTTTCTCCTTTAGGTATTCACATCGTGTATTTATTGGATCGCAGGCAAGGGGTATATTCATCAGAAACGACTGGAAATGCGGCTCTGCAAAAGATTGCTGATTCAGGCTTAACCGAGCGGAAAGATAGTCTGTTGAACAAGACTCGAATGGAGTTGTGTCAAGTTTCCGATGGCTTATTGGCTGCGTATTGGGATAAGCGCCATGGAGGCACAAAATCAGGTACTATTTCTGATAAGGAATTGCAGAACTATTTTGAAAGTCATAAAAACGATTACGCATGGGATTTGCCTCATTTTAAAGGAGGAGTGATTCATTGTTTGAATAAGAAAGTGGCTTCAAAGCTGAAAAAGAGGCTGAAGAAATGCCCCTTAAATAAATGGAATGAGGAAATTTCCGCTTTTTCTCAAGAGAATCCGGAATGGAAGGTCGTTGTAGAAACAGGTTTGTTTCAGATTGGAACGAACCCTTACGTAGATAAGTTAGCTTTTAAATGCGGACATTTCACTCCTCGTACGGATTTACCTTATGCTTTTGTATTGGGAAAGCGTCTGAAGAAAGGGCCGGAAGACTTTCAGGATGTGCACGATGAAGTGCAGCGTGATTATCGTTTGTGGACGGAGAGAACACAAATGGAAGAGTTAAAGCGAGGCTTCAGGATTGAAATTAACCAAGACATTTTAAAAACCGTTAATTGTAGCGGAAAAAAGTAATTAATGCCGTATCTTCGTCCTTTGTAATGTAATGGACCAAAACAAATCAAATAGACAGAAAATGAATAAATTGATTATGACTGGTGTCTTGGCTGTTTTGCTTGCCTTGACAGGAACAGTACCCGCCGTGGCACAAGATAATGTGATTGATGAAGTGGTGTGGGTTGTCGGCGATGAAGCTATTCTGAAATCAGACGTAGAGAATGAGCGTTTGAATGCACAGTATGAAGGTCGCCGTTTTGATGGTGATCCCTATTGTGTGATACCAGAAGAATTGGCTGTACAGAAACTTTTTCTTCACCAGGCTGAGATAGATAGTATTGAGGTGAGCGACCAGGAAGTTCTGCAGCAGGTAGAAACACGAATTTCATGGTTGACTGAACAGATTGGTTCAAAAGAAAAACTCGAAGAATATTACAATAAAACTTCTACTCAGATACGTGAGATGTTGCGTGAGAATATTCGTGACGGATTGACGGTACAGGAAATGCAGAAGAAGATTGTAGGAGACATCAAGCTGACTCCTGCGGAAGTACGTAACTATTTCAGTAAGCTTCCTCAGGACAGTATTCCTTTTGTGCCTACTCAGGTAGAGGTACAGATTATTACCAGAGAGCCTAAGATTAAGGAAGAAGAAATCGAACGTGTAAAGAAAGAATTGCGTGATTTTACTGACCGTATCAATAAGGGAGAAACTACTTTCTCTACGTTGGCGCGTATGTATTCTGAAGACCCGGGCTCTGCTCGTCGTGGAGGAGAATATGGCTTTACAGGTCGTGGAGAATTGACTCCGGAGTTCGCTAATGTGGTGTTTAACCTGACTGACCCGAAGAAGATTTCAAAAGTGTTTGAAACAGAATATGGTTATCATATTGCCCAATTGATTGAAAAGCGTGGTGACCGTGTAAGCTATCGCCATATTTTGATTAAGCCTCGTGTGGATGAGAAAGAAATTGAGGCAGAACTGAATAAATTGGATACATTGGCTAACGACATCCGAAAAGGAAAAGTAACTTTTGATGAAGCGGCTACATGGGTATCTCAGGATAAAGATACGCGTAACAATCATGGTTTGCTGGCTAACCCGCAGACTTCTACTTCTCGTTTTGAAATGCAGCAGCTGGCTGGCTTGATTTCTCAGGAAGTGGCAAAGACCGTAGAGGGAATGCAGATTGGCGAAGTATCCAAACCTTTTACAATGATTAATGCAAAAGGAAAAGAAGTGTGTGCTATCGTAAAATTGAAGAATCGTATTGACGGACATAAAGCTACAATCTCAGAAGACTACCAGCGTCTGAAAGACATTGTTACAGCCAACCGTAGTGAAGAAAAACTGCAGAAGTGGATTGTGGAAAAACAAAAAAATACTTACGTGCGTATCAACCCGTCTTGGCGTAAGTGTGATTTTAAATATCCGGGATGGATTAAACAGTGATGAGAAAGTCTGCAATTTTTTTGCTCTTTGTCGCATTTTGCCTGACCATTCTTGGCTTGTCGGCACAAGGGGGGATAGCTGTCTCTCCACAGACTGCGCGCACGAAAACAGAGGCTGAGGGGAAACAAAAGCCAGAGGACTCCAAGCAGCGTTCGGTAGCTAAAAGTAAAGTCTATTTGTTACATTCTGATTTGTTGCGTAAGGATGCAAGTCATCCGGACGCACAGATTGTAACCGGGAATGTGAGTTTTCGTCATGATAGTGTGTACATGTATTGCGACAGTGCATGTTACTATGATAAAGTCAGCAGCTTTGAGGCTTTTGGTAATGTGAAAATGGTGCAGGGAGATACGCTGTTTCTTTACGGAGACCGGTTGTATTATGATGGATTGACACAGATTGCAGAGATGCGCTGTAATGTCCGGATGGAGAATCGTACGACTACCTTGCTGACTGATAGCCTGAATTATGACAGGGTCTACAACTTGGGATATTTCTTTGATGGGGGAACCCTGATGGATGAGCAGAATGTGCTGACCTCCGAGTGGGGAGAATATAGTCCTCAGACCAAGCAATCCGTATTTAATTACAATGTGAAGCTGGTTAATCCTCAGTTTACACTGACGTCGGATACCTTACGTTACAATACGGCTTCGAAGATAGCTGATATTGTCGGCCCTTCGGATATCTGGAGCGATGCCAACCACATTTATTCTGAGAAGGGAACTTACAATACCGTAACGGGTAAGGCCGATTTGTATGACCGTTCTGTGCTTACCAATCAGGGAAAGCAGCTGACTGGTGATACGCTTTTCTACGACCGTAATACCGGCGTGGGAGAGGTTTTCAGTCGGATGGTGATGACGGATACAATCAACCGGAACATGCTTACCGGAGAATATGGCTATTATAATGAGCAGACAGACTATGCCTTTGCTACGGATAGTGCCGTAGCTATAGACTATTCTCAGGGCGACACTCTGTTCCTTCATGCAGATACTCTGCTGATGGAAACTTTCCATCAGAATACCGATTCCATGTTCCGTGAGATGAGAGCCTTCCATAAAGTACGTTTTTATCGTACCGATGTGCAGGGTACGGCCGATTCGTTAGTTTTTTCTACAGTGGACAGCTGTCTTACGATGTATCGCGACCCGATTATCTGGAACAAGAACCAGCAGCTTTTAGGCGAAGTGATAAAGGTCTATATGAACGACAGTACAATTGACTGGTCGCACATCATAGGGCAGGCACTTTCGGTAGAACGGGTGGATTCAACGATTTATAACCAGGTGACGGGAAAAGAGATGAAGTCCTATTTTACGAACGGAGAAATGCGAAAGACGGAAGTGATAGGTTCCGTACGAGTAGTTTATTATCCGATGGACTCCGACAGTACGCTGATAGGAATGAATGTATCTGAAACCAGTAAACTGGAAATCTATCTGCAAGACCGTAAGATAGAACGCATGGTGATGAGCCCCAAATCCAATGGCGTGTTGTATCCGATGTCGCAGATTCCTGCCGGAAAAGACCGTCTAGAGAATTTTGTGTGGTTTGATTACATTCGTCCGCTCAACAAAGCCGACATCTTTAATTGGAGAGAAAAACGGGTGGAAGACCAGTTGAAGAAAAATGTACGTGGTCCGGTCGTTTTGCCGAATGCCCGATTGTTTGAAAATAAGAAGGAGGAATAATATATGGGAATGTTTACAATGAGAAAGCCTCGCGGATTCCGTCATGAATACATTTATGTGGATGAACGCAAGGAAAAACTGCAGAAAATAGAAGAGACAGCCAAACGTGAACTGGGAATGCTTCCTCCTAAAGAGTTTAATCCGGAAGACATTCGTGGTAAGTTTGTAGAAGGTACTACCTATCTGAAGCGTCGCAAGGAAAGCGGACGTAAACCTCTGAGTTACGGAGCCATGTTTGTGGCTATTGTGGTATTGCTATATATTTTACATTATCTGATTACAGGAGAATTTACACTATGACATCGGGAGATGTAATCCGTTTGTTGCCGGATTCTGTAGCCAATCAGATTGCGGCAGGAGAAGTCATACAGCGTCCGGCTTCTGTGATAAAGGAGCTGGTGGAGAATGCTGTAGATGCCGGAGCAAAAAATATAGAAGTGCTGGTGACGGATGCCGGAAAAACATGTATACGTGTCATTGACGACGGACGAGGCATGTCGGAAACGGATGCCCGTATGGCTTTTGAACGTCATGCCACTTCCAAAATTCGGGAGGCGGCTGATTTGTTTGCCCTTCATACCATGGGCTTTCGTGGAGAGGCTTTGGCTTCCATCGCTGCCGTAGCACAGGTGGAACTGAAAACTTGTTCCAGTGAGGACGGATTAGGTACTTTCATTCAGATTTCCGGTTCCCAGGTAGAAAAGCAGGAGGCAGTAGCCTGCCAGCGAGGTAGTGACTTCTCTGTGAAAAATTTGTTCTTCAATGTACCTGCCCGTCGGAAGTTCCTGAAGTCCAATCAAACGGAGTTAAGTAATATTGTGGCTGAATTCGAACGCATTGCACTGGTCAATCCGGATATATCTTTTGTGCTGAGTCATAATGGCACCGAGATGCTGAATCTGCCGGCCATTCCTTTGCGGCAGCGTATTATGGGGGTATTTGGCAAGAAACTGAACCAGGAGCTGCTTTCATTGGACATTGATACCACCATGGTGAAAATACATGGATATATCGGTCGTCCTGAATCGGCCCGTAAGAAAGGAGCACGCCAGTTCTTCTTTGTGAATGGTCGTTATATGCGCCATCCCTATTTCCATAAGGCTGTGTCCAGTGCGTATGACAACCTGATTCCAGTGGGTGAACAAGTATCTTATTTCATTTATTTCGAAGTGGAACCTTCGGATATAGATGTCAATATACATCCTACAAAGACGGAAATCAAGTTTGAGAATGAACAAGCCGTATGGCAGATTCTTTCTGCGGCAGTAAAGGAAACATTAGGACGTTTCAACGCGGTACCTTCGATTGATTTTGATACAGAAGGTATGCCGGACATTCCTGCCTTTGAGAATTCTCCTTACACGGTGGCACCTCCTCAAACCAGTTTTGACCCTTCTTATAATCCGTTTAATACAGCGGCAGTGCCTCCTTCTGCTTACTCTTCTGCATCGGCAACCAATAAAGAAACGGAAAGAGAAAGCTTCGGACAGGATGTGCGAGAATGGAGTGCGCCTGCGAGTACCTCTGTACGTTCTTCCATGAATAAAGGCGGAATGCCGGATTTTGGCAGAAGCGGAAATTATACTCCTTCGTTTGGCAGCCACAAAAATCGGGTAGAGTGGGAACCCTTGTTTGAAGGACTGGAACGCACTTCGTCGGAACCGGATATTCAACCGGAAGAAGAAGTACGACCGTTTTTCCCGGAATCAACCGACTGGGGGCAGACTTCTCAAGAAGATGCCGTTGCCCCCTCGTTCTCTGGTGAGGAAAACGAGAAGCAGCCTCAGGAAAATTCCATGCGTCACTATCAGTATAAAGGGAGCTATATTCTGACCTCTGTAAAGTCCGGGTTGATGATTATTAATCAGCAGCGGGCGCATATCCGTATCCTTTTCGACCGCTATATGGCGCAGATAGAAAATCGGAAGAATGCTTCTCAGCGAATGCTTTTCCCGGATATGGTGCATTTCTCTCCTTCTGAGGTACCTGTACTGGAGGAGTTCATGGACGATTTGAATGCCTTGGGATTTGACCTTAGCAGTCTGGGAGGAGGAACCTATTCTATTAACGGTATTCCAGCTGGAATTGAAGGACTGAATCCGGAGAAGCTGGTTACAGATATGGTACAGACGGCGATTGAAAAAGGTTGTAAAGTGAAGGAAGAAGTACAAAGTATGCTTGCACTTTCATTGGCAAAAGCAGCAGCCATTGTACCGGGACAGGTACTGACCGATGAGGAAATGAATCGTCTGGTCGATGATTTGTTTGCCGTATCTACTCCAAACTATACGCCAGATGGAAAGACTGTATTGGCCGTATTGAAAGAAGATGATTTGGAGAAGATGTTTAAATGATAGAAATTCTACGAATAATACAATGTGTAATCCGGGTTCTCGAAAACGAGTAATCCGGATTTTTTATTTGTATGCACTTATTCTAGATTTCATTTCTTGCAAAACCTGGTTTTTATTTATCTGAAAGTCTCAAAAAGGAAAATCTGAACAGCTCCTCCTCTTTTATGAATAATCGTGTAAGTGCTTGACATACTACCTTTGCTTCAGATTAAGAAACGAGAAAAATGAAGCAATTAGTAGTTATTTTTACACTGTGGTTGGCGTGGATGCCTGTCGGGGCACAGAAGACGCTGACATTGGAAGAATGCCTGAAATTAGGCATTGAAAATAATCTCTCGCTGGAAGGAAGCCGCAATGAGATGCGGAAAGCCAAACATCTGCTTAGCGAGAATCGTGCGAAACTGTGGCCGCAAATCAGTGCGGTGGCAGGATTCAATGACAATTTTAATCCACCGGTATCTGTCACCGACGGGTCAGCCTATGGAAATCTGTACAATGTGACCAAAACTTTGCAGTACAATGCATCGGCAGGATTGCAGTTGCAGATGCCGCTTTACAATCAGACGGTGTATACGGCAGTAGATATTGCCCGCACCCTGAATGAATTGAACCGTCTGTCGTATGAAAAGGCACGTGAGGACCTGATGATGCAAATCAGCAAGATGTATTATCTGGGACAGAATACTATGGAACAGCTGACACTCATTCAGGAGAACATGGTGCGGTTGCGGGAGTTGCGTGACATCACTTTGGCATTCTTTGACAATGGGATGGCCATGGAGGTGGATGTAAAGCGTGTCAACATTAACTTGGAAAACCAGCAGGTGCAGTACGATAATGCAAAGTCCATGCTTGTGCAGCAGTTGAATCTCTTGAAATATGTGATGGACTATCCTGCAGAAGAAGAAATTACACTAACCCCTGTAGATACAGAACGGATGCAGTCGGCTTCGCTGACCGGGCTTCGTAGCGATTTGTATGAATTGCAACTCTTGCAATCACAGGAGAAACTGGCCGGGCAGCAAAAGGATTTGATTCGTCAGGGCTACCTTCCTTCGTTGACACTGACCGGAAGCTGGATGTATTCAGCATATACGGATAAGGCCCGCCACTGGTTCCATTCCGGACCTTCCAATCACTGGTATCCTTCTACCGGATTGGGGATTACACTTCGTGTACCGATATTCGACGGTTTTGACAAGCGGGCACGTATCCGGAAAGCTCAGATTGACCAGGAAAATGCAAGGCTGAATTATGAGAATACGCTCAAAAATATGCAGACGCAGTATCTGAATGCCACAAACGAACTGATGAACAACCAGCGTAACTTTAAAAAGCAGAAAGACAATTATCTGCTGGCAGAAGATGTGTATCAGGTTACGACCGACCGGTATCGGGAGGGAATCGCTTCCATGACCGAGGTTTTGCAGGACGAGATGCGCATGAGCGAGGCGCAGAATAATTACCTCAGTGCACACTACAACTATCAGGTGGCTAATCTTGCCCTATTGAAGCTGACAGGACAGATGGACCGCTTGTTACAAGGAAATTAAACTCATTAAATCATTTAAAATTCAGAGAATATGGAAACTCAGTATACTAATCATACACTTCAGGAAAAGGCTTTGAAATTAAAGAAACAACGTCGTCGCCAGATTCTGGCCAGTCTTTTAGGCATTGCTATCCTTGCATGGGGAATTGTAGAAGTGGCTTGTCTGTTTTTAGATTACAAGCATACCGAAACAAGCAACGATGCACAAATTGAGCAGTATAATTCTCCGGTCAATCTGAGAGCTTCGGGTTATATCAAAAAAATCAATTTTACGGAACACCAGGATGTGCGTAAGGGAGATACCTTGCTGGTACTGGATGACCGTGAATATCGTATTCGTGTGATGGAAGCTGAGGCTGCCTTAAAGGATGCCTTGGCGGGTGCTACCGTGATAGATGCTACTTTGCAGACCACACAGAACTCCGCTTCGGTTTATGAAGCTTCGATTGCCGAGATTGAAATTCGTCTGGCCAAACTGGAGAAAGACCGTCAGCGTTATGAGAATCTGGTTAAGCGGAATGCAGCTACTCCTATTCAGTTGGAACAGATTGAAACGGAATATGAGGCTACCCGTAAGAAACTGGAGGCAACCAAGCGTCAGCAACGGGCTGCTATGTCGGGAGTGAAAGAGGTTTCCAATCGCAGAGAAAGCACGGAGGCTGCCATACAGCGTGCAACCGCTGCTTTAGAGATGGCACGCCTGAATCTCTCTTATACCGTGGTAGTGGCTCCTTGTGATGGAAAATTAGGACGGAGAACCTTGGAGGAGGGACAGTATATTACTGCCGGACAGACGGTGACTTATATTCTTCCGGATACCCAGAAATGGGTGATTGCCAATTACAAGGAAACGCAGGTCGAGAATCTGAAGGTAGGGCAGGAAGTACGTATTTCTGTCGACGCTATCAGTGACCGCGAGTTTACCGGGAAGATTACGGCCATATCCGGAGCTACGGGTTCCAAATATTCTCTGGTACCTACCGACAATTCAGCTGGAAACTTTGTCAAGATTCAACAGCGTATTCCGGTACGAATTGAATTCACCGACTTGTCCAAAGAGGACAATGATCGTCTGGCTGCCGGTATGATGGTAGTGGTGAAAGCCAAATTGTAAACCGATTTTTTGCAAGTTTTTCCAAAAGAGTAGAATTATGCCTTCACTTCCTAAAAATTATCCGTTTTATAACTGGGTACCCAAGCCGTTGGGTATACTGATTCTGATACTGCTGTTCGTGCCTATACTGACGGCCAGTGGGGTGTATACGGCCAATCGTGGAGAGATGCTGAGCGGGCTGGGCATCCAGTCGGAACATATTCAGTTCGTCAGCTTTCTTACTTCTGTGGGTATGGCCGCTTTTTCTCCGTTCTTTTACGGACTGGTTTGCCTGCGTCGGGAGAAGATGATGTGCATCGTAGGTTTCTCTTTGCTTTATATCCTGAGTTACATTTGTGCCAAGACCGACAGTATTTACCTGTTGGCCGTGTGCAGTGTGGTGATGGGTTTTTTACGAATGGTGCTGATGATGGTCAATCTCTTTACGCTGATTAAGTATGCGTTTGGGATGGAGGCTACCCGTAACATTACACCCGGAAATGATCCGGTAGATGAAGAAGGCTGGGACAAGCTGGACCGTGAGAAGAGTACCAGTATGCCTACTATCTATTTGTTTTTCATGATTCTGGGGCAGTTGGGTACTTCACTTACCGCATGGCTGGCCTATGAATATGAATGGCAGTATGTGTATTATTTCATGATGGGAGCTTTGCTGCTTTCTATTTTGGTGATATTTGTTACCATGCCTTATCACAAGTATTCCACCCGACGTTTTCCCATTACCTTTCGTAAATTCGGCAGTGTGGTGATATTTTGCCTGATGTGTGCTTCGGTAGTATATGTACTGGTGTATGGAAAAGTACTCGACTGGTATGATGACCCTTCTATCTGCTGGGCTACGGTGAGTGCCGTATGTTTTACGGCCTTGTTTATTTATATGGAGAAAAGACAGTATTCTCCCTATTTCCTGATGGATATTTTCAAGTTGAGCTCCATTCGGATGGGAATTCTGCTCTTCCTGCTGCTAATGATATTCAATTCCAGTGCCATGTTTGTCAACGTGTTTACGGGAGTAGGCATGAAGATAGACAACTGGCAGAATGCTTCCTTGGGCAACTGGACTATGCTGGGGTATTTTATCGGTTGCATCATTGCCGTCATGTTGGGTAGCAGGGGAGTACATTTGAAGTATCTGTTTTCACTTGGCTTCGTGTTGATAGGTCTTTCGGCTTTGTTCATGTATTTTGAGGTACAGACTTCCGGCTTGTATGAGCGGATGAAGTATCCGGTCATTATCCGTGCCACGGGAATGATGCTTCTGTATTCACTGACGGCTGTACATGCCAACCAGCGTATGCCGTATAAATACTTGTCTACCTGGATTTGCATTATGCTGACCGTCCGTATGGTCATGGGGCCCGGTATCGGTACGGCACTTTATACCAACGTGATGCAGCATCGTCAGCAACATTATGTCACTCGTTTTGCACAAGACCGTGACTTGTTGAATCCCGAAGTAGCGGCTTCTTATTCGCAGACAGTAAAGGGTATGCAATATCAGGGAAAGAGTGGACAGGAAGCCGAACAGATGGCTGCCATGTCGGCAAAGGGAAGCGTGCAGGTACAGGCTACTTTATCGGCCGTTAAGGAAATGTCGGGTTGGACTTTCTACGGCTGTATGGCATGTGCGGTCTTTTTCTTGCTGTTTCCTTGGAGGAAAAGAAAACTGGAGCCGTTTGCTGCTACAGTATCTTAAAAAAGAAGTTGTGACGTCACGGCGGGACTTTTCGTTTCTTAATCTATATTTTCAGCGGGGAATAATCACGTGTAAGTACCTGCCGTGACGTTTTTTTTGTATATCTTAGCGCAGTATGCAAAAGAAACAACTTTAATTTGCAGTTATGATTTCACAAACAGAGCGCTTGAAGCGTCTGAACCAGATGCTGGTAGAGCGAAGGGATATTTGCTGTTCGGAAGGAAGTGTGGACGCTTTCCCAGCTGTATTACAAAAAAACTTCCAGATGGAATACCTTGGGCTGATAGTCTGTAAACAAGGAGAATTCCAGTTTACTTTAAATCAGAAGCCTTTTGTGGTAAAAGCTGGGGAAACGATTTTTCTGTATGAGGCTACCATTTTCTGTGCCGGCTCGTGCACGGCCGATTTGCGTATAGATGTTTTATTTTACCGTATTAACCTTATCCGGGACTTATTGGGAAGTTCGGTGATGGCCATGCACCTTTATGCCACATTAACTCCGCAGCCTTGTTACGTATGGTCTACGGGTGAGGAAGAAGACATAGCCCGCTATATTTCTCTGATAAGCAGGTATCGGCATACTACAAACAATCCGTTTGACAGCCATGAGCGAAAGTTACTGCTGCTGGCTTTGACTTATAGGCTCTGTTCCATTTATAGTCGGAGATTGATGGAAGAAAATCAAGTGGCTGGGCATAAGATTGATACATTTATCCAGCTCATCCGGTTGGTAGAGCGATACTACAAGCAAGAGAGGGGAGTAGCCTTTTACGCCGACAAACTTTGTCTGTCTCCTAAATATCTGTCTGCGCTGTCAAAATCCGTATGCGGATATACGGTGCAGGAACTGGTATTCCGTGCCATTATTCGCCGGAGCATGTTGCTGTTGAAGAATTCCAACATGACTATTCAGGAAATCTCGAATGAATTTCATTTTCCCAATGCCTCCGCATTTGGTACATTCTTCAAGAAGGAAACCGGTCTTTCTCCTTTACATTATCGTTGTGCGGAAGAAAACTCACTCTCAGACATGTGAATGAAGCCGTTTTTATCGTTTTTTCAAGTGATTTTCAGATTACTTGACAACGCCTTTGCGTTCAGACAAAAACGTCCTTGCGTTTAAGGTAAAACGTCCTTGCGTTTTACTTCAAATGCACTTGCGTTTGAAATTAAACGCACTTGCGTTTTTTTATGAGAGAAAAACTTTGTTTACCGAGGAATTTGGCTGTAAAAAACTGCCCCATCCGAATGGATGAGGCAGCTTATGTAAAGTCTTGTCAGATTTCCTTATTACTGAAGAATAACCCCTTCATCACTTGTCGGATTCTGAGTTAATGTGCTTCCGTTCGGGTAAGAGTTAATTGCTGTCTGTGGGATATAATAAGTCACACGATAGTCAGTGGCCAATACATCATCTATTGGATGAGGACCCGGATATTGTCTGGTCAATGTACCGCCGTTACGGAATACATCGTAGCTGCGTTCTGCCTGATAAGCCAGTTCCAATTGACGTTCTTTATCTACTAGTTCAGCAGCGTTGGCTGAGAATGTACTTGCATCGTAGGCTGCCTCATCATTGATGGCTCGTGTACGGATTTCATTGACATCACGTCTTGCATTTTCAAGATTTCCCAATTTTACGTAAGCTTCTGCACGGTTCAGGTACATTTCATCCAGTCGTGAAATGATGGGTGAATGCAGCTGTGATTCCAAGTTATCCTCGCGTGAGCACTTTGTGATATAGAACATAGGATAACCATTGTTGAGTGACATCTCGTAATCAATTACGCCTGTGTAGGTAGCGCCATTATAATTGATGGTGTAGTATTCTTCCTCAGGGGCACGTCCTGTATAAAGGCTGATTGGATATTTGTCTTTGGGCTTCTTGTTCTCGTCTACTGTCCAACATTCCGTTCTGTCTTCATTTACACGAAGTTGTACGTAGGTATATCCGGTACCTGCCGCATTCGGAGTGATAAAGCGCAGCACTTCTGTATAATTCCCGTTATCGTCTACTGAATATTGAGGTTCAATAAACTTAGCTCGTGCGTCTACAATTCCGTCATCACCCTTTCTCCAGTCGTTACGTTTGGTTTCATCCAGTAGCTCGATGTATTTGGCACTGGCATACATTTCGCCCCATCCCATACCACCGATGTTGGAGTACATACCTCCGATGCCATAGTAGTAATCATCTCCCGGGAAGTCGGCAGCCAGACGTTTGATGACAAAGATTGCTTCCGGATAGTTTTCGGGAGCTGTTCTGGCCGATTTCATGTAATCTTCGCGTGATACTAGATGGAAGTTAGGAGACTCAATGACACGATTTGCGTAATAGATAGCAGAATCAGCATATAATCTGTTAGGGTTTTCATAAGTTCCACTCATATACAGGTATACTCGTGACAGCATAGCCTGGGCTGCTTCTTTTGAAGCAGTATTTGCATTTTTGAATGGAGTAGTAATCATCTTTTCAGCCGTGCGCAAGTCATCAATAGCTTGTTGATAAGTTTCTCTCACTGTAGAACGGTCTGGCAGAGACAGATTACTGATTTCTTCTTCACTTGGAGTTCCGTTTACGATAGGTACTCCAAGATTCTTATCAGGTGCCTGGTAGTAGGGACGTCCAAAAGCACGGCACAGGTAGAAATACATCATACCACGTACATAGAAACATTCTCCTAATTTACTTTTAATTTCCGGGTCATCTGTATCTTTGGCCATATCGATGATATTCGATGCCTGTGCAATAGCTTTGTACCCATAATCCCAGAAACTTTGCAGACGGTAGTTATCTGGGGTGCGTGAGTAAGTGATGAATTCGTAGAAGGCATCAGTAGAGGCACCGCGAATCATCATGTTGTCACCAGCGTATTCGCCTAAACGGTGCATAGGGTCAGACCATGTTTTCAGCTGTGCATACATACCGTTCAGCATGTTGTCAAAAAGTACTTCCTGGTTGTCTGCTACTTGGTCGGTTGCCATGTAATTATTGGGGAATCGGTCTATGTCACAAGACGTAAATACTCCTCCTGTGATACTCAGGGATAAAAGTATAGTTGAAGTTATCTTTTTCATAAATGTGTGCTAATTAGAAGGTTAAATTGATACCGAACATGAATTTACGTGTAGATGGATAAAGGTTTGCTCCTGCAGTACCGATTGACTTGTAGGTACCGGTAGTTTCATCGTAATATGCCGGGACTTCAGGGTCGATTCCTGAGAATCCTGTAAGTGTAAATACATTTTCAGCTGTGAAATAAATACGCATGTTCTGGATATAATATTTAGACAGGTCTAAATTATAGCCAATAGACAGAGAACGCAGTTTCAGGTAATCTCCATCTTCCAGATAACGGGTAGATGCCTTGTTTGAGTTGCTCTTGTTTCCGTAAGAGGCAGCAGGATGAGTGGCAATATCGCCTTCTTTTTCCCAGCGTGACCAACCGTCAATCAGCTTCATCTGGTTACGGTCTGTATAGGCACCATCTGAGTCGTATTCCTGGCGGGAATAGTTATAGATTTTACCTCCGAGTGAGAATCCGAATGAAGCGTTCAAGTCAATGTTCTTCCATGTCAGAGAGGTATTGAATCCACCAAACAGTTTTGGTGAAGTAGCTTCTGTCATTACTTGTTTAGCTTCAGAATAATTACTGGTTGTTTCTCCACTACCATCGTTTTTGTACCATAATGGAGCTCCGTTCTTCGGGTCAACGCCAGCCCATTCGCGCAGGTAGTAACGGTCAGTGCTATAGCCTACTTTCAATACTTTTTCTGCAGCTCCCGCAATGGTAGTATCGTTTCCACCACCACCGATAATCATCATGTTCGGATCATCACCATATAGCTTTTCAAGTTTGTTCTTGTTGTAACCCATGTTCAGGTCAAGACTCCACAACCAGTCTTTTGTGCGGATAATGTCTCCTCCAATGGTGATTTCAATACCTGAGTTGCGCATTTCTCCTACATTCTGCCAACGGCTGGTGATACCTGTCAATCCGGAAACCGGAACCTGGTATAAGATATTGGAAGTGTATTTGTTATAGTAGTCGAAGACGAAGCGCAGACGGTTGTTGAAGAAGTTGGCATCAATACCTACTCCAGCGGTGTAAGTCTGTTCCCAAGTCAGGTCTTTATTGCCAACCTGGCTGATAAGAATAGCAGGAATGCCATTGTAGTTGGAAGAAACAGAATACAAGCCGTATTGCGGATATTTAGAATATGGAATGTTACCTACAGAACCGTATGAAGCACGCAGTTTCAATACGTCTACCCAGTCGGCCTTGAACCATTTTTCGCGGTTGATGTTCCATCCACCACTGATAGAGAAGAAATTACCATACTTCTTGTCATCACCAAAGTTTGAGGCACCATCTCTACGCAGAGATACTTCTGCAAGATAGCGGTTGTCGTAAGTATAGTTTGCCTTGGCAAAAACAGACTGTTTAGCCCATTCGGTAAGGTTGCCTCCTACTTCTTCAGGGGTAGCAGTTGCATCCAGTACCTCAAAGCCGGAAACAATACCTGTACCTTTGGCATTGATAACTTTGGCAGATGTGTCCATAAATTCATACGCCAGCAATGCCTGTACGGAGTGCTTCCCGAACATCTTGTTGAATGTCAGATACTGGTTGGTGTATCGTTGGATATTGTTGGTCTGTTCTTCTTCTACACGTCCTTGTACTCCAGATGCACTTTCTGTACGTGGGTCTGTATAGGCTGATTGGAAATATCCTGTCCAGCGATAGTTATTGACAGATGTAAAGGTCAGCCAATCCGTAATTTTTATATCAAAGTCAAAGTTTCCGGAGAATTCATACGTTTTTCTTGTAGTATGATTTCCGTAAGAAAGGGAGTTCAGGTAATTTGAGTCTGAGCTATCTACCCATCCGCTGTAACGGTCGGGAACCAGGTTGCCATCCTCATCGTATGGACTATCCCAAGGGAACATTGTATATTTGGCTGTATAGTCATATTGAGAATCATCCGTGTTTTTCATTGAACCAGATATGTTCGGTTTGATGGTCAGCCAGGAGAACGGCTTGTAATTAGAGCGGTAACGGAAGCTGTAGCGGTCATATTTATAACCTTTTACGGTTCCTTCTTCACTATAATATCCTAATGAGAAATAAGAACTCATTTTCTCACTTCCTCCGGATAACGAAATATTATAGTCCTGAGTAAATCCTGCTTGTGAGGCCAGTTCTCCCCAGTCAAAATTAGCGTTTCTTAATTCAGGATTCCAGCGTGAGAATTTGATGCTTTCCTGATTAGGGAACGAAGCATAATAATCGTATAGTTCGGCTCCATTCATGACTTCCATCTTTCCATTTGTCATCGTGCTGACACCCATCTTGATGGAGGCATTGATTTTCATTTTCTCGCTTTTACCCATCTTGGTAGTTACGATGATGACACCATTGGCACCTTGTGAACCATAGATGGCAGTAGAGGCAGCATCTTTCAGGATAGTCATATTTTCAATATCCGATGGGTTTAATACACCAGGGTCTTCACCCACGATTACTCCATCTATTACCCACAACGGAGAGGTACTTCCACTCAGAGTAGCACGTCCACGGATTTGTACGGCTCCATTGGAACCCGGTTGTCCTGAACCTGGTGCTACATATACTCCGGATACTTTACCGTTCAACATATTCTCCACTGTTGGGGTAGTAACATCTTTCAGTCTGTTTTCCTTCAGTGTAGACATGGCACCGGTTAAACTTTCTTTTTTCTGTACACCATAACCTACTACAACTACTTCTTCCAAAGTTTCAGTATCTTCCTGTAACTTGATAGTTTGTTCACTGGCGGTAGCGGTTATTTCTACTGTTTTGTAGCCGATAAAAGAAATCTGGAGTACGGCACCAGCCGGGGCATTTAACTCATATTTTCCGTCAATGTCTGTAATGGTTCCGTTAGTAGTTCCCTTTACAAGTACATTTACTCCGATTACGGGGTCTCCTGTTTGGGCATCAATGACTTGTCCTTTTAGTTTTTGATCTTGTTGCTGAATAGCCAGATTTGTTCCGGCTGTAGAAGAAGCTGCAAGAGCTGGCAAAGAGGTGCAGAAAAAAGCACTCGCCAATACGATGCAACTACTTTTTGCAAAACATGTTTTTGAACTCATAGTAGATTAGTGTTGATAATGGTTTTTATATTATATTTTAGCTTTGTCGCAAATGTAATATTTTTTTATAAAACACAAACGTTTTGGAATAAATTTATTTTATTATTCGCTGTTTCTAAAAAAATAGTTCTTTAACTATTTTGACTAAAAATATTTTATCGTTTTGGCTTTCCTTAATCAAAAGAAACAGAAAAGGCCATCTCATTGTGAGACAGCCTTTTCTGTTTCTTTTGATAGGGGTATGTAGGGTTAAAATCCCAGTCCAGCTACATGATTAAGCAGTTCATACACTCCACTGCAGATTCCTAATACAATGACTCCGATAAGGCAGATAAACAGACCTGTACGGGCCAGAGCCGGTGTGCGGAAGGTGGCTACCGGTGCATCGTTTGGAGTGATGTACATGGCTTTCACAATCAGCAGGTAATAGTAGAGTGAAATAATCGTATTTACCAATGCCAGGAACACTACCAGCCAGTGACCGCTATGGAAAGCAGAGGCAAATACAAAGAATTTAGAGAAGAATCCGGCAAACGGAGGGATACCGGCCAGTGAGAACAGCGCCAGTGTCATAACGAAGCTCAGGCGTGGGTTGGTCTTGTACAATCCGTTATAGGTGCTTCTGTCCACCTTTCCTCCGGTGTGCTGCTCTATGGTGCTGATGACACCGAACACAGCCAGGTTGGCTACGATATAGACCACGATGTAGTACACCAGTGAAGCCATTCCCTGTTCATTTCCTCCCAATACAGCCAGCATGATATAACCGGCCTGTGAGATACTACTGTAAGCCATGAAGCGTTTCAAGTCTTCCTGAAGGATGGCAAAGATGTTGGCAATAGTGATGGTGACCACAATGACGATGCTCAGCAAGAGACTCCAGTCGGCTACCATCTGTCCGAATACTTTTATCAGGATGCTCATCAGAGCGAAAGCGGCTGCACCTTTGGAGATGACTGACAGGTAAGCCGATACATTGGTCGGAGCTCCCTGATAGGTATCGGGTGTCCACATGTGGAAGGGCACGAGACTCAGCTTGAAGCCCAGTCCGGCAAAGAAGAATACCATCGCCATTACCTGAAGCGGGGTTCCGGTCAGGGCTGTGGTGATGCCGGCAAAGTAAGTGGTACCGGTTGTACCGTATACCATGGAGATACCATAAAGCATCAGGGCAGAAGAGAACATGGAGTTCAGGATAAATTTGGCTCCTGCTTCTGCACTGTGATGACGGTATTTGTCGAAAGCCACCAGACAGGCCATCGGGATGCTGGCCAGTTCCAAGCCTACGTAGAACAGGATGAAGCTGCCTGCGCTGACCATGAAATACATACCCAGCAGCGTGCTGAGTGTCAGCATATAGAATTCTCCGGCTTTGTGACGGGTATCTTCTCGTGAGAGCCATTCCCCCGACTGCAGGAATACGAGCAGCGTGCCGGCAGTCAGTATGGTTTTTACAACAGATGCCATCTGGCTGGCATGATACATTCCTCCAAAGGCTTCTCCGCTGGCGGGTACAATGTTTAAGACCAGTTGTACGACCATCAGTGTGCAGGCCAGCGTCTGAAGCGGCTTGTGATTAGGCGTTTTCAGTATCAAGTCTGCCAACAGCATGAAGAGGATAATGGCGACCAGGCTTATTTCAGCCTGCATGGTTAATAATTCGCTCATATAATTTCTTTTAGTTTATTCAGGTTATCGGATAAGTTGGCTGATAATAGGTTCTACGCTTCCGCTGATGACATGGCTGACCCAGTAAGGAGCGAGTCCCAGTCCGGCTACAGCTATAATCAGGCAGATTACGGCAAAACGTTCGTCCCAGGTAGCGTCGGTCAGTTTCAGGTGTTCCGGGTTCTGGCAGGTGCCATACAGGATTTTTCCTACTACACGCAGGATGTACACGGCCGTGATGACAATACTCATCGTGGCGATGATGGTACAAGTGCGGTGGAACAGGTCCGGATTCTGGAATGAACCTACGAATACGGTCATTTCAGCCACGAAACCGCTCAGACCAGGCAGACCTAAGTTGGCCAGCCCGGCAATGACATAACCTACGGCCAGGAAAGGCATGATTTTCATCAGTCCGCCCAGACAGCGGATGTCACGTGTGTGCGTACGGCCGTAAATCATACCGATAAGGGCAAAGAACAAGGCGGTCATCAAGCCGTGGCTCAACATCTGCAGGATGGCACCGGTAGCACTTACACGCGTCATCATCAGCAGAGCGAACAATACCAGTCCGCAGTGGCTTACAGAAGAGTAGGCGTTGATGTATTTCAAGTCGGTCTGTACCACGGCACTGAACGCTCCGTACACCACGGAGATGGTGGTCAGTACCAGGAAGAAATCGCCCCAGATAGCGGCACCGGTCGGCATCAGGTACATGGCGATGCGGAAACATCCGTAACCTCCTAATTTCATCAATACACCGGCGTGCAGCATACTTACGGCCGTGGGGGCAGAAGCATGACCGTCGGGGCTCCATGTGTGGAAGGGGAACAAGGCACCCAGCACACCGAATCCCAGGAAGACCATCGGGAAGAAGATACGTTGCATTTCGGTCGGTATCTTGTGCTGCACGATTTCCAGGATATTCATCGTCTCGGCTCCGGCTCCGTAGTAGATGCCCAGGATACCAATCAGCAGGAAGGCAGAACCACCCATCAGCATCAAGGTCAGCTTCATGGCGGCGTATTCCTTGCGTCCGCTTCCCCATACACCAATCAGCAGGTACATCGGAATCAAAGCCACTTCATAGAACATGAACATGGTGAACAGGTCGGTTGAGATGAAGAATCCGAATACTCCGGTGCTCAGCAGGGTGAACCACAGGAAATATTCTTTAGTGAGCGGTTTCAGCTTCCAGGAAGCGAATGTACCGGTAAATACGATGATGGCACTCAGCAGCAGCATCACTACGGAGATACCGTCTACTCCTACAGAGTAACAGATGTGAAGCGGGGCATACCATACGATGCTGTCTGTGAAAAGCATTTCAGCTGTAGCTCCCGCATGGCGCTGTCCGATGTAAGACACCGTGAGGTAAGCCGCAAGTGCCAGCAATAGAGTGGAACCGGCCACCATCACTCCTCTGACTTGATTGACGTTGCGGGCAATCCATAGTCCCAACAACATCAGCAGGGGTATCAATACGAAAAGACTTAATATATTCATAAGCGTATAAGTTCTTCTTTTTTAGTTCAACAGCAAGATAATTGTCAGGACAATGATTCCTGCCAGGAAATAATGCGTGTAGGTTTGTACCTTTCCACTTTGTATGGGCTGTACGGTCTCTCCGGCTGCGTTGGTACCCCAGGCCATGAAATTCATGAACTGGTCGATGACGTGGCGGTCAAACCATGCCAATGGAGTAGAGATGCAGCGGAAGATGATTTTCTTGGTCACGAACAACCAGATTTCGTCCATGTAGAAACGCTTGTAGGCCGCACGGTGCAGAGTGCTGAAGCGTGTAGCGAGCATGTCGGCTACAGGTTGCTGTTCGCGGGCGTACATCCAGGTAGCCAAGGCAATGGCGATGACGGCAATAGCGATACTCGTACCGGCTACTGTCCAGTCGAGGTGGATGTCGTAGGATTCACCGTTGGCTGAAACGAAATGTCCGAAAGGAATAAAACCGGCTACGATGGTGACCAGCGCCAGGAACATCAGCGGGAAAGTCATGGTCAGCGGACTTTCATGCGGCACGTGGTGTGCATGCAGTTCCTTGTTTTCCTTTCCCCAGAAGATGCAGTAGTACAAGCGGAACATATAGAAAGCAGTCATTCCGGCAATGATGGCCATAATCCATCCCATCACGGGGCTGTACTGGAAGCAGGCGGTCAGGATTTCATCTTTTGAGAAGAATCCGGAGAACGGAGGGATACCTGCGATGGCCAGACAGGCAATCAGGAAGGTGATGTGGGTAATCGGCATGTATTTGCGCAGACCGCCCATGGTTTCCATTTCGTTGCTGTGTACGGCGTGGATGATGCATCCGGCTCCCAAGAAGAGCAGGGCTTTGAACATGGCGTGTGTGAACAGGTGGAACATACTGGCCATGTAACCTAAACCGCCTTCGTGCGGGTTGGCAGCCGTGCATACACCCAGTGCCACCATCATGAAACCAATCTGTGAGATGGTAGAGAAGGCCAGCACACGTTTGATGTCACTCTGTGCACAAGCTACGCTTGCGGCATAGAATGCGGTGAAAGCACCTACCCAGGCTACCAAGTGGAGTGTGTGCGGCGCGAAGCCGATGAACAAGGGGAACATACGGGCTACCAGATACACTCCGGCTACTACCATGGTAGCGGCATGAATCAGGGCAGATACCGGTGTCGGACCTTCCATGGCATCCGGCAACCAGATGTGCAGCGGGAACATGGCACTCTTTCCGGCACCACCGATGAACATCAGTCCCAATGCCCAGGGCAGCACCATTCCGGCCTGCATCAGGCGTTCGGTTCCAGGGTTGAAGGTGAAAGTCTGCATGTAGTATCCGTAGATAAGGATACCAATCAGGAAGCCCAAGTCAGCAAAACGGGTGACGATAAAGGCCTTCTTGCTGGCAGCGATTGCTTCCGGTTTGGTGTAGTAGAAACCAATAAGCAGATAGGAAGACACACCTACCAGTTCCCAGAACACATACATCTGGAAAATGTTGGTAGCTACCACCAGACCTAACATAGAGAAGGTAAACAGCGACAGAAAAGCGTAGTACCGCTGGAAGCCGACTTCACCTTTCATGTAGCCGAAAGAATAGATATGTACCATTAGTGACACCGTGGAAATAACCACCAGCATCATGACGGAAATCGGATCGAGCAAAATACCCATGTCGATGTGAAGGGAGGAAGTGAACGGCAGCCATTCAATGTTCCACGGAGTCAGCGTAGGGTAGAGGCCTTCGGCAGTACGTGGAGCAGAGAAATAATTGAATGCCGTCAGATAGCTCAGCACGGCTACCGCTCCTAACGATAGGGTACCGATTGTGCCTGCTACTCGATGAGGCATTTTCATGCCGGCCAATGCCAGAACCAGGAAGCTCAGCACCGGGAGGGCAAGTATCAGAATTGTATAATCCATAAGCAATTGAATAAAATGTGAGAAAGTTATCCTTTCAAGTCAGTAATATCATCGGTAAGCACCTGTTTCAGGTTGCGATACACATTAATAATGATGGCAATGGCTACAGCCGTTTCAGCTGCGGCAATGGCTATGCCGAACAGGCTGAAGAAATGGCCCTCCAGTTGTCCGGGGAAAAGATAACGGTTGAATACCGCGAAATTGATGTTGGTTGCATTAAGCATCAATTCTACCGAAATCAGTAAAGCCAGCAAGTTTTTGCGGGTAAAGAATCCGTAGATGCCGCAAAACAACATGACGGTACTGATGACGAGGTAGTGAACTACATGAATTTCTATTTCCATAATCTTACTGTGTTATTTTTGTTTACGTGCAATCAGTATCGCACCAATCATACAAGCTAAGAGCAATACACTGACTACCTCAAATGGTAATACAAACTGGTATTTCCCTGTACCAATCAAGGCATGTCCGATTTTTTCTACCGGAAGTTCTACTCCCTGCGGAATCAGATTCAGGGCAAATCCGTTGGTCATAACTAAGAAAAGCACGAGAGCTGCACCGATAACAATGGTCAGCAATACACTGATGAGCTTGGCGCGGTTTATTTTGTACTTCATATTCTTGTCCGACTGGGTCAGCAGGATGGAGAATACATACAGCACCACGATACCTCCGGCGTAAACCATCAGCTGTACAGCGCTCAGGAAGGTATAGCCCAGGATTCCGTAGATGGCTCCCGTACCTAAAAGAACGAACAGCAGATAAGTAGCGGCACGCAGGATTTTTCCTGTAGTGACAGCTAAAATGGAACAAGCAATGATACAGGCTCCTACGATATAAAATACGATTTCTTGAAGTGATATATTCATATCCGTTTCGTTTTATTTATTTCTTGTTCAGTGTCATGACGAGTTTTTCTTTCTGGAATACCGCATTCTCAAAGTCATTCGTAAACTGAATGGCATTGTGAGGACAGGCATTGACGCACAGCATGCAGAACATGCAAGAGCCTAAGTTGTACTCGTATTTCACCAGGAATTTTTTCTTTTTACCGTCTTCCGTCTCACGCATTTCCGTGGTCAGCCGGATGGTGTCGTTCGGGCAGCTCATCTGACAAAGTCCGCAGGCAATGCAATGGTGATTTCCTTCTTCATCCACCGGCATCACCAGCATGGCCCGGTGACGTTCCGGAATGTGAAGTGTAGTATGGCGGTTTTCAGGATACTGTTCGGTAATTTTCTTCTGGCAGAACACTTTCATGGAAGTGCGCATACCTACCAGCAGACTCCTGACTCCACCGACATATCCTTTTAAATATTCTTTAAATCCATTCATAGTCAAAAATTTTTAATCAAAATGTCAGACCAAATACTTTGCATACGGTCATTAATAACAATACGACCAGCGAGAGCGGCATCAGGTATTTCCATTCCAGTGTCAGTACCTGATCGATACGCAAACGGGGGAAGGTCCAGCGAATCCACATGAGCAGGAAGACGATGAAGAAGGTCTTTCCAATGAACCATACAAATCCGGGGATGTAGTCCATCACCATGTTCAGTCCGTCGAGTCCGGCAATGTGCAAGGGCATCCAGCCTCCCAAGAACAGTGTAGTGGCGATACCGGCAGTAATGAACAGGTTCAAGTATTCGGCCAGATAGAAGAAGCCGAAATGCATACCCGAATATTCCGTGTGGTATCCGGCGGTCAACTCCTGTTCTGCTTCTGCCAAGTCGAACGGACCGCGGTTAGCTTCCGCGTTTCCGGCAATCAGGTAGATGACGAAAGCCATGATGGCAGGAATGTGTCCTTTGAAAATGTTCCATCCGTTGGCCTGACCTTCTACGATGGTCTGAATATCCATGGCACCACTCATTACGACCATGGTCAGTACACTGAGGCCGATAGAAAGCTCGTAACTGATAATCATGGCTCCACTTCGTACGGCACCAATCAATGTATATTTGCTGTTACTACTCCATCCGGCCAGCAAAATACCCAATACACCGATGGAAGAAGCTGCCAGCACAAAGAAGATACCGATGTTCATGTGAAGGATTTCTCCACCTTTATTCCATGGAAGACAAGAGAATGTCAGAATGGAAGCAAGAATTACCAGGAACGGAGCCAAAGCATAAAGAAAATGGTCGGAATGCTTCAGGCTGATGATTTCCTTGGTAAGGATTTTCAATACGTCGGCAGGTACTTGCAACAAACCTCCTTTTCCTCCTACACGGTTCGGGCCGATACGGCACTGGAAAGCCGCACAGACTTTACGTTCCATGTAGATAAGAATGATGGCCAGTACCGCGTACATGACGAGGATAAATACTCCCACAGCGAGTCCTTCCAATGTAAGTGCCAGCCATTCAGGCATTACACTGCAAAGGAATGCATGAATCTGCATGAGCAGCGGGCTGAGATTATAATAATCTAAAAACATAATTCTTTTATTTTTTCAGTTTTCTGTAATGATTGTTCCTGAAGTTTGTGTGGAGATTAACGGTCAATGTCAGGGATGACAAAGTCGAGTGTACCTCCAATGGCAATTAAGTCGGCAATTTTAGCTCCACGGCAAACGGTATCCATGGCGTGAACCAACGGAAGTCCGGTGGAACGATAGTGCAGACGGTAAGGAACTTTATCACCATGGCTCTCCAATATCACATCAAACTCACCACGACTGGTTTCTACTGATGAAGTGAATACACCCTCCGGCAACTTGATGATGGGTTTGGTCTTGGCACGGAATTCTCCTTCCGGAATATTGTCAATCAGTTGCTCGATGATATGGCAAGACTCCATGATTTCGTCCATACGTACCATGTAACGGGCAAAGGAATCACCTTCCGTGTACACAATCTCCTTAAAGTCCACCTTGTCGTAGAGTGCGTACGGATGATGCTTACGCACGTCGTTGGCCCATCCGGAAGCACGTCCGGTACCTCCTGTACATCCCAGTGAGATGGCATCTTCCTTTGACAAGACTCCTACACCTTTCAGACGGGTATCGGCAATGACGTTTGAAGTAAAGATGTCATGATAGTCCTGAATTACACTGCGCAGGTGTTTGATAAAGTCTTTCACCTTCTGCTGGAAGGTAGGATGGATGTCAGCCTGTACACCTCCAATCATGTTGTAGTTCTGAATCAGACGGCCTCCGGTAGTTTCTTCAAAAATATCCAGAATCATCTCACGTTCACGGAAACCATAGAAGAAAGGAGTCAGTCCACCCATATCCATGACCAGACAGGAGTAGAACAGCAAGTGTGAGTCGATACGCTGCAACTCGTCCATGATGGTACGGATGTACTGGGCACGTTCCGGTACTTCTATTCCGGCAGCTTTTTCAATACACATACACAACGCATGGCGATTCTGGTGAGCACTCAGGTAGTCCAGACGGTCGGTCAAAGCTAATGTCTGCGGGTAGGTGAGGCTTTCGTTCATTTTTTCGATGCCTCGGTGGATATATCCCAGTATCGGGTCAATCTTACGGATGTTTTCTCCTTCAAGAGAGGTACGCATACGCAATACACCGTGTGTAGAAGGGTGCTGCGGCCCGATATTTACTACAAAATCATCTTCTCCAAACACCACGTTCTTACGGCCCTCAAGTGTGCCGTCGGGGCGGAGAAAGTATTCATCTGTCATATCGGCATTTTCCTCGTTGTCCATCCGAAGTGGGTTGGAGTTCATGTCATAATCCTTTCGCATAGGATAGCCAATCCAGTCCTCACGCAAGAAGATACGGCGCATATCCGGATGATTCAGGAAGCAGATACCGAAGAAGTCGTACACTTCACGTTCTTTAATCAGAGCGGTTTTCCACAAGTCGCTTACTGTGGGAAGTAATGCCTTTTCACGGTCTGTTGTTACCGCTTTGAGTGTGATTCTTGCCCCCGTGCGGGTAGATTCCAGTAAATAAAGCGCACCCAAGCCTTCTTCACCCCAGTCCATTCCTACGATGTCACGCAAGAAATCCATCGGGTTTTCTTTGTCATTCAGTAGTGTCTCAGCTATCTGGTGTAACTTTTCTGCCGGAACTTTTACGACAGTCTCTCCTGTCTGGCTGATTTCGGCTTCAGGAATAATGCTTGTTATTTTTTCAATTTCCATTTGCATTTTTTCTTTTTACGTAGGGTTTATTCCTCTTTTTCTTTACGGTTTACTTCTCCTAAGAAGCGCTCCACTTTGATTTTACGTTGGAGTTGCATCATGCCATAGAAGAATGCTTCCGGTCGGGGAGGACATCCCGGAATGTACACGTCTACCGGAATAATCTTGTCGATACCGTTTACTACGTGGTAAGATTTGATGAAAGGACCTCCGGAGATGGTACATCCACCTACTGCTACTACGTATTTAGGTTCGGCCATCTGGTCATACAGACGTTTTAATACCGGAGCCATTTTGTGTGTGATGGTTCCCAGTACCATGATCATGTCGGCCTGACGAGGAGAGTTTCGGGTTACCTCAAACCCAAAGCGGGCCATGTCATAACGGGCTGCGCCAAGCGCCATAAATTCGATGGCACAACAGCTGGTTCCGAAAGTCAGACTCCAGAGCGAATTGCTTCGTCCCCAGTTAATCAGTTCGTCCACTGTTCCCAGTACGATTCCGGCTCCGTCCATGTTCAGACGACGTACCATTTCTTCCAGATAATCATTGTTCTTGAAGTCCTCATACTCCATAGAACGAATAGAGGTAGCTTTTTTTACTTCCATTCAAGAGCTCCTTTCCGCCAGGCGTATGCCAGGCCCAAAATTAAAACTACCAGGAAGAAACCTACACTGACCAGTGCATATACTCCTACCTGGTCTGCCACTACAGCCCAAGGAAAGAGAAATACCGTTTCAATGTCGAACATCAGGAACAAGATTGCAAACAGGTAGTAACCTGCCTTGAATTGTACCCATGATTGTCCACGCGTAGGAATACCACATTCGTACGGTTCTCCCTTCTGCGGATTGAATGACCGTGGAGCAAGTAATTTTGCAATGGTCATTGCTGCCACAACAAGGACGATAGCAGTCAGAATAACAACAATAATAAATGTAAAAAACATATATCTAAGAATTTTTGATGAAACATATAGATGACAAACTACTTCCGTTACATCGCAAGCCTCTGTCTGCAATGTATCGGAACAATCTATTTTAAACTGTTCTTAGATAGTATTAAATAAGGATTTTTTTGAGGGTATATAGATAATAGAATTTATCTAATTGTGTATAAGGATGTGTGGAATATACAGAACAGACCAGCCCTAAATGTGTGGGTGGTCTGGAAATGAAGTCTTGTCCAAACGAGAATACCGGCAAGAAAAATTTACCGTCCAGGTTTTTCTGGGTTTGTATGAATAAAATTCTCTGCGGAATATCTGCTTGTCTGTTGGCTATCAGAAAGTCAAGCGTTTTTGAAGGAATATTGTCCGGATGCTGGTAGATGAAATCAGCCGATTCGGTTTCCTCTGTGGTATTGTTCTCATTGAGCACGGTGGAATAAAGCGCAAAAAAGTTTGCTCCTACGAGTACGCTCATAAGAGTAATTAGGGATATACAAGCAAAAATCTTCCACTTATTCATGCTAATACCTTCAAAAACGCTGCAAATGTAGCCATTTATTTTGATTCATGAATCTGTATTTTCATTAATTTTTCTTGTCAGGCTGTTTGCTCTGTTTTTAGAAAGGATAACCAATGGCAAAATGAATACCCATTCCGTCCTTGAATTTAGGTATATTATAGTATCCACTCTTTTCGGTATCGTATGGCACATGAAGGGCAAAACCGAAGTCCAGTCTCAGAATCAGGAAGGAAAGGTCATAACGAATTCCTACTCCAGTTCCCAATGCAATGCTGTCAAAGAAATGTCGGAGACTGAATTCTGCACCGGGGCGAGCTTCATCCTTGCGCATAAGCCATACATTTCCAGCATCTAAAAAGGTAGCTCCGTTTAAGTTTCCGCCCAAAAAGTTGGATAAGATGCGGAAACGGTATTCCAGGTTGGCTTCCAGTTTAATGTCTCCTGTTTCATCCACGTAGGAATAACCGGAGTTGTTGGCCGGATGGAATCTTCCCGGACCGATGGAGCGTACAGTAAAGGCACGAATACTGTTGGCACCTCCCACATAGAACTGTTCGCTATAAGGTGCAATTGTCTTGTTTCCGTATGCCCATATAACTCCTCCCATCAGTCGGGTAGCTAACTGCTGCTTTTCACTGATGTGGTAAGTATATCTTACTTCTGAAGAATATTTCAGGAACTGCGCAAACGGATTTCCCAACAGTTCCTTTTCCTTTTTGCTGAATTTCTGTCCAAAAGCCGCATAAATGACGGATGTTACATTTCCGGCAGAGGTAAGTGAGTTTTCCCACCATACACGGTTCTTTGTCTTCCGATAGCTATTGTCGTAAGTAACCGTGTAGGTCAGTGACGGAATGAACTGGTCGTCCAAACTATGGAAGAGCATCGGGTTGGCGTTGGCAATGGAGTCAAAGCGTGCGGTACGGTGCTGCAAGGTGTTGAAGGCCAGATGAATTGGAGTTACGGTATGCTTGATGCTGCGTTTCGGCTGAAAACTATAGGATACGGTACCTCCGAATGACAACATCTTGAAGTAACGGGCACGGTTCACCTGTTCTGCGTAAATCTTAAAGTTGGTTTCAGACGGGAAACGGAAGGGGTCTACCCGGTTTTTAATCCAGGGTAAGACCAATCGTGGAAAATTCAGAGAGAGGGCAGTCCCCAGCTCGTAAGAATTCATCACAGAACTTTCTCCGTCTACAGTGGAACTGGTCTGCCATTCGTAAGAACCTTTCAACTCTAAGTTTAATGAAGCACCCATTCTTTTGAAATTCTTCTTTGAAAGATTGAATTTGGCTCCCGGTCCTGTTTGCTTGGTACTCTTGGTGGTGACATTAAGTTCCAGTTCGCTATCGTAAGGCAGGTCGAACATGGCGTTGACCGTAATGTCCAGGGTATCTCTTCCTGGACGAGGAGTATAATTGAAATCATTATATTTGAATACGCCTAATCTGGACAGTGCCTGCTGAGTATAGTTCTGGCGTTGCTGAGAATACATTTCTCCGCTTTTATAAAGAAAGCGTCGGCGAAGTACCCCATATCGTATACCCGGCTTTTTCCCTGCATAATTGATGGTGAAGTTATGAAAATTCAATGAATCATTGGGTTGTTCTCCATTATGTCCTACCAGATTGATGCTTGTCTTTCCAATGTAGTAAGTACGCAATCCCTCTTCCGGGATATTATGTTTCTGTACAACTCTTAAGTTGACATAACCGGGACGAATCAATGTGTCGGCCATGAACGTAATAAAGTCTGGGCGATAGAAATAATATCCGTTGTTACGGAATAGTTCTACCAGGCGATTCCTCTCTTCGTCCAGTTTATTGACAGTGAACGCATCTTCTTTTATTAGCAGGCGTTTACTATATGTCGCATGAATCAGACTGTCTTCCTTGGGTGAAAATCCTACATAGGTAACGGAGTCTAATTTGTAACGTTGTCCGGTGTATATGGTATAATTTAATTTGGCTTTCTTCGGATTCTTGGCCGTATCTACCTGCACTGTCACGTTGCCCTGGAAAAAGCCATTCTCACGTAAAACATTACTTGCTACCTTTGTACGGGTATCAGGGTTGACGGTAGATACATAAATCGGGTCGGCAGCCAGTTTCTTGAAAATCCATTTGCCAATACCTTTTTCGTATCGTTCAAACCGGTTATATACCCATAGTCCCAGTGGGAAAGGGATACGGAGGTTGGGGCTGCCGAAAAATGAATTGTTCGGTGCCACGTTCAATGCGCCTTGTACTTCTTCCAGCGTAGCGTCTCCATTATCGGCCTCATTGTACCCCACAATTTTAGGAGTCGGTGTACCGATATAGAGCAGCTCGTCTTCCGGAAGATGCTTGGTTGTGGAACATCCGGTTATGAAAAACAACAGAAGTCCTGTCAGTAACAGTTTATTTATTCTTCTCTTCCTCATTTTCATCTTCTTCTTTTTTTTCGACTTCAGGCTGCGGTCTTTTCTTCTTTCTGAAAATAAATAGTTCGCCCACTTTACTAACTTTCTTGCGCAGTACAATACCGGCTCCGGTTTCTATGACTTCTCCATCCAGCACACTTTCGTAATTTTTGTCATGGAAAAGCTTGACGTAGCGAGTACCACTGTTGTCCAGACGATATTCTAATGAGATATTATCAATAAATGACTCGTCCTGCTGTACATTATTACCGGTGGATACTTTTCCACCAATTACCACTCGGATACGGTTGTTCCAGAATCTCTTGGCAAACTGGAAGTTGTAATCCGTAGATGTCTGCCCGGTTTCTTCTCCATTATTGGTTTCTATGCCGAAATTCACATCAATGGTCTTGAGGGCACTTCCTGCCACTTTGGAAATCTGGTCTTGCAGGAAAGAGTTCATGACGCTGCTTCCACCGCCACCTCCCAAGGTGCTTCCTTCTGTCAGATACATACCTGTTACCAGCATGGTTACAGCCACCTTATTCTTTTCTTCAGCCGACATGGAAGCCAACTCGTTTTGCATGGTACCGTCATCCGGAGCATCAATGATAAAGGTAAATCCTAAATTCTCCAGTGTATTGGTGATGTTGACACCCACATCGAAGTTGACCATGCGCGAAGCCTGTCCTTCTTGTGTCACGGAAGAACGTACCCTTTCCGTCGCTTTTATACTCATGAGAGGGTTCATCGCATTTCCATTCCATTGTATATAACTTCCACTTTGAATATGGAAAGTCTTTAGCTGGATAATCGGGAGCTGGTATTTCATTTCACCGCTTAGAAGAGAATACCTTCCGTTCAGGATGATGTTGCCTTCCGGGGTATATTGGAAAGACAAGTCACCACCTCCTTCAAAGTACATGTAGTTACTTCCCTTTTCATCCATATTGACACGGCATTGTACTCCTTCGTCTATGTGTAAGGTCATCAGCATGTCAATACCTCCCAAGGAAAGGGCTGGAAGAACCCTTCTTTGTGCAGAAGTCGTATCACTGAAGTTGGTGAAGGTTACCGTTTCTCCCAGACGGTCTTCTACGGTCAGCGGAGAATCTTGCAGGATATAGGTAAAGTTACTATTACCCAAGATATTCATGTTACCGCGTATATTCATGTTATCGGGTGTACCTTTAAGGGTGGAGTGGAAATCCACATACAACTTTCCATATACAAGCGACTGTTTGGTCTGCTTGGCATTCAGCAATTCAAAATTGTTCGCATTCATTTTCAGATTCATTTTCATCTGGCTGAAATCTGCCATGTCCACATCCCCGTCAATGGTGAACGGAGTTTTCCCTTTGGTGAATATCTTGAAACGGTTGAATGTAAGCTTACTGTCTTTGATTTCCACCGGCTTGTCGTCGAATCGGAGATTTAGAGAGGCTTGCGGTACATATACATTTACGCTATCCAGGTTGATTTTTCCGTTCATGAGCGGTTGCGAAGCATTGCCGGACATTTGCATGGTACCGTCAATATCTCCACTCAGCATAGCCATCTTGCCCGGGATAAAGGAGTTGGCTATTTCCAGCGGGAAATGATGTAATGCCATACGTGCATCTATCCGGTCTTCTTTTTGCTCTTTCTCTTCAGCCGGGAAATATGAGCCTTCTATACTGATCACTTCGTTGTCATTCTGCATGATGAGGCCGTTGATATGCTGTTCACCACTTTGTTTTGGAAGGTAAACTGCACTCAAAGCCCAGTCGCCCAAGGCTATCCCGTTATAGCTGAGCTGGTTGATGCTGTTCTCAAGAGAAATCTGGTCCATACCGTCTTCTGTCTGTACATAATGTGCTTCAGAGTTAATCACACCCTCGATGTCTGGCATATACGGAATCACTCGTTTGAATTCTCCAATGTTAATCTGAGTCAGTGATAAAGTTAAATCCTGTCGTGCCGTAGAATCTGGGGTAGAATAGAAGTTCAGTCCGGTACGTAAATCGTCATAGATGGACAAATTGGCCATAATCCGTCCATCATCTCTTAGATAAATATAATTATCCGGATTAACCGTAAACTTACGGTACACTAAGATAGGGTCAAATGGGGTAATGTGAAGACTGATTCCACCTTTTTGCAGACCAGCCACCATACCTATATTCACACCACATTCCTTTTTACCGTTCAGGTATTCAATGGTTGCATTTGCTTTATCAGCTCCTATATCTCCATTCAGTGTTATATCGAAAGCTTCCTGGAACGGTTTGTCATTGGCTATGACTCCACTGTTAAACGAAATCTTATCAGGCTGTTGGGCAGCATTAAAATAGATGGTATCAAGAGCTAAACTATCTGTCTTTAATCCGTAAAGGTTCATCGACGCATTCAATCCTTCTGCAGGGGAGGTGCGTATATTCACATTCATGCGGTTAAAGTTTATCTTTTTGATGGCCAGTGTATTGGAAATAGGGTTGTCTTTTCCTGCAAAGATCCTGAACTGGGTTTCTGGCCACAGCTCACGAAGGGCAACCTGATCAATAGATTTCTGCTTCCATTGTGTACTCAGTGCATCCGTCAGTTTGGTTATCTGATTACCCAACTCATCAATACCTCCTCGGCTTCTGAATAAAAACGTCAGGTCACCCGCATTCGCGTAACTCCTGATAGAATCGCGTGCCGTGCTGAATCCGAAATGTATATCTTTCGTCTTAAATGTCTTTTTTTCAGTGATTAAATTTATGTCTTTTACTGATAAGCGGATACCGTGACTCTTTTTCATGTCCGTTTTCAGGTGAATGTCGATATTTTCGGCAGTCTTTAACGGAGAACTGAGCAATCCCATTCCATATAAATCAAGATTCTTTACTTGAACCAACATATCCGCAGCAATCGCAGAAGGGTGTAGGGATGCATCTAACTGCGATGAAATATTCATCAGGTTGTCATTCACATCCAAATTGAGATTTGCTTTTGACTCTTTCAAGGCCGCATTAAGCTGTACGCCAGAGAAGATACGTGTTCCCCATTGAAGGTGATTGAGTCCGGTATTGGCTGTTAATGTAGTTCGTTTGGAGAAAATGTCTGTTCCTGCTCCTTCAAGTTGCATACCAGCAGAGAGATAAAACAACGAATCAGCTGGCAGGAAATCATGCAGGTTTAGCTCATTGATTTGTAAATCTGCCTTATAAGTCTCTTTAAGTAGGTTGTATTCCGCATTTAGCTGTACTTTTCCCTCATTCTGGCTTAATGTAGTTTCGGTAAACAAATCGTTACCTTTCATACCGGCCTTCCCATGTATATTCATTCCTGACGGAATAACTACTCCGCCGGTCAGATTACTCAGGAAATCCATTTTGTAGAAATCTGAATTCAGGTTGATGACTCCCTCTCTGGAAAGACTGTCGAGCACATTCTTTACCGTTCCATCCATTTCCATCCGGAAACAGTCGGGAATCTTAACCTGACAAGTGGTTAGTTTCAAATCACTCAGACTTCCGTCTACCCCGATACGAACTTGCAATGGAGCCGCAGGAAAGGATTGAATAAATTCTTGTGGCATGTCTGGAATCAGTTTGAACAAATCAGCTTTACCGATTTCAGCCATGAACTGCCCGTTCAATACACCGTCCTGATTCTGTTCGGTGACCGACCAGTCTATCGTAGCTTTGAGAGCCAGAAAAGAATTTGCAGTTTTGATTTGTAAAGAAGGCACACGTATGGCTTTCTCGTCTGCCTGTAATTGCCCTTCGGTCGATTTGATTTCCAGTCCCGAACGCTCTTTCAGTTCGAACTGATGCAGTAATGCCCGGATGTTATTCCCTTGATAGTATAGAGAATCCATCTGCAAATTGATGTCGGTCACTGCGATATGTGACGGGTCCAATCCCTTCTCTATAGGAGGTGTATTCCCAGAGTTATAGTATAATCCACTTTGTAAAAGCTTAAATTCTTTAGCGGAATAAGCCGCTTTATGCAAGTCAACCAGTCCGTCTCTTAAAGAAGCATTCCCGACTTTAAGCCCTAAGTTCATGGAGTCAAGCGGCATATCCATCTGAAAGTCCACATTGGCCAAATCAATCTTTTCTAATTTAAACTTCCAGAATGTAGGTGCACTTTGGGTGGTGTCTTGTGCGGTTGTATCTGCCAGACATAGCTTCAGATTCGCATCTTTCAGTGTGAGCTCGTTGAGTACAGCTGTTTCCGGCGTCAAGTCAACTCCATGCGATTTCAAGAAAAGTTCTCCCAGGTTTCCCTGCAAGGACATTCCTTCAATCAGGTCGACCGTATTGACCGAAGCGTTTTTTAGTTCCACTCCGTCAATCTCTATCTGCTTCTTTACCAGAGGAAGCAATTGAATTTTTACGGTTAGTTTTTCCACATTCAGGAGCGTATCCTGAGGATTGGTAACCGTGGTTTCATGGACGACTAAATTTAGTGGAAAAGAAAGCGAAATTCGTTGTATATGAATGTTCATCCCCGTAGCTTGCGAAGCGTATGATGTCGCCTTATCCACAATAAAATTCTGGATAGCAGGTATATAGATTAATATACACAGGACTATAAAAAGGATAAATGGACTAGCTAATGCAATTCCTCCCCATTTTATATATTTTTTCATATACAGTTTAATCATTAGTTATGCGAATATATAAAAAAGAACCAAAAGGTGATACATTTTGTTTATGACAATGAGTTGAAATCACATTATTTGTTTACCTTTGCGTAGTTACTAATTTTAATACAATTCTATGAAACCAACTTTATTTGTATTGGCTGCCGGTATGGGGAGTCGTTACGGTGGCTTAAAACAGCTTGATGGACTGGGTCCTAACGGTGAAACAATCATGGATTATTCAATTTTTGATGCTATCCGTGGTGGTTTCGGGAAATTGGTTTTCGTAATCCGTCGTGATTTTGAAAAAGATTTCCGTGAAAAGATTGTAAGCAAATATGAAAATCATATTCCTGTAGAAGTTGTGTTCCAGGATTTGAACGACCTGCCTGCTGGCTTTACTTGTCCGGAAGGTCGTGTTAAACCTTGGGGAACAAACCATGCAGTGTTGATGGGTAAGAATGTAATTAAAGAACCATTTGCCGTAATCAACGCTGACGACTTCTATGGACGTGACAGTTTTGCTGTATTGGGTAAATACTTGTCAGAATTGCCGGAAGGTGCAAAGAACGACTACAGCATGGTAGGTTTCCGTGTAGGAAACACTTTGTCAGAAAGTGGAACTGTTGCTCGTGGTGTATGTGCAACTGATGAAAATGCTCATTTGACAACAGTCGTTGAACGTACTGAAATTATGCGTGTAGACGGTGTGGTTTCTTACAAGGATGAAGAAGGTAAATGGGTTGGCATCGAAGATAATACTCCTGTTTCAATGAATATGTGGGGATTCACTCCTGACTACTTCGAACATTCAGAAAAATATTTTGTAGAATTCCTGAAAGAAAATATCAGCAACTTGAAATGTGAATACTTTATTCCGTTGATGGTGAACAAACTGATCAATGAAGGAACTGCTACTGTAAAAGTACTGGATACTACTTCTAAGTGGTTTGGTGTGACATACGCAGCTGACCGACAGAGTGTAGTTGACAAGATTCAGGCTTTGGTAGATGCTGGTGAATATCCTGCTAAATTGTTCTGATTAGAAAAAAGATTATAATACTTATATAAGGAAGACCGGGATTGCAGAAATGTGATTCCGGTTTTTTGTGTGTTATAGATGTATTGGAATTAAGAAGTTTAAAAGAAAAATCCCTCAAGTAGTCTAAAACGACTAGTTAGAGGGATTTTCAAGTTTAAAAATAAGAATTTACTTCTCTGGTATATCCAACTTTAGGATATTATTAATATAAATTCTTTAGTTTATAATATTAGTTCTTAATTTCAAATGGGAAAGTTCCAAACGAACCTTCATCCACTGTTACTGCAATTGAGAGACTAATGAGTCCATTACAAGTGTCAATAGTTCCACTTCCTTCATAAGAGAAGTTATGATAGGGGGCATAATCCGGACAAATAACTTGTTTGGGCATAGTCACTGTATAATCCTGAGGATTAATTTTTATCCGAATATTTACAGGAGGAACGATATCAGCTCCATCAGTATATCCTTGGATTTCAAGTTCTGTATCAGAAATTTTTACAACTTGTGCAGAAGGAACTCCATAGGCTCCATCATTTAATGTGACAGTACCAACAAAATCATCTAGTACTAACGGACACACTCTTTTCAAGGTCAGGGTTGGATTGGAACCTGGTAAGCTAATAGCATCTGAAGCCACTGTAGATTTCCCGTCAGGTCCAAAAGCCGAGAACCATACTGTTCCCATTTTAACATCCATTCCTATCTCTATCTGATCTCCTTCCTTGATTGATTCAAATTTTGATTCTAAGTCTTGAAAAGATAATTCCATATTGATAGGAAATTCCGTAATACCTTCTTTTAATATTTTAATAGTAGAAGGATCTCCATTTTTAATTCCTACAATGCGTGCTTCTGTTACTTTATCATTAGGATAATACAGACTTACGTTGAAGTTTACATTGTAAGTTTCATCGCTGATAAGAATTGTGCTATTCTCATCCAAAGCGAAAACAGCCATGTTGGCTCGTTGGATATCGGGCATATATTCTCCATGTTTACATGATGTAATAATCAATGTCAGCAAAGAGAAAAGAAGTATATTAAATTTGTTCTTTTTCATAAAGTCCATTTATTAATTATTTATCCCAAAATACATTTTTGTTACCCAAGTCAGTTTTTTGTGCAGGAGCATTGGGGTTTAGATTTAGCTCATCAGAAATATATGGAAGTGATTTCGGATATGCAACACTACAAGCTACTGGTACAGGAGGTAATGTTTCAGTTGGATCACCTTCTGCAGGAGGAGTTACATATCCACCTACTGCATTAGGATCAAACATAACCGGATATCCAGTTCTGCGGTAATCAGTATACGTGTCTACAGCGTTTCCAAAATTTTGAATCCATTTTTGAGTCATGATAATCTCCATTTTCTTTTCATCATTTCCATTATCAAACTCTGCCAAAACTTTAGTGATGTATTCATTAACTTGTGTACCTGCTAAAACAGGAATTGATTGAGATGAGCCGGCTGCTTCTACTACATAATCGACTAATTTAAAAGACTCTTCCATTGCAGCTTTCAATTTAGCTCGTACATCACCATTAATGACACCTGCCTGCATTAACTCTGCTTCAAGATATAGACAATCGGCATAAGTCAGGTTACGATATATACCAGCTCCTGTTCCTGAATTGGCATTTACTGTACCTCCTTGTCCGTCGTCATAACGTCCTCCAACCGGATAAATACCTGGTACCGTCAAGTCATTATCTCTAGACAATGAAACTCTATCTCCTCGTGAACCAAAGTAAATAGATACAAATCCTCCGTCACGGTATTCACAACTTTGAGACGATGGCTGATTAGCTTTCAGCTGGTTATAAAAGTAATACGGAATACGCGGGTCTTTATTATTTGTAAATATAGTTTTATTAAGACCTCTCATGATTTCATAGAACCAAGGGCTGATGTGATTTGTCTGCTGAGTTGTTGCATAAGAATCCGGATAGCCTGGATGACGTTCATCAGGAGCAGTTGAAGAACCAAATCTGAACATCAGACCATCTTCCGTTGAAGCCATCAAGTTGCCTCCATCAATCAAAGCTTTCACTTCAGCTGAAACATCTTGCACAAGTCTAACCTGAGTATATAACTTTAATTTAATAGAGTTGGCAGCTTTAATCCACTGTGCAGCATTACCACCATAATATAAATCAAAGTCTCCTCCACTTGCTCCGTCTTGTTTTAATGCAGCAATTCCCTCATCTAGCAATGTGAATAGCTGGGGATAAATCTCAGAATCTTTATCATATTTGGGGAATTGAATTCCTTCGTCTGTTTTACAAGCTTCGCTAAAAGGAATATCCCCAAACACATCAACAAATTGAGAATAATAATAAGCTTTTAAGACCTTCAACATTCCAATAGTGAAGTTGTCGTTTGCTTCACTCGCTTTATCCATTGCTAATTCAAGATTTTCCAATGCGCGGACGTACATATATTGCCATCCGTAAGTAGTATAGAAATCAGCGCCGGTAACTCCATACTCATTAGCCTCTTCACGAGTTGAAAACTGATGTGTATAAACAATCAATTCGTTGCTTAATCCAGAGCTTGTACAAAGTGCCCTTGTTCCATAAAGTTGAATGGTTGGTACTAATGTAGTATAATCTACATCAGATGGGTTATTCGGATCTGTATTAATGTCAAAATAATCACTACAGCTTGGCAATAATAAAGATGCTATTCCCAATATATAAGTATATATTTTTTTCATGTGCCTTGTCAATTAAATTAGAATGTAACTTTTAAATTTACAGTCCAGCGTCTAGCAGTTGGTGCAGCTGCTAATTCAATACCTTGTGCAGAAGTTGTACCAAAACTATTCACAGCTGGGTCAAAGTTTGTATATCTAGGTACATTAGGAGCAAAATACCACAGATTATTACCAGAAACACTCAGCATCAAAGATCCTATAGGAGTATTTTTGAACCATTTCTTTGGGAAGTTATAACCAAAGGTAAGTTCGCGCAAACGATATACTGTAGCATCGTAAACCTGCCATTCACGAGCTGAATTTGCACCGAATGATTCTCCAAAATACAAATCATCTACGATTACTCTGGTAGAGTTCGGAATCTTATTTCCAGCTGCATCCAGCAAAGGCTTTCCTGTATTCGGATCTCCATAATATCCAGGGATAACGACTACATGTTCGCGATCTTCTGTATCTTTTGTTACTCCACGTCCCAAATAACTATTGATTGTAGAAGATGCGATATCACCTCCTTGTGTCCAATCAAATTGAGCACTCAGGAAAAATCCTTTATAAGAAAGATTTGTATTAATTCCGACCTGAAAATCTGGGTTAGGATCACCAACCATGTCTTGTTCAGGATCTTGAATTAGCAAACCAGTAGAAGGATCAATAAGTAAGTTCCCTTGTTCATCGCGCAAGTCTTTTGTTCCTCTGAGATAGCCAAAAGGTTTACCCACCTCTGCATACGGTGCCAAATCTGTCAAGACTCCAGCTAAAGCAATTCTTTCTACTCCTTCTTTGAGTTCAAGTACTTCATTTTTATTTTTTGTGAAGTTGACTCCAACTTCCCATCTGAAATCTTTTATTTCTACAGGCACAGCACGTAAACCAATTTCAATACCACGGTTACGAATTTTACCGAAATTATCATAAATCTCAACAAAACCAGAAGAGTTAGGAAGCTGTACCGGAGCAATCAGGTTTGTGGAAATTTTATTATACCATGTAAAATCAAGTGACAATCTTCTGTTGAAGAAATCTAATTGTGTACCAACTTCCACTTCTTCTGTAAACTCTGGCTTTAAGTTATTGTTACCTGCTGAAGAAGAAGCAGCGGTAATTGTTTGACCACGGAATGGATCTCCCAATGCATATACATTATACAAGTAATACGGATCTGCATCACGACCTACTTTAGCCCATCCTACACGGATTTTACCAAAGTTGAACATATTGCTTTGTAAATTAAACGCATCAGAGAATACAAATGAACCTGTTACTGCTGGATAGAAATAGCTTCTATGATTTTTTGGCAAGGTGGAAGACCAGTCATTACGAGCTGTAAAACCAAGGAAAGCCCAACTCTTATAGCCTAAAGTCAAGTCGAAGAAAACTCCCATTAAGCGACGTTTTTCATAATAGTCATCTGATACGACCTGATTTTTAGTATTAGCCAAATTATAGATATTAGGAACCTTAAATTCCGTTCCAACAACTAACGTTTCAGTACGTTTTCGTTCGTTAGCATTATGTCCCAATATTGCTTTTACTGAATAATCTTCAAAAAAGTCTTTTTCAAAAGTCAGTAATAAAGTCGATTCTGTTTCTACAGTTCTTGCTTTATGGTCTGTTAATTGTCCTTTTCCCTCTGCTGCACGAGAGCCTATGTCAATAACTTCCTTTCTGTACATAGAGTAAACATTTGTACCTATTGTATAAGAAATATTGAACCAGTCGGTTACGTCATAGTCAAGTCCAATGCTACCAATAATTCGATCAGCTTCGGTTGTGGTTACATTATGTTTCCATGACCAAAGTGGGTTATCATATTGAGTTGTTAATGTAGATACAGGTTTGCCATCAGGTGTCTCATAGGGATATTTTGTCAAATCCCAGTTACGACCTAAGAATAAAGTTCTTGCAAAGGAAGAAGCAGCACCGTTAACCTGATTTTCTCCATACATACCACCTTTTTGGTCTGTATTTGTATAGCTGATATTTCCTCTCAAATTAATGCCATTCCCTAATTTAGTAGATCCACCCACACTCATGGCAACACGCTTATATCCTGAATTAGGAATATAACCTTCATGCTTCATGTGAGAAAGAGTTGCATTAAAAGCTGATTTTTCATTTCCTCCAGAAAGATTTACAGAGTTGTCATAAATATGACCTGTCTGAAATAAATCCTTGACATTATTGGGAACAGCTTCATAAGGAATCATACCGTCTTCAGGAAACAATTCAGGAAAAGCATTCAAATAATCTTCCCATGCAGGTATTTTCTCCATTGAATCAAATCTAGGTCCCCATGAACCATTGGAATTAGAATATTTGAAAGCAAATCCAGGACCGTATGTATTTTGATATTCTGGAAGATTTGCAATATTTTCAAAAGACAAAGATGAGTTTAGTGTCACTCCAAAACGTTTTTCTCCAGAAGTTGTACTTCCTGATTTTGTTTTAATGATGACAACTCCATTTGACGCACGTGAACCATACATTGCAGCAGCTGCTGATCCCTTTAATACAGACATCGAAGCTATATCATTGGGGTCTATAGAAGATAATCCTCCTGAATAGTTAGAACCTCCTGATGTTTGATTAGAAGTAGTAATCTGCTGATTGCTTAGGGGGACTCCATCTACGATAATCAGCGGTTCATTGTCACCAAAGAAAGAAGACGCACCTCGAATGTTAATCTTAGTTGCAGAACCAGGACCTCCTTGTGAAGAACGAATATCAACACCCGCAACTTTTCCTTGCAGGGCTTTTAACATATCTGGTTCTCCTGCCACGATAACATCATCTGCACTTACCTGAGATACTGCATATCCTAATGATTTTTCAGAACGTTTAATACCTGCGGCAGTAACCACAACCTCGTCAAGTACTTCAGCATCAGACTTCAATACTACTTTTACATGAGACTTAATCTTCACTTCCTGCGACTGCATTCCGATGAAAGAAATGACCAAAGTTCCGGCGGAACTGAAAAATGCTGTAATTCGTTGGACATTAGATAGATACATATTTATCCCTTCAAATCAGAACATAACGCATAATGGCTTTTGGATTAACTTCTAATGCAAATTTTCTACCGGGACTCTACCGAAAACAGTTCTTATGCAAGGTTCTATTTATGTAAAAAACAAACGGATTCTTATGATTTTATTAGAATTTATACTTACATTTGACTGCGAAGAAACTCGCAACGAAAAAAATCGCAAACATGAAGAATCCATTTAAATTCGGAACAGTCGTAGAAGATGAGTTTTTCACAGACAGAATTGAAGAACTGCAGCAAGTAAAACAAACGCTTAATAGCGACAATCATCGTTCTTTAGGAGATGGATTCTTCACCAGATTCGGTAATATCCGGTTTAACAACGGACAGGTCGGTTCTGGAAGTGAGGGGGAAGATGAGTTTGCCCTGATTTCCTTCCGGAATTTTACTGGAAATCGAAAGTAATTTTCTATTTTTGCAGAATAAAGCAAACAAGTAGTGCATGGGAAATTTTGCTGAAGCAGGGAAAATTAAAGATGAGATGAAGAAAAGAGATGCCACCAGAAGGGAAAAACTCACCGGATATTTCTTTGATTTGTCAAAGCTCATATTTGCAGGCATGGTAATAGGTCTTATATTACCATTGTTATCTGATACTGAAAACGCCAAAATGTGGATAATAGCCGTATTCGGTATAATATTAACAACCTTGTCGGCTTTGCTGGCAAATAAAATTTTAAAATAATGGATGTCTTGATTTTTGTATTTGCAGTAGGGATTGTAATCATAGGCGGATTGTATGCTTGGACATTTACGAAGCCAGGAAAAAAATGGCTGGAAAACTTGTAAGAAAACAAGAAAGCGAGATATGGATGCAGGGGAGTCCACATTAAGCCTGCTTGTCTCTACACAAAGATTTGCTATATTATAACCCGAAGTTAGACAAAAAAAGAGAATATCTTACCGGCCAGTTGAGGCAGGCTCAATAAAAGACTTACCCAAGAATGCGTTTATTATACGCAGACTTGGGTAAGTCATTTATTTATTCTCTTACTTTTCTTAATATCCGAAGTTTTGTTTTATAACTCCGTGTGATGTATTAATTTCAGCTTGTGGTATAGGTAAAATAGTCCGATAGTCTGTATAATCGATTTTTCCGACTTTAGGGTTGTTTACCGATTTCTTATTTCTCCACATATCCCATGCCATATGTCCTTCACCGTTTAATTCGATTCGTCGTTCTTTCAGAATTTCATCCAATGTAACAGTATTGACATCAGAGTAACCAGTAATGCGTTTCTCTCTCAAATCATTGATGTATTTTGCTGCTGTCACTCCATTGTCATCAATGGACTTTAGTGCTGCTTCTGCCGCAATGAGATAAACTTCTGATAAACGAATGACTTTAGGATTATTCACATAAATTTCTCCATTATAGCCTGGATATTTTTGTGTGTAAAACCCGGTATTATTACCATTATCTGTTTCTTCTGCAATCAGTTCTTTCCGGACATCACCTGCTGGTTGTGAGGCAAGCAATTGTTTAAAAGAGTCACTTATGGCTGCTTCTGCATATCCTTCTGCGTGCGTGTAATATCCTAATGAATTACGTTGAGCATTGTATTGAGAAGTTACTGCAATTTCAAAAATATTCTCAGATGGAGTGAATTGCTGAGACCAAACACTTAAATAGTCTCCAATACTATATAATTTATAAGGACTATTTTCTATCACTTCTTTGGCATCTTTCAAAGCTAAAGCATTATGGTCTGTTCCATCTGCATTATCCATATATAAATGAACTCTTGAACGCAAAGCTAAAGCTCCCCAATAATTAATATGGCCAGTTGTTTTATCTTTCATATTGGCAAGCTTTTGTAATGCCGTATCAAGATCTGAAAATATGGTTTCATATGTTTTGGCCAATGATGTCCTTTCTCCAATATAATTTGCCGGGAAAGTTTGCGTTGCTAAAGTAATACCTAACTCACTGTTCATATCATTTACAGTGGAAGGTATCTTGGCATACAAACGAGCCAAATCAAAATGGAATAATGCACGCAAAGCATAGAGTTCACCAAGTTGTTGTTCAACTTCTTCTCCAGAGAGTCCAACTTCTGCAACTTGCTCTATCACTTTATTCACTCTGGCTAAAGATTGATAAAATGAAAAGTAAAATGTTTCCGGACTTAAACTGGTTGGAGTTGCTAAATACCATGAGACATCGGTAGCTTGACCGTTTTTTCCTATGCACTGAAAGTCTTCTCCTTTCATATCGGCGTATAATGTAAAATCCCCGGAATAAATACCACGTGATGACGTGGCAGATGTCCAAGTCTGGCTTTCATATACTCCATTAACAGCATATACCAAGTCTTCGTATGATGTTATGGCTGATGACGATTCCCATGAATCTGCTGGCTCTTTATCCAAAACATCACAGGACACCATGGCGGTGGCGAATGTCAATATCGTTAAATATTTAAATTTCATAGTTATCATTTTTAGCTTATAATTCAATATTAATTCCAAATACACAACTCTTCAATTGTGGAGTATCTACTTGTCGATACCCATTAATAGCGACATCTGGATCTACATCTTTTGTCTTAGCCCAAATTAACCATGGATTGTTAGCTCTGAAATAAACTCTCAGGCGCTGCATGTATTTTTTAGAAATTGGAATATTATATCCTACAGTAAACTCACGCAATCGGATATTATCAGTAGATTTGATGTGGCGACTGGAAAAACGGTCTGCGCGATATGGATTACCATAAATTGGTTTAGGATTATCCACCACGTCACCAGGTTTTGTCCAATAATTTCCTGCCACATCAGCTGATGGAGTTGTACTTCCTAACCGGTATCCGTCACTATGCAAAAAGTATCCTGGATAATCGAACATGTCACCTCCAAACTGATAGGTAATCAAGAATGAAAGATCAAAGTCTTTATAAGTAAAGCTATTGGTCAGACCTCCTATGACATCAGGCAAGGCTTTACCGACTATGCCCCATTGAGCTTTACTGTAATCTGTTGTGACTCCTTTTGAATGATCATTAGGGTCAAGCCAGAATTCGCCTAATCCTGTATCTGGATTAACTCCCTTCCATTCTGGAAGATAGAATGTATACATTGATTCACCTTCACGATGTATATACATTTGTCCGTCACCGTATTGAATATCTGCACCATCAGGTAACTTTTCTACAATAGCTTGTTGATAAGTTAAGTTGAAGTTAGTAGTCCATGTGAAATCTTTTGTGCGAATATTTTGTGAATTAATTTCTATTTCCACACCATTATTTTTCAGCTCTCCTAAATTTTCCCAACGACTAGAGAAACCTGTGACATAGGAATTCGGTACCTGGAACAGCAAATCAGTTGTCTTTTTTAGGTAATATTCTACTCCTAATGTAACACGGTCAAACATATTCCATTCAATTCCTACATTCAGATTTTTAGAACGTTCCCATGTCAGTTGGTCATTTGGTAACTGATACCAGTAGATAGAAGGATTGCCTCCATAGCCAGATCCTGCATATAAATCTTTATAGCCATAATAGTCTGTTGGCAAATTACCATTTGTACCATAGGAAGCCTTAATTTTAAAATCAGTGAATAATGGCATATCTTCCATAAATCCTTCCTTGCTAAGTCTCCATGCTCCTGAAACAGACCAGAAATTTGCCCAACGGTTATCTTTGCTTAAACGTGAAGAACCATCACGGCGAAAACTGGCAGAAAGATAATATTTGTCATCAAAGTTATAATTTACATTTCCGAGATAAGAAAGCATACCTGCTCCGTAAGTTGAACTTGAAGCTGCATCAGGCTGTCCATTTACCAATTCCGGCAAATGGTTTGAATAATTTTTTGCAACCGTTACTATTTGAAGAAGATTCTGATTCTCAAGCTCAAAACCAATCATAGCAGACAGGTTATGTTTGTCATTGAAAGTATCGGTATAAGTCAATGTGTTTGAACTTGTCAATGTTGAATTTTGAAAAGTATAACGTGAACCCATACCTCCAACAGCTAGTCCATTTACGCTGTTCTTGTCCCAATATTCGAAATGTTTATTGTCTATATAGTCATAACCAAATACAGACTTAAAGAATATTTTATCCAAGAAATGAAGACCCAATTCTGCATTTGTCAGGCTGCGGAACATTTTACTTTGAATCCACTCCAGAGAATTTGCATCATCTTTACTACCCAGCATTAAATGAGGGTTTGTTATTTGTCCGAAACTTACATCTTCATTATATGTTCCATCCGAATTATATATCGGTGCTGTTGGGTCTAGCGCAAATAAAACTCCCAAAGGAGAACTTGTACCCAATCCTTGTGCCTGGTCATTCTGATCACGGAAACCGTTCTGGGTTGTTGATGCAATCATTTGCTTCACAGAGAAGTCTGCCCAGTCTGTTATTTTCTGGTCAATATTTACACGAGCTGAAATACGCTGGAAATCACTACCTAATACAATACCTTCACTTTTGTTATAACCAAGTCCCGCATAAAAACGTGTATTTTGATTACCGCCATTAAGTGAAATCTGATGATTTTGGGTAATAGCCGTGCGGTAGATTTCATCTTTCCAGTTAGTGCTCGTTTTTCCTGAAGGATCTTTCACAAAACCACTCAAATCATTATTCTGTTCAATTAACGCATAAGCATCTTCTTTGGAAGTTACTCCTTCATACTCCATATAATAATTCGCGATAGATTCTCGTGCATAACCAATGTAATCTGTTCCACTCATCATATTATATTGGTCAACAGCCATTTTATTCCATCCTACTTCTCCATTATAGGAAACACGAGTCTTACCTTCTTTTCCACTTTTTGTAGTAATAATTACCACTCCGTTGGCCGCACGGGATCCGTATAATGATGCGGCTGCCGCATCCTTCAATACCGTCATAGACTCAATGTCTTCTGGATTCAATGTACTAAGAATACTTTGTGATTTGCCGTAATAACTCATATCCTCATCTGATTTCATGACAACACCATCAATCACATATAATGGAGCTGTCGAACCATTGATAGAACCGACACCACGAATATTAACCTTTCCAACAGAACCCGGGTCACCTGTAGCAGATGCAACTCGTACTCCGGCCATTTTCCCGGAAAAAGCCTTATCCAAAGATTCTTTAGACCCTGAAGTGATTTGGTCTGCCTTGATTGATGTGGCAGAACCGGTAAATGATGATTTCTTAGCAGTACCATACGCCACAACCATAACTTCATCCAGCTGCTCCGCATCCGACTTCATCACCACTTTCACGTTCGGCTTGATCTTCACTTCTTGCGACTGCATTCCGATGAAGGAAATGACCAAAGTTCCGGCGGAACTTGGCACGTTAGTCAACGTAAAATTACCATCAATGTCGGTAACAGTACCTACAGTAGTACCTTTTACCAATACTGATGCGCCCACTACAGGTAAACCGTCTTCTTCAGAAGTAACATTACCTGTTACCTTTGAAATCTGAGCGTTTACCAGACCGATACCTATCATCAGGCAGGTCATTAACAGCATCAATTTTCTTTTCATAAAAATCTCTCTTAAAGTTTAACTTTACATTAATAAAAATTCATTCACTCTAACAGGACGCAAAAGTAGTAATATCTTTTTAAATATTTATACCATTTTCAATAAAATTCCCCCAAAAGGTTGCTTTTTAACACTTATAGCCGCCACTTTCATGCAAAAGTATGTTTTTATAAAGTAAATGATATGCATTTCTTGTGTCTGGGATTTATCATCGAATCAAAATAATGAATCCTTTTTGCTAGATACTTGTTAGTTTTAATTTAGCTAAAATAGACGTTATATAAGTAATAAACTTCTTTCTATTGCATATTATCTGCATATTTTCTTAAAAACAACATGGTATGGACAAGATTTATTTCAGATTGGTCTACAACCGCAAAAAGAAGTTAAACAAATCAGGGAAAGCTCTTATACAGGTGGAAGCTTACAGGAAGCGTAAAAAGGTTTACATTTCGACAGGAATATATGTCAATCCGCAAGAATGGGACAGCCGTCATAGTAGAATTATCCAGCATCCGCATTCGGAAGAATTAAACCGAATGTTAGAAGAATTTATTTTGCAATTGCAATGGGAGGAATTGAAATCATGGAAACGCGGTATCTATATCAACTTGTCTGCTTTTAAAACTTTCAACCACCAAAATGATACTGAAGAAATGACATTCTTACTCTTTGGTAGAAATTGGGTAGAACACTCATTGCGTAAAGATGCTACCAAAAAGAATCTTTTAACTACTTTGGATTTACTCAATCGCTTTCGTCCCTCTATTGAATTTGAAGATATAACCTATACATTTCTTCTTGAATTTGAAGATTTCATGCGGAAAAGAATGTATGAAACAAACACAATCGCCAAGCACATGAGACAATTACGCACTTTTGTTAATGAAGCTATCAAAAGAGGATATATTCAGCCAGACGATTATCCATTTAGAAAATACCAAATAAAAACAACTCAAAGTAAACATAGTTTTTTATTGCCTGAAGAAATAAGGAAACTGGAAAAACTGGAGCTTTCATCGTGTCCAAAATCATTAATGCATAGCTTAAAAGCGTTTTTATTTTGTTGTTACACGGGAATTCGATATTCAGACTTTGTACTTCTTAATGAAAGCAATATTGTCACGATAAAAGGAGAGAAATGGCTTATATTTAAAACCGTCAAGACAGATACCAAAGTCAGCATACCATTATATCTTCTTTTTCAGGGGAAGGCCCTCCGATTATTGCAAGAATATCATCAAAATTTAAGTGATTTTTTTCATCTAAAATCGAATTCCTCCGTAAATAAAGATTTAAAAAAAATAGGTGTGTTAGCCAAGATAGAAAAACACTTTTCATTTCATACAGCTCGGCATACCAATGCTACCCTTTTGATTTATAATGGTGCACAAATAACTACAGTCCAGAAATTATTAGGTCATCAAAGTGTGAAGACTACTCAAGGATACAGTGATATTTTTTCAGGAACGATTGTGAAAGACTTGAAGAAATGTAAGTTTTAATTTCTGTCTGGCTTGTCGACTTTTTATAAAGTAATCATAGCGGCAGTAATTTTTCTTTACACCTTTATATAAAAAGGTGAATGTCTCAAAGAATTCTCTGTTTCACACTGTGGGATACAAAAACCACAGTGTGGGATATATATTTCACAGTGTGGGATACAAATCCTGCACTGTGAAACAGAGAATATATCAAGGCGTTCCAGAAAATACGCCAGAAGATATAAAAGAATATACAGTTGTTTCCTGAAAGATGTCACCTGGATAGCCAAAGAATCAATAGAATGTTCATTCTATATTTCCTTCAATAAATGCCAGGCTGGAAACTTGGTATTTGCCGGGTAGAAAATTTCTTTAATAATACACCTATAAGTCGTTTAATGTAACATGTTTTCCACAAAATATTTTTATATATAATATAAACAAATGATTATCAAGATGTTATAACAACATGTAGTTCCGCCGGAACTTTGGTCATTTCCTTCATCGGAATGCAGTCGCAGGAAGTGAAGATTAAGTCAAATGTAAATGTAGTACTGAAATCTGATGCTGAACAACTTGATGAAGTAATGGTAGTGGCGTATGGTACAGCTAAAAAATCATCATTTACCGGTTCTGCCGGCACCATGAATGCAGACAAGATTGCCACTAGAAGCGTCTCTAATATTACCAATGCCATGTCTGGACAAGTGGCCGGCGTGCAAATGACAAGCGACAATGGACAACCGGGGGAAGCAGCTAAGATACGTATCCGAGGTATCGGTTCCATGAGTTCGAGTAATGATCCGCTGTATGTGGTTGACGGTGTACCTTATGACGGAAACATCTCTTCTATCAACCCCTCTGACATTGAATCATTGACGGTATTGAAAGATGCGGCTGCTAATGCCATCTACGGTGCCCGTGGTGCAAACGGTGTGGTATTGATTACTACCAAAAGCGGACAGAACGGTGAAGCGCGCGTGACCTTTGATGCCAAATGGGGGTCCAACTCACGTGCGGTACCTAATTATGATGTCATCAGTTCGCCCGGAGAATATTATGAAACGATGTACAAGGCTTTATACAATTCAAAGGTTTACAATGGAGCCTCAGCCGCAGAGGCGTATGCCTATGCCAATAAGACTTTGTTTGATGCAAAGAACGGAGGTTTAGGCTATCAAGTATATACCGTACCTCAGGGAGAGAATCTGATTGGAACCAACTTCCGGCTGAATCCGAACGCCACACTGGGGTATTCAGACGGAACTTACTATTATACACCGGATGACTGGTATGATGAGATTTTCGGAAGCAGTTTCCGGCAGGAATACAATGCCAGCGTATCTGGGAAATCAGACAAAATCAGCTATTATGCCAGTGCAGGCTATCTGAATGATACCGGTCTGATTCAGAACTCAGCCTTCAAACGTTATACTGGACGAGGCAAGGTAGACTATCAGGCAAAGAAATGGTTGAAAATCGGTACAAACCTAGCCTATACCTATTCGGACTCGCAGGCTCCCGACAACCAGACTGCAGACGACTGGTCTTCCAGTGCAAATCTGTTCTACATCGTGAACTCCATTGCTCCCATCTACCCAATGTATGTCCGTAATGCGGACGGCTCTATCAAAATTGATCCGAACACCGGACACCGGGTATATGACGCTGGGTCCAGCACCAATTTTAAACGCCCTTCCTTCACAGGCAATGCGGCACGTGACATTGAACTGAACAAATATCACACTTATACAGATGCATTCACCGGAAAATGGTATGCCAATATCATGCCGCTGGAAGGACTGACTCTTACAGCCAACATCGCTACGACACTGGAAAATACACGTTCTAACAACTTGTATAGCACCTTCGGTAGTGCGTCCTCTACAGACGGAGACGTATATGTAGAAAGTACACGTTCTTTCGGTGTCAACACACAGTATTTGGCAAGTTATGTACATACGTTTAACCATGTCCACAACTTTGACATCATGGTGGGTTACGAACAATACCGGTTGAAAGAGCAGGTACTCTACGGAGAAAACACCAATCTGTATGACCCGAACATAGGCGAACTGGGCAATGCAGTAGGTACGGACAAGAAGACAGTCAACTCTTACACGGACAACTATATGACAGAGGGTATCCTGAGCCGTATCCAATATAATTATGACGGAAAATACTTCCTGAGTGCTTCATACCGTCGTGACGCTTCTTCGCGTTTCGCTCCGGAAAACCGCTGGGGCAACTTCGGAAGCGTGGGCGGTGCCTGGCTGATGACCAAGGAAAAGTTCCTCGAAGACGTAAAATGGTTGGATATGCTGAAGTTCAAAGCTAGCTGGGGTGTGCAGGGAAACGACCATCTGCTGATTACAGTCAATGGACAAGCCGTCAACAACTGGTATGCCTATAAGGACCAGTACAACGTTTCGTTCAGCAACGGACAATATTCTACCACACTGGCATATAAAGGTAACAAAGACTTGACTTGGGAGACTTCTTATTCATTTAACACCGGTTTCGACTTTGAACTGTTCGGCAACCGCCTGAACGGTACGGTGGAATACTTCAGCCGTAAGACCAAGGACCTGCTATACAACCAGCCCATACCTATTACTTCCGGTATTAACACCGGATATATCCCGACCAACATCGGAAGTATCTCCAACAAAGGTGTGGAACTAGACTTGACAGGTGTTATTTTCCGCAATAAAGAGTTTGAGTGGACGGCAAACTTGAACCTTACCCACTACAAGAACAAGATTACGGAACTATCACCCGAACTGGAAGCGGCTGGCGGCCAGAAGGGGTCTTACTACATCTACCGTATTGGAGGCTCTCTGTATGAATCTTATATAAAGGAATATGCTGGAGTAGACCCTGAAACCGGTTTGGCGATGTATTACGTAGACCCGGACAACGGAGATTATACTACCACAACCAACTATTCCGAAGCTAAACAGGCTGACCAGGGCGATTTACTTCCGAAGGTGTACGGAGGTTTCGGTACTTCATTGAACTATAAAGGACTTGACTTCAGTATACAGTTGTCCTATCAGTTGGGAGGACGCTACTACGACGGAACCTATCAGTCATTCATGCATAACGGCGGCAGCGGTATGCAGGGTTATAACTGGTCGACCGACATCCGCAATGCATGGACTCCGGAAAACCGCTATACAGACGTGCCCCGATTGAGTGCTAGCGACGACTGTTACCAGCTGGATTCAAGCCGTTATCTCGTAAGTTCCAACTACTTGAGCCTGAATAACATCACATTAGGCTATACCTTACCGAAAAGCTGGACACAAAAATTGCAGATCCGCACCCTTCGTGTTTATGTATCAGCCGACAATGTAGCCCTGTTTACAGCTCGCAAAGGTCTTGATCCGCGTCAGGATTTCGGTCTGGGAAGTTCTACTTACGGAAGTGGAGCTGCCACCAGCAGCGCATACTCGGCTATGCGTACCATTACTGGAGGTATCAATCTTACTTTTTAAACAACAAACGAAATACAGAATATGAAATTATATAGCAAACTCTTTTTTGTGGCCATGGGATGTGCCGCATGGGCCGGTTGCTCTGATATGGACAACATGGACAGCGAAGGATTCCGCATCACGGACGATCAGATAGAAAACACCAAAGAACAAATTCCTTCCCGCGTGGAGTCAAGCCTGATAGGTATGTACCACTACATGGGCACACAATATGCCGGTGCTCCCGCTAGTGAACGTGACGATGACTTTGGCTACCCTACCGCTTGCATTTCACAAGACTTGAACGGAGCGGACATGGTATGTGATAACAGCGGCTACAACTGGTTTACAGTTTCAAGTGACTATTCAGACCGTAACGAGACATACGCCAACCCACAATTACGCTACAGTTATTTCTACAACCAGCTGAAACTGGCAAACGATGTACTGGCTTCCATAGACCCCAATACGGAAGATGAGACGATGAAACAATACATTGGCGAAGCGAAAGCTGTGCGTGCTTTCGACTATCTCTGTCTGGCACCTTATTTTCAGTTCAATTACGCAAGCAGCAAGGACAAGCCTTGCGTACCGCTTGTGACGGAAACTACCACTACAGAAGATTCAAGAAATAATCCACGGGCAACAGTAGAACAGATTTATACACAAATTCTCACCGACTTGAACGATGCCATCAGCAAGCTGGAGAACTACGACCGCAAAGGCGACAAGACCCGTATTGACCAGAAAGTGGCCTACGGACTCCGCGCACGCGCTTATCTGTATATGGGGAAATATGCAGAAGCCGCAGCCGATGCCGCCAAGGCACTAGAGGGTTATACCCCTTACAGCCGCGAGGAGGTATCCACCCCCGCATTCTATAGTATAAATGACCACAACTGGATATGGGGTATTAGTATCACTGCCAGTGATGTGACAAAGAATGGCGGCAATCCTTCCTGGCCGTCGCATCTGGGTTCCTTCTCCGGATCGGCTTACGCAGCAGCCGTAGGTGTATACAAACGTATCAACACCCTGCTGTATGACCAGATTCCGGATACAGACATCCGTAAACAATGGTGGGTGGATGAAAATCTGCATTCCGACCTACTGGACGGACTTACCTGGGGAAAAGCCAGCGGGCAAGATATTCCGGCCTATACCATTACTGATGTCAAAATGGCTTTCGTACCTTATACGAACGTAAAATTCGGAATGAAAAGCGGTATCGGAAGTGCCACCAATGATTGCGACTGGTGTATCATGCGTGCTGAAGAAATGCTGTTGATTGAGGCGGAAGGATTGGCCATGAGCCAGCAGGAAGCACAGGCCAAGCACAAGCTGGAAGACTTTGTGCAAAACTACCGTGACCCGAACTACGTCTGTACGGCCACTTCCAAAGAGGACTTGCAGAACGAAATCTGGAAACAGCGCCGTATCGAATTGTGGGGCGAAGGCTTTGCCATGGCTGATATTATGCGCCTGAACAAGCCAGTAGTACGTTTCCACGGCACAGATACAGAGAATTGGCCCGATGCCTTTTGCTTCAACGTAGAAGCTAATGACCCTTATCTGCTGCTACGTATACCGCAAAAAGAAAGTAACAACAATTCAGGCATCGAGAACAATACCGGAGGAAACAAACCAGTTTCCCTGCAAAACCCGAACCTGAGAGACGGTGTGACCGACTGATTCGTTTAACTCTTAAAACACAAGACAATTATGAAAATGTTCAAGTATATATTTTTTGCCGGAGCGGTTTGTACAGCCGCTTTCCTTGCTGGATGTAACGAGGATGAGTATACTCCGGGCGAAGCCAGCAGTGAGAACGGACTCAATGTGTATTTTGAATCACCGACCGGAGCAGAAGTCGTCCTTGGGCCTGAGACTACGGAATTTACCATTACAGTGGGAAGGAATCAAGCCGATGAAGCCCTTTCTATTCCGCTGAAAGTAGATAATCCTCATGCTGACCTAATTGACATACCCACACAAGTGGATTTTGCACAAGGTGAAAGCAGCAAGTCGATAACCGTAAAGGTGAGCAGCGGGTTGAAAATGTTTGAAACTTATCCTGTCCATCTGAGTATTGATGCACAATACACGCAAGCTTACCTGCAATCGGAAGTATACCCGCGTCTGTCACTACAGGTGATTAAAGAAGATTATGTACCTTATGCTGACGGTAAATTCTCCGACTATCTGACGAGTCCGGATGAAAACCCGATGGAAACCGACCAGGTTATGGAATATTCTGCTATACTAGATATGTACCGCTTGAAATCATGCTGGGGAACAGGCACAGGAAGTATCGTTTTCTCATGGGACGGGGAGAATAAAGTCAGCTTAGAGTCTCCTTCTATTCCTACAGGATATGCAATACCGGAATATGGCTCTTTCACTGCCTCACTTGTGGAGGATGCAACGTATGATCAAACAAGCCAAACCTTTACTTTCCCGCTTGAATTCATAGCTGGCGATGTTACAACTGGGGCATGTGACGAAACTTATACCATCACCTCCTTAAAGTAAACGACTAAAAATCACCAATAAAAAAAGCTAGGAAACACAGCTCTTATGTTTCCTAGCCTTTTTTATTATCACACGTTTACTGATGCTGGACAAAAGTTATAAGTATTCCGCAGTTTCGGAGTACTTAGGTATAGATGGGAGTGACAGATTTGCTCGATCGCATTCTTGTTTTTCTACACCTCTTCGACAATCCACTTCTGAATATTTCGTGTTTTGTTGCTAAAGTTTACACCAATTTTAAAAACTTTTCTTCTGTCTACTTGAAAAGGAGTTGCATAATGTTTTTCATTTATCTGTGCCAAAGCTTCCTCTGCTGTACCTTCTAGCTTAAACTCCATCAAATAAATAAATCTGTTGGTTTTTATCAGTAAGTCAATTCGTCCTTCTGAAGTATGGTATTCTACCTCTGTATAAAATCCAAGTAATTTAAACAGTATAAAAAGAACATTCTGATAATGTAGCTCTAAATCACGTATCATCTCATAAGGAGTGTCTGCAAAAAAACTTTGTAGCCGTAAAAAGAATGCCTCTATTTCTCCTTTTTCCACCTCTTCAATAAAGCTCATAATTTGAAATGCTGATTCTGCAGGCTGCACATGAGCATAATATGGCAACAAATAGCTAATAAAACCTTCTTCGACCTCTTTGTTGGGGAATCCTAAAGTATATACATTAAAACGGGAATTATAACTTTTAATTGTAAGATAACCGCTTTGATATAAAACTGGAATAGGGCTATTTATTAATGTATCTACTCCATTCAGCAAATCACTTGTTGCGACTTCGTTAGAAAGCCTGGTCAGGTTACATTTATTTTGTTTTAGCAGTTGTGCTAAATAACTGGGTGTTCCTGTTTCAAACCAGTAATTTCCAAACTTCATTCTGGCAAAGGTGTTCAAAAGGCTGAACGGATTATATAGCCCGTTTGAATCCTCTGTAAAATGATAGCCATCATATCGTTCTTTCAGGCATTTACATACCTGGTCATAACTCATATTTGTATTAATTGACAGCTCATGCAAATCCTCTTCTAACCAAGTATGAATCTCATTTTCTGTTATTCCGCAAAGTTCTGAATATCGTTTATCAAAAGATATATCCATTAAATTATTCAGGTCACTGAATATACTTACTTTACTAAATTTGGTAACTCCTGTCAACAAAGCAAACTGAATGTATTGATCTTTACTTTTCAATGCTCCATAAAAAGCTTTTAACGTGTCACGATAGGCGTTCTGCAAGTCGTTGTTTCCTATCGCTTGGAGCATTGGCTTGTCATATTCGTCCACCAGAATAACTACATTTTTTCCTGTTTTCTCAGCTGCTCGTTGGATTATTCCTTGAAATCGTAAAGAAAGAGAAACTTCACTGGGTTCTGTTCCATAGATTTTTTCCCATTTTACAAGGATATCATTTAATATATCATTTAAACTTTCAGGTGAATCATATTTCTGTGCATTCAGGTCAAAATGTAAAATAGGATAAGAATTCCAGTCTTTTTCCACTTTATAAATAAACAATCCTTGGAATAATTCTTTACGTCCTGAGTAATAAGCCTCCAATGTGGAAATTAATAAGCTCTTTCCAAATCTTCTTGGACGACTAAAAAAGTAATACTTCCCAGTTGAGACCAAGCGATAAATAAGTTCTGTTTTATCTATATATAGATACCCTCCTTTACGAAGGCTTTCAAAGCTTTGTATACCTACAGGATATTTTTTCATTTTGTAAAAGTGTTTATTCACAAAGTTAGCTTTTTATCTTATAACTAATTCAAAATTAAGAAATATCAGTTTTTTAG